>Ga0172371_10008631_pt1 | contig 14217 bp, 17 predicted proteins | sample Lak12m_FD_114543 | JGI IMG/M metagenome (GOLD analysis project Ga0172371, IMG submission 114543) | Freshwater microbial communities from Kabuno Bay, South-Kivu, Congo - kab_022012_12m | ecosystem: Environmental > Aquatic > Freshwater > Lake | place: Democratic Republic of the Congo: South-Kivu... | reverse complement strand
TTAATGGTGTAAGGGTTGTCAGGATTAAATAAACAAGAACCGACACTCTTCCTATAACATAAAAAGCTCTTTGTTTTCTACTCCAGCGCGATCTATCGTAATAGAAAACCCTGGCACGCACATTCTTTGGAAAGGTGATCAGAACAGCGCCGTATATCAGGTATAGTAAACATACTAGAATCCATCCATTCAACCATCCGATTTGAAACGCAGGAATTAGTTCCATTTTTCCATTTCTCCACTGACCTTCTTTTTGCAAGGACCTTGCGTAGTTACACGAGCGGCCTAACGAGACTGTCGAAAAAGCTGATTTAAACAGTACGAATTATACTCAAACCTAGGAAATCAACGCTCTATTTGGAAAACATACATATGACCAACCGGGTCATAACCTGGTGTCCCCCAGTTTAGTGCCATACCTTTTTTTAACCCTCCCGAATGTTTGGATCTTACCAATATGTGAACCATGGCGAACAACCTCCACTGCACATCCACCTTGGCCTTGGTGCCCAAGGTGAAACGATCCAACCGTTTCTCAACGCAGAGATTGGCGAACACCGGCTCTACACTTTGAGCAGGATCTTTGGGTCGATCGCTTTTGCGCCTGCCTCGTCGTTTTGATATCCTCCCTCGAAAACAGATAGATCAAGCTTGTTTTCCACCAGTTCGTTGATTGTATATTCCAGCGTTCTCGGATCGATCTGGTTTTCTAGCGAGATGGGGGTCATCACCCTTGGGTTGAGCTTGTCGAAACCATCTGGTCGTAATCATAGGCTTTGTAGCGCGGCATGGGCTCCTCTACATAAAATGAGACCAAGCCGATTTCGAGGCCCTGCACAAACGAACCTTGAACACAACCGAAGCAAACCGCCAAAACCCTAGGGATATAGCCTAAAGACAACTTGATTATTCACTGTCCCTGACTTTGCCGAAGATGACATCTTGACTTTTCCATGATTTTGAGATATACTATTCAAAGTACTTTGAATTTCAAAGTACTCGTAATTAACAAGAGTTTTTTCTTTCAAGGAGACAAATCATGTCACAGAAAATTAGTTTAAAAGATGCCGAACGAAAGGCGTTTAGAACCACATACAACGATGGGTTGGTGGATGTTTTCCTGGGGTGTTTCTTCTTGATGTTTGTCATTGGTCCTTATCTCAGTGCCAGCTTGGGAGATTTTTGGAGTACAGCAGTGTTTCTCCCATTCTGGGCTCTGGTTTACCTGGCGATCTGGTTGATCAGAAGATATGTGGTCACTCCTCGAATCGGCACGGTGAAATTCGGTCAAGCGCGTATAGCTAAGCTGGCGAAATTCACTGTTGTAATGCTCGTTCTAAATGTCATTGCCCTCATCCTGGGCTCTGTCGCCGCATTAAGCTTTGGAAGTGTTCCCGGACAGATGACCAGCATCATCTTCGGGATGATCCTGTTGATGGGCTTTAGTATCGCCGCCTACTTTTTAGATTTCAACCGCCTGTACATTTACGGTTTGTTGGTCGGTCTTTCGCCCTTGGTCGGAGAGTGGTTATGGACCCATAGATATGCCACCCACCACGGCTTCCCAATCACCTTTGGTACCTCGGCAGGCATCATGATCCTTGTCGGCTTGTCCATTTTTGTGCGTCTCTTATGCAACAATCCTGTCCCTAAAGTGGAGATCCCCTCATAGGAAGCATGTGATGATAAATCCACACGCCAACCCAGAATTGCACCCGCTAGCGGACATCGATCAAGTCATCCATGCATCCGCCCGTCTGATGGTACTCACCTATCTCTATGTGGTCGAGAGCGCTGACTATGTTTTCCTGATGCGCCTGACCGGGCTAACGTGGGGCAATTTGTCCACGCATTTGACCAAGCTTGAAGAAGCCGGTTACATCGCGATTACTAAGGAATTCAAAGGCAAGAAACCCCATACAACCATCAACCTCACCAAGCAAGGCCGAACTGCTTTCAGGGAGTACAAGAGAAGCTTGCAGCAAGTACTCGATGACCTTCCCGACTAAGAGGCATCAAACGCCAACTGTTGGGTGGCTAAGATTGTTCTAATGCCACGATCATCTGACCTTGTAAGGATTAGATGCAATGGAACAGAAACCAAGTGACCAAAAACCCGAAGTATGTATTGCCGATTATCTGTGGCCCGTTGTACTTGGCAGCGGAGTCGCCATCGGTGCAGGTATTGGAGCAGCGAAGACAGCATCGGTGCAGGGATAGGAATTGGAGAAGGGGTGGGTGTTGCTGTTGGACTTGCCCTCTCCCGACGGTTCAAGAGCAATTCTAGCTACAGCTAAAGGTATGGCTCAACAGCGGGCGGTGGGGCGGGGCTTGTTGGGTTCACCAAGCCAACAATCGCGCAACATCTCTTCGGGCAGCGCAGGCTGCCCGTCCGCTGGAATTGGTGTTAGCCACTCGTAAATCTCAATCATAATCCATTGAATAAAGGTTTTGGTTGCAGTGAAGGCACTCGAATTTGTAAAAAGCTGGACTGCATTTGGGACGGTAGTTTTGTGCCATCATATTTAAGGTTTCCCTGTCTATTCCATCGCTCCCAATAACCTCGAGTTGGTTTTCGATGATGGCGAGAACATCATCTATTGTCGCATCTCCCAGGAAGGCGCATGCATCATTGCAATGGGATAGCCAAACTTCTTGTTGCCAGGATATGTAACCTGGAGTCTTGGTAGTTACTTCAAGGATGATCGATTCAACGATGCCAGCTTGCCGTAGAGGGCAATCCTCCACAAAGGTGGCAGTGAATTTCTTCGCAGCACTCCCGTCTGCGATACACCAAGGACAGATTTGGTTGTTGAGTTCTTCGATGCAATAAACATTGCAGGCGTAAATGTAGCCTCTCTTTTCTCCACAACATTTACATGTTGCGTCACTAACGATCACAGAGCCGGTGGAAAGGGGATCGGGGTGGTATTTAAAAGTTGGTAAATTCATAGGACGATTCTCTCGAGATGAATTATTAAAGAGCGGCAAACGGTGTGACTCACCTGCCGCCGAGATGAGCGAGGTGTGACGTCTGAAAAGCGACTTATTTTACAAATGACCGCCGCATACCCGCGCCGAAGGCGGTCACGTGGAGCCAGTGTCAGGCTTTTGCTTTCCTGTAAACCAATTCTATTCCTTTCAACTTTGCCCTCTGTTTTATTAAATTCTTTGCCTGTTTTGCCAGTTGTTTAGTATCTTTCAACTGCTCTCGGAGTTCTTGAGTTTGGAATACTGCTTCCTTGAGATCGTCAATCTCCAACAAAGACGTTGCTAGACAATAGAAACTCTTCGATTTCCCATCATCATATTCTGTTATCAATTTGTTGAGCAGTCTTATCCGTCCCTTCTGTTGATTCGAGAACTCAACGATCCCAATATTCTTTATCTGCTTCAAATTCTCTAAAGATTTCTGATGGGTCACAAAGGAATCGGCTTTATCCCAATCCTTCAGCTTTTCACAAGGAAGCCGAGGACATTCTGCGCAGGTCTCCCACCCATTCATTTTGACACAACAGGTGACGATAGAACAGGATGGATGTTTTTCGAAGAAACAATCACCGACACAACCAGGGCACTTCGATATGCCTACTGTGTAATAACGAGGGCAGAGACCGCAAATGATTCCACAACAGGCAATAGTAGGATATTGTTTTTGGATATGTTTATCCATTCTTTACCTCGCTTGATATGTTATGAGACTCCGCATTCTCTTTGCTGTGCAAAAGCCAAACGCTCCGCTTCACCTGCCGCTGGGCCAGGCGCGGCAACCAATCAAGGCGACAACCACGCCAAGTACCTCTCCCAACAGGCGCGTGTTTTCGGCGTTGGCTGGAAGCGGATATTAAGCCGCTGCTCCGAAGAACAAGAATACCTTTGCCTCGATAGTACTCGTCTTTGTTTGCGTTGACAATAGCTCGTTGAACTTCCGTCTACCTTCCCTCGACGTCGGTTGGTATCTGCCGGTATGCCTGACTTGTCTGTAACATAAAGGTCTGGTTGGTCATCGGTGGGTAGTAGACTTATTCTCTGGTGACGGCGGTCAGATTCATGGTCAGCCGAACGCCTGGCTTGGGAAGCGCATTGACCCCAATCACAGTTCGAGCAGGTCGGTGTTCGCCCATCTTCTCGATGTATGCGCGGTTCATACTCTCGAAATCTTTCATGTCTTTAAGAAAGACGTTGACATGGATGACATGGTTCAAATCAGACTCTACCGATTCAAGCATGATTTTGAAGGAGTCCAGAATTTGCTTCGTCTGTGAATATACGTCCAGGCCAACCAATTCACCTGTCGCGGGATTGACTCCAGCCGTTCCGCCGATGCTAATGAACTGACCCACTTTCGCGATATGGTTATAGGGGCCAATCGGGTGAGGCGTGTTGGCGGGTGTGGAAGTTTCTACTTTAGATGACACATTTCCTCCAAATTGCGCATTGGAAGGTATGTCCAGATGCGGTCGGGATGTGCGGCTAACGAGACTGTCGAAAAAAACGATTTTGAATGCACGAATTATACACAACGCATGGTTCACAAATCTCTAATTGGGGATTACCCGTTTTGATCTTCCGCTCATCGCCACGTGGGCTCCTCTCCGCTTGCATACTCTCAATTACCCCTCCCGTACACATGGATCTTTCCGATATTGTGCACTATGGCGAACAACCTCCACTGCACATCCACCTTGGCCTTGGTGCCCAAGGTGAAACGATCCAACCGTTTCTCAACGCAGATATTGACAAACACCGGCTCTACACCTTGAGTAGGATCTTTGGGTCGATCGCTTTTGCGCCTGCCTCGTCGTTTTGATATCCTCCCTCGAAAACGGATAGATCAAGCTTGTTTTCCACCAGTTCGTTGATGGTGTATTCCAGCGTCCCGGGTTCGAGCTGGTTTTCAAGCGAGATGGGGATTATCACCCTTGGGTTGAGCTTGTCGAAACCATCTGATCATAATCATAGGCTTTATACCGCGGCATGGGTTCCTCTACTCTCTGTACATCCCAGGAGTATACCGAACCTTAACGTTTTTCGCGAATCTTTTTCCACTTTTTCGACATTATCAACGGTCGGATTCAGGCGCGTTGCGGAGCGTAGCGAAGCAACGTTGCCTACAACCCGGTGTTAGGCGTCGGGTGCCATTCCCATTAGCCAATTCACTGCATCTTCAAATGAATTAAAGGCTTCGATTCTGAAACCTTGATTTTGAGAACAAAGTGCAAAGAACGCGGCATCGTCAAATCGTTCGACGGGACAAAGAACAGCCGTCTTTCGAGAAAAGGCTTTGCGAAGGTTGCTGAGTTCTGCAGCTAGATACCATAGATTCGTTACTGACATCTGAACGTCTGCCTTTCGAGTATCTAGGAGTATCTCGTAGTCGACTAAATTGGCTGCGACCGAAGCGATCTCTATCAGGGCATTCTTGCTTGTTTCGAAATCAAGTATTCCCTCTGCGGTTACTCTGATGAAATCAAGTCCGTTGATGATTCTGATGTCCGTTGGCATGATTAACTCCTTTCTTTACCTATTGGCACGCCATGCGGCTCGCGGCCTGTCCCGTGTGCTCTTCACGGGACACCTGCGTGTGGGCGGGTGTGGATTATGCTTGGGAGCAGGAAAACTCGAAGCCAGCCTGCCCTGGCGGGCTAGGCCAGGGAAAAATGCTTGAAAATGCCGCAGATCGGGCGAGCGAGCCTCCAGCGAGCATCGCCCAGAACAAGCGCATTGGCGCTTGTAATCCCACACTGCCTGCCCTGAGCCTGTCGAAGGGTCAGGTGCACGCTGTGTTGGGTGGGCATGCTAAACATCAAGCCCTTCTCGACCCAGCAGACCCAGGATCAACGATAATTCACCGCGATGGTGGATTTCATGTTCCACAACATGCCAGATGATCCAAAGCAAGGGAATGTTTTCGCCCCAAGGCACGGCAACCAATTGAGCCGTATCTGCGCCATTCAATGATTCCAAGTATTGCTCGGTACGTGTGTGGATTGCTCCTAACGCTGCTTTGATATCTTCTTTGGTTGGATAATTCTCGAGGCGGTACTGTTCTGGCCATTTTTCAAGTTCTCGTGTGACCGCATAGCGAAACCATCCTTCTTCTGCGTCTGCGATATGGAGCATAATCTGACCTGCTGACCAGGATGTATGGAAGGGGATATAGGTCAAGTCAATGTCATTGAACTTGTCGATGGTGGAGAACAAATCCGCCCGGACTTGTTTCCAGTGGGAGAAGATTTGACTCAGATCCATGATTGCACCAAAGCCTACAATTTGTCCACTATAACTACTTTCGGCTTGCCTTTTGAATAGCACACCCCACCCAACGGTGTGCGCTTCACCTGCGCCGCGAAGCGCAGCGGAGCGGCGTCAGGTGGAAGCGCGTGTTAGGCCACGCCATTGTTCGCAAACAGGGACATTTGCAAAGAATCTTCATCTTGAATATGAGCAGACCGCACTTCTTGGAAATTAATGCCATCCTTGCCAAAAGTTACTTGCGTTACTGCAAAAGACTTGTAATGTCCACTATATCTAAAACGATCTCCCCTTTTTCTTTTCTCTATCATTTCTTTTACTGGCTGAGCAATTATATCTCTTTTGATACATTGCTCTCCAATATTTGGGGATGTTTTTGTTGATCTGAAACCTACATAGCAAGCTCTCATTATCGTTCCCAACAGCAAATCGGCAATCTGAAGGAAGTTTGCGTGACCATATTCTTCAGTGTCTGGTTGGTATCTCTTATGATCAGACGGAAGATGCACAATGACACAATCTGAAGAAAAACTCACATAATTGCGCAAAGGACTTTTTCCGTAAAAATCATCATAGGTTAGTCGCCACACAACCCTGTCTTCATCTAGCGTTCTATGAGCAGGATTACCATCAGAAATTATTCTACCTACTTCGACAGGGTTAGAACTATCATATAAGTAATGGCACGCGCCCTTGAGCAATATCCGCAAAAGCGTTTCGTCATGCCTTAGCTTTTGTTCTTTACGGGAATCACCACCATATATGTTCCAATCCGCACCTTTTGGATAGAAAATTGCTGCAACTTTACAACCTAATGGACGAGAAAATATCTGAGGGGACTTGCTCCTTAGCGCATCTACAGCAAGAACAACGGCTCTTTGATAGGCATAATCGTATTTTTTCCAAGTTTGACCGCTGATTTCAGCAAAATGCAACTTACCGTCACAAGCGAATTTTTGACGACAACTTACCAACTCACTCAAAAACATCTCTTGAGGAGAGTATTCATCTTGAAAAGTCCCAAGCAAGGGTGTTTCACTTTCAACTAACAACCTAATAGGCACAAAAAAGAGAATATGCCCCTTGAAATTTCGTTCAGGTACATCTTTGGTTTCGTCATGATAGACAATTACGCGGTGGTACGCAATGCTACTCATTCATCTTTCCTGGGCGTGGCCCAACGGCTTGGCTTACCGGCGGCGAGCCGACAGGCGAAGCCGTCCGGTGGAGCCGGTGTTGGGCGGCTTTTACTTCGCCTCGATATAGGAGATAATCAGAGCGCATTCTCCATCTCCGATGACCTTCCCAGAAAGGCGGGCTTTATCACCAACATGCAAGTTCGTACCATCATACGCCATTACGAGGAAATCATAAGTTGTATATCCATTGGGCATTTCAGCGATCATGTTGGGGGACATGGTTCCTCCCCTGAAATCACCTTGTGAGATTTTAATCCGAACATAAAGCATGTCAAGTTCGCCGGGTTTGTCAAGTTCGTCGGGAGATTTGTAGAATGGGATTTTATATTCCTGACCTCCGATGGACGATACAGACAGGGTGATAACGGGGAAATAACCATCGATGGCGACGACGGTCTTCGTTTCAGCATAATTGCAGATATCATTCCATGCAACCAGCATCCCAGGGGCTGCTGGTTTGGTAAGTCTTCCAGTGTCCTTCAGGAAAGCATATCCAAAAAAAGCACAGACACCCAAGAAAGCGAATAGGACGGTAAGTGGTATGATCCAAAGATTGTTTTTACGTTGGGTCGGTTTACCGCCCCTAAAGGGCTCGATTGGATTCCCCTGCTTCACTCTTTTTCTCCCCTTTGAACTATGCTTCAACGCAAAAGCCAGGTTTTCCCTGGCATCCTCATCAGCAGGTTCGAGGCGAATGGCAGCGCGGTATTCTGAGATCGCTTCGTCAAGGCAGCCCATATTCTCTAGGATGACACCGCGTAAATTGTGGGCGTCACTCCAATCGGGAGCTAATTCAATCGCCTTATCACATGCATCCAGCGACTTTCTATATTCCGAGTTTTGATCATAGTCATACGCTTGGGCGAAATATTTTTCCGCTAATCCATTCTTTCCGCTAGGTTGTCCAGGAGAGGCTGGAACGCTTGACGCTCCAGCAGAGTTGGCCAGCGGAGCTTGCTCGACTATCCCATCTCTCTTTGGAGTACCGCACTTGGTACAGAAATTATCCGAATTTATAAGGGGAGTTCCACAATTTGGGCAGAACGCGGCCACTTTACCCGAGGCGACCGAACCCCGACTGTCAACGTCAACCGCCATATCTTGATCTGGTTCTGAGGCCGCATCGACGGATGAAGTGTTTACGGCGATGGCAGCCCGCCGGGCAGCAATAGCCGCCTCCACAGGATCTTCGCCAGACTTTCCTTTTTTATGCCTTCTTTTTATTATCTCGATAATCAGGCGAATAAACCCTAAGATGATTCCAAGGATGATTACTCCCCAACATATTGTCCGGTCCAGAATATCCCATTGCTGGTTCATATCTTCCTCTCCTACATCCCTATGTTCTATTTGTCTTAAGCCGCCCAACGGTTTGCGTTAGTGGTGGTGGGGCGGGCTTGGATAATGCCTGAGAGCAGGAAAAACCTGAAGCCAGAAAAATGCTTGTAAATCGCGCAGAATCCCCACCATCCACTGCACGCTTTGTTAGCCCGCTTTTGGGCTTTTGGAAACTCGGTGTATTAGAGTATATACTATTGCTCCGAATAGAACCATTGTTGAGATAACAGTAACCATACCAATCGAGAAATCTGCTATTCCAAAGAAGTGGGTTAATATTATTAGACTCCAAAACGAACCCACTAGCACAGACAAAGCATGAGGACTGGCTTCTTGTATGGTTTCAGCAAGTGCTTTTAATATTGGTACATACTCCTCTGTGGCGCGATGCCCTAATATAAGGGGAACGCCCGCGAGGAAACAGATGGCAATGGCTAAGAAACTGAGTATTGTTATGCCAATGAATACGATTATGGATGCTCCTAAATATACATACTGGTAGAGAAAGGAAGCAAATGTCCATAAAGCACATATGGCTAAAATATGTAGCGGTTCTTGGAATAAAACGCACCTGAAAAATGTTACTGCGTTTTTTAGCAAATTGATAATGGTTTCTAGTGTTTTTCGAGGTAGGACTGATAGCCAATTGAGAATATATCTTATAACCAAAACAATGAAATCCAAGATATATCCAAGAATTAATAAGATAACGCTGAATACTATCTCAAGTTGTTTTATTATGGTCTCAAACGGATTATCGCTTTGCCTTTCCTTATGTTCTTTTATTATCTGGGCAATATAATCACTGAAGAAAATATGCAGTTGTGGGCGTTGTGTACTTTTAGTAGTATAGAAGATAATCCGTCCCAATATTCCAGCACCTGCGAGAAAATAAAAAACTATCGCAATTGTGGCACTGTTTTCATAAAGCCACCAAGCAGTATCTGTGGCATGACTTGGGGGTACAAAAACGCCAAACAAGTTTCCGATAATTCCCCAAAAACTGGCTGTAATCACAAAAAATCCAACAAATTCACTGGACTTTATGTATGTGATGATTGCCCCGATTACCATAAAAAGAATTAGCGATAATAATCCAGGCCAAGTCTCATCCCAATAGGTCGAAATAGGGTTAATCTTGTAGATGAAAAAAGCACCTGCAAGCAAAAATGTTGGAATCTGCCAACCATAAAAAAACCCTGCTGGATTTGGATCGCTTTCAGATTCGTCGAATGAAAATCCCCATAATACGAATGCTAAAATACCTGCCACAATGTAGAACAACCAGACTTTCGCAATTAAGGCTATGCCGTCAACAACTGCAATTAGAATCAAATATGCAATAAGGTAGTTACAACCGAGATTCTGTTTCTTCTCTTTATTCATCGCAACCTCCTTTTCGATACAGCGGGCTAACGGTCTGCGTTAGCGGCGGGTGGGCGGGCGTGGACAAGGTTTGGGAGCAGGAAAAACCCGAAGCCAGCCTGCCCTGGCGGGCTAGGCCAGGGAAAAATGCTTCTAAACCGCGCAGACTCCCACACGTCAGGTGCACCAGCGCATGATGGGGGCCATCATATTTCACGCAAGAACGGAGCCCGTTCTTAGGACGCTGTGTTGGGCAGATGGATTGCGCAAGGCGACACAGACCTAAAGACTCGTTTCCGAATTATCATAATCGAATCTCTTCTCGAAATTCTCTCTCAACTGAGTGTTCTTTGGATTTTGCAATTCGGTAATGTAATCATGAAAGCGAATACCCAAATCTTCAACCAGGCGATCAGGACAAATTGCCAAGATTTTTCTCTCAGCATTGAAACCGAGTGAACCAGGAATATCATCTCTCAACATGACGTTGATTTTTGTCATGCCGAGATGGTACAGCCCATTTCTAACACTTGAATAGAGTGTTTTCAAAAACATTTCTTCATCTGGCGAGACTTCCGGGAATGTTACTCTTACACCTTTGCGAAAATAGAACCCCGATTGGTCGTTACCAACATAACCGTGAAGGTATTTCCCAATCATTTCAAAATAACTAAAGACAATGTGCAAAAGCGCAAATCCCCGATGCGGAATTTCCTTGCTAATAATCTCTTTTGCAATTCCTATTTGCCATCCCTCTATTCGAGCAGCAAAAACATCAATTTTGTTTTCCAGCGTCCAGCCATCAGAAAAATCTAATGTCGTGTGTTTCGGACTGATCGCAAAGACAGGTAAATTGCTCATGTATTTCCCTTATGCTTTCATCTGCCCAACGGTGGCGGCTCACCTGCGCGGCGGCTGGGGCGACGAGCCTCCGCGACAGACCTCGGCGGCAGGCCCAGCCAACCCCGCAACCGCGCATGATAGCCGCGTCAGGTGCAGCCGCAGGTTGGGCGGCGATCTGCTACAAGCCCGTGTAGTATGAAGATCTTAGAGCCTCTCAGCCATTCCGGCTCGCCAGAGTCAGCAGAATCAGCAGCAGGTAGGCTAGCAATGACGCAATGCCCAGGAGTACACTTACCCCTCCCAGGATCCTCCCAGCGGAAGCCGCTACGGCACCTGCTTGAGGTCCATCGCTGTCTCTTATCTGGCGACCCCCGATGATGCCAGCGATGAAAGCCGCTACACCCGGAAGGACTCCTACGCCTGCACAACTGGTGAGCAGTGCGATAATGCCCAGAACCAAGCTGGCGACAGCTAGTGCATTGGTCTTGACTCTCGGCTTCTGATCTGTAGTCATTGCCGGAGCTACCATTGGCGCAGAGGGTTGGGCGAGGCTCACTTCGGGTGACCCGTAGGGGCTGACCTCAAGAGCCCTTGCGTTGCTCTGAATGCCTGCACTGTCTGGCTCCTGCGGGGTGCCGAGTTGCTCCACGGTATACCCAGCAGCAGCGCCTACCTAAGGCTTGGGCTTGCGGGCACTGGTACGCGGCGTTGGCCGGAGCGGAACACGCCCGGTCTGCCACCAGAACGCTGCGTCCTTCGCGGCCACTTCCAGGTCAATACCCCGCCGTTCTGCACCTTGACGGCACATCAGGATTGGATGGTAGAGCCCCTGCCGTGGGACTACTATTGCGTGCCTGAATTGGCTCATGATCTCGTCGTGCTGCTTTGTGCGCTCCAACTTGGCGCGCAAGGCTTTCATAGTACGAGCATCGCGGCGCATCTCCACGACTTGTGGCGGAATATACAAGAAACCCTGACCACGCGGGATGGGCGTTTCGGGGCACGGGCATTCCTTGTCTGAGCAGCGGCCATCGCCTTTGGGAGGCGGGGACTCAAAGTACTCTACCGGCGCCTGACGGAGGAGGCCGAGGAAGATATCTCGATCAACCGTCCTCAGTATCTCTATTCTGGCTGCATCGGGCACCTTCCGGTTCTGGTGCCGGTACAAAGTCTTGACGACCTCCCTCTTGTCAAATCCCTCGTCCTCGCAGGCTTGCTGGATCTCGCCTGTGAGCCTCTTGATTGCCTTCTTGTGGCTCTTGTTGGTTTGGAGAAGCAGCACCGCCGCAGCGATGATGGACACCACCGCAATGACCTCTGCTGTCGCTCCCTCATTGTAACTCCCGACCAAGAAGATGAACATGCCCGCGAGGATGACCAACGCCCCGAATGCCACCAGGCGACCGAAGCGCTTGTCGACAGACAGGATCTCAGTGTCCCAGCTCTGGATACGTATGTCAAACGAGTTTGGTTTTGTAGCAGCCTCTTGGCTGGTACTAGACTGCAGAGTGTTGCGCCACCACTGGATTGCTTCTTCCTCGTACTCTTTTCCGTCTCTAGCAGGCTCAATCTTTACAATCTCAAAAGATTGTTCTATCAATTTGATGAAGGCAATCTGCTTCTCGGTTCCTGGTATCTCGAAATTGACTTCGAATATGTCTTCTCGTTCCCCGAAACCATAGTGAAAGTCTGTGATTCCTTTGTCGATGTGCGAACCACTGTAAAGCTCATCACTTAGTGCCAGCAGTTGATCCCTGGTTGCCTGTGTTTTCTTGACGTAGATAAGCATAGCACCTCCTGACATCTCATTCTTTGGTCATAAGCAAGACGACTGCGGCAACTCTCACTAAACGCACTACCACATCTCTTCAGCCCAACCTGTGCGTTTCACTCGCAAGGTATTGTCTGCTTCTGCGCAAGTCACTTCTGACCGCGTGCGTGACCTGCTCGGGATATGGCTCTCATCTACTCTTGCTAAGACACACTTCTCAGGCAGCCCATGTAGTACTGATCCCCGGGCATGAGAGCGAGCGCCTGTTCCCAGCAGAATGCAGCTTCCGGGCAAGGGTTCACAAAGCCTGAGTCATCCGGATTCCGCAGATAATAGATAATCATCGCAAGGCCCGACCACGCACGCGCCTTCGCATTCTCTGGTGAAAAATCCCTGCCCGGATAGACGATGGGTAAATCTGGAATGGCTTCGGTCATTTCCTTCCACCACTGTATTGCAGTATCGTGGCGGCTGTCATATATCAGCCATTTAAGCTCATCTTGCACCCACTTGATTTGTTTCACTGGATTTACCCTGTCGACTGCCGGCCACTCTGCCGGCTTCCATCCAAGAATCCTCAGTGCGCTAGACACTTCCATTTTCACTTTCGGATCCTCATCATTGAGAGCAACGATGAGCGGTTCTATCGCCTGGGCGTGGCCCAACGGCCTCGAGCTAAGCTGCCCGGCGGAAGCGGGCAGACTCTCTCTGATTGTCGCGCACGCCGGCGGGCCAGGCGCTCTACCCCATGCCCCAGCCCGCCGGGTCAGCTTCAGCGAGTTGTTAGGCAGCGCCATTCCCGGCTCGCCTGCTCATTTCCGCCCGACGTACAACCCGTATCCGAAGTATTCGTCAAGGTTCTTGGGCGTGATACCACCGCTCCCTGCTTGCTTCACGAACTTCCTGTATGCCGGGTTCCTCACATAGAGCGACAGCATTCGCCCCAAGATGCCCAAGAGCCCCCCACAGCCGTATCGGCGCAATATGCCCTTGGACTCGTCTTGCACATTGATTTCGAACACTCTCTCCTCTATTCCCTCTAGCCCAGCGGCCTCCAACAGTCCCACCCATTCGCTGGCTGTCAGAGGTGCCACATTGGCGCCCAGGTCCTGGGACGCCCAGGCAATCATCTCGGGTGGCGGCGGGGATTTGATCCAGGTCGACTCACTAAGGCCAACATATCCTCCTGGTTTCACAACCCGCACATACTCGGCTACCGCTTTCGCTTTGTCCTTTGGGAAGGCGGTCACGGACTCGGTGATGACTATATCGAATACATCATCCTCGAAAGGGAGGTCTTGTGCATCGGCCACCCTGAATTCAACCTTGTCCAGTACTCCCTCTCTCTTTGCCCTTTCGTTGGACCTCTCCACCATGGCGTCCAGAATGTCCACACCAACCACTCTACAGCCATACTTCCTGGCGAGGAAACAGGGCGTTACTCCA
>Ga0172371_10008630_pt1 | contig 14217 bp, 15 predicted proteins | sample Lak12m_FD_114543 | JGI IMG/M metagenome (GOLD analysis project Ga0172371, IMG submission 114543) | Freshwater microbial communities from Kabuno Bay, South-Kivu, Congo - kab_022012_12m | ecosystem: Environmental > Aquatic > Freshwater > Lake | place: Democratic Republic of the Congo: South-Kivu... | reverse complement strand
TTGGTTTAACAATTTTCGGATCCATAGTTCCTTGGGCTACCTTAGCCCCAAGGAATTTAAAGGACAGAACCTATAATTTCTGTACGAAAAAGTGTTGCCATACCATTGCAAAACTAAGTTGCGCAGGCATTCTAAATAGTTTAAAATTATTGTAATATAAATCATTTTTGATTAGAGTAGCAAACGGGAGAAAGTAATGAGAAAATTGTTCGTTTTTCTTTTGGTAATTGCTTTTTTGTTTGTTGTTGCGGGTTGTAGCGAGACTCAAGAAACCGTTACCGAAACACCTTCCCCAACCATTAGCATGGAGGAGATTGTTACATCCCCTATTATCGGACTTGTTTTTCCTGGTAGAAGTGCATTTTATGAGCGGATGGAAGAAGAAACTCTTGTGATTGCTCAAGATGCGGGCTATGAGCTTTTAACCTATTATCCAGACAGTGACAATCAGCAGGTAACTGATATATATGCGGCGATTGGTGCAGGGGCGCAATGTATTATGATAGCCCCCCGTAACATGGACAATATGCAGACCGTACTGGATGAATGTGATATGCAGTCTATTCCGATTATTAATCTGATGGTGCCCATTAACGGTGTTGTAGACTCGCTTGTATGCCCAGATTATCAACTGATTGGATTTAAAGCCGCAGATGCGATTCGAGATGCGATTGCTGAGGATGAGCGTGTTAATGTATTTCTTTTAGAATCAATTGAAGGGAGCTTTGTTTCCCAACTAGTCCATGATGGGTTTGTTGCTCAGGCAGCCGATTTAGACGGAATGCATATTACCAATGCAGAGAACATACAGCGTGGGGAGGATTCTGCTTATAGCGAAATCAAAGAACAGCTTAAATATGACGAGGACATCAATGCGATTTTTGCTTCGGATGAAACTTTCGCAACTGGAGTAGTGCGTGCTGTACAGGAAAGTGGCCGAGAAATCATCATAGTCTGTATGGGTGGAAATAGGGAAATCATGGATATGGTAAAGAACGGAACGGTTGCTGCCAGCGTGTTTGTAAGCCCGATTGAGTTGGCTCAGATTGCTGTGGATTATGCCATCAAGGCTGCGGCTGACCCAAACTACGTTCTTCCGCAATATTCAGGGATGACAATTGAAACAATATTTATGTCAGATGTCGAAAAATACAGCGCGTTCGGCGATTATGCGGATTCGCTCACCAATAAAATACCCCCTTCGCCCTCGCCTGCGGTCTCCCCGGGCCCCGGCGCTTCGGATACGCAGGCCATACCTTCCGCTTCGGATGCGGACGGGCAGGCGGAAGAGGATTTGTAAGATTACAGGGCAGCGGGCCGCACGGCCGGCATTCCTTTAGAGGATGACGCCGGCCGGCACTGCTTTTCCGCAGATGCGCTTTTCCCGGAGGATCCCCAATGCGAAGAAACATCATAGTCATGAACATTATTGCGGCCTTTTATTGGATGACCATCTATTCGTATGTGCCCAATCTGCCCGAATACGCCCGCTCCATGGGTGCGGACGCGGTCATGCTGGGGCTGATAGGCGGCGCGTACGGCATTGCGCCCATCATCCTCCGGATGCCCATCGGTATGATAGCGGACAAGCTCGGTAAAAGCAAAGGGATCCTGCTGATCGGGATGGGCGTGCTGGCCCTGTCCTGCGGGGTGCTGATCCTGGCGCAGAATACAGGCATGATCTTTGTGGGCAGGCTGATCGCGGGCGCCGCCGCGGCATGGTGGGTGGTCCTGAACACCACTTATGCGGATTACCACTCCAATGAACTGCAGGTGAAGGCGCAGGGCGTATTGGGCGCGACCTCAAGCGTAGGCAGGCTCGCGGCCACGGCGATCGGCGGGATCATCGCGCAGTTTCTGGGCGTACACGCCATTTTCATTTTTGCGTTTGTCATCGCAATGCTTTGCGTGATACTGACCGCCCAGCTGAAGGAAGTCCCAAAACCGCCCCAGGAAAAATTTTTCAGGGAACTGCTGCCCCTGCTCCGCAACCGGGATATGATCATCATTGCCGCGGTTATGCTGCTGGCGCAGTTTTTGTGTTTTTCCGCGCCTATTCTCTTTACCGCCGTCATCGCGCAGGATATGGGGGCCTCCAGCTTTGAGCTGGGCATGCTTACCATGGCGTTTTTCGCCGCATCCGCGGTTTCCTCCCTGTTTGTGGGGAGCAGGTTTTATAAAAAAATCGGGGGGATCAACGCGCTCGTGCTGGCCTTCTTCATCAACGCCGCATCCCTTGTGCCCCTCTTCTATCATTTAAACCTTGCGGCCGTTTTCGTTATGCAGGCCCTTTTCGGGATCGGCTACGGCATCGTGCTTGCGGCCACCTCCGGCCTTGTGATCCGCAGCGTTATGCCCCACCAGCGCGGCGGAGCCGTCGGCATATTCCAGTCCCTTTACGCGATCGGCGTTCTGGTAGGGCCGGTGGTTGCGGGCAACATTACCAAAGCCGCGTCTTTTGACGTGACCTATTGGTTTTTGATGGGGGTTTCGGTGGCGGCCGCCCTGTTCTGCTATGCACTGATCCCCAAAAAGTACGCTTCCATGTGATTTTATCCCGCGGAAGAAAAATCGAAAAAAGTATATTAAATATAAATCCGTTTTATGCAACCCGGCGGGAGGATGATTTTTAAAGCCTTCCGCCGGTTTTTATTTTCAAGGGCCGTGCCCATTCCTTTTCTGCCGGCAGGAGGGCGGAAGGTGTATAAAAGAGGCATTTTGTTTCTTCCCATACCCCTGCTGCGGGTGTATAATGAATCAGAGTTTAATATACGCCGCATGCCATCAAACGGATTGCAACCGGCCAAGGCCGGCATGGATAGAATTTTTTGATCTCAGGAGGGAACCGGATGCGCAAGAACATCATACTCATGAACCTGCTGGTCGCTTTTTTTTGGATGACCATGTATTCGTATGTACCCAATCTGCCCGAATATTCCCGTTCCCTGGGCGCCAACGCCGTAGTGCTAGGCATTATAGGGGGAGTTTACGGGATCGCGCAGATTATTCTTAGGATTCCTATCGGCTTCATATCGGATAAGACGGGAAAAAATAAACTGATTCTGCAGATCGGGATGAGTGTACTTGCCGCATCCTGCATTGTACTCATCTTTGCCGACAATACGAATATGATTATACTCGGCAGGCTGATTGCGGGTGCCGCGGCCGCATGGTGGGTTGTTTTAAGCGCCACTTACGCGGATTATCACCATGATGACCTGCAGGTAAAAGCGCAGGGGACCTTGAGTGCAAATTCAAGTTGGGGCAAGGTCGCGGCCACCGCAGCCGGTGGTATTATCGTCCAGTTATTGGGTGCGCGTTCGGTATTTGTTTTTGCCTTTTGCTTGGCGGGGATATGCCTTGTTTTTGCAAGCCAGCTCAAAGATCTTCCCAAAGTGCAAAAATCCTACTCCATCAAAGATGTTTTGTCTCTTTTCGGTAATCGCGATTTAATTATATTTTCCATCTTCGGGATTATTCTGCAGTTTCTATGCTTTGCGGCGCCCACGCTGTTCACCATGGTTGCGGCCGAAGACCTCGGTGCATCCAGTTTCGAGCTGGGGATGCTTACCACGATCTTCTTTTTAACGACCGGGGCCACATCCCTTTTTGTGGGAAAGATGATCTATAAAAAAATCGGCGGGATCAATATGCTTGTCATTGCCTTTCTGATCGGCGCGTTTTCCCTGATACCGGTATTTTATCACATCAATGTCCCCGTCATCTTTATAATGCAGGCATTGTCGGGCGCGGGCTACGGGATTACCACTTCGGCGATCGCGGGGCTGGTGATCCGTGCGGTCCGGCCGGAACAACGCGGAAGTGCTACCGGGATCTTCCAGTCGGCATACGGAGTCGGCCTCTTTGTCGGCCCTGTTGCGGTTGGGGCGATCGTTAACGCGTCTTCATTTGATGTTTCTTATTGGTTTATGGCGGCGCTTTCTGTTCTGTCTGCGCTGCTTTGCCGGCTGCTTATTCCAAAAAAATACGCAGCGATGTAGGGGGCCGGGAGAGGGTTTATGCGCAGAAACATCGTATTAATGAACATGCTGGTCGCCTTTTTTTGGATGTCCATGTATATCTATATGCCCAACCTTCCCGAATACGCGCAATCGCTGGGTGCGGATGCGGTAGTGCTGGGGGTGATCGGCGGCGTATACGGCGTTGCGCAGATCGCGCTGCGGATTCCCATCGGAATGGTCTCGGACCGTGCGGGCAGGGACAGGCTGATGCTCACGGTAGGGTCGGCCGTGCTGGCGGCGTCCTGCGGGATACTGATGCTGGCGGACAATACCGGCCTTATCATATGGGGAAGGCTGATCGCCGGCGCCGCGGCTGCATGGTGGGTCATCCAATCGGCGACCTACGCGCACTACCACCGGGATGAAAACCAGGTAAAGGCGCAGGGAATCCTGGCCGCGAGCGCAAACTGGGGCAAACTGGCCGCCGCGCTGATCGGCGGGCTGGCCGCGCAATACCTGGGCATACGCTCCATATTTGCCTTTTCTTTCGGCGCGGCTGTGATCAGCATTTTCTTTTCGCTGAAAATGATGGATATCCCGAAAGAAAAAACGGAAGACGGCCTCCCTCCGGTGACAGGTGCAAAATTGCGCCGGGATATGTTCCTGCTGTTCCGCAACCGGGACCTGATGGTTTTTTCCCTGCTCGCGATCCTCGCAAACATCCTCTGTTTTTCGGCCCCCATCCTTTTTACGGCGGTGGCGGCCAAAGAACTGGGGGCATCCAGCCTGGACCTCGGAATGCTCAATCTGCTTTTTTTCCTTTCGGCGGGACTGATATCCCTTCTTGTCGGAACGGGGTATACAAAAAAATCGGCGGGATTCATGCGCTGGCCTTCGCCTTTTTCATCACCGCCCTTTCCTGTATCCCTGTTTTCTACCATATTAATATTGCGGTCATTTATATGGTCCAGGTTTTTTCCGGAACCGGTTTCGGCATAACGGGGGCCGCGGTTGCGGGGATGGTGATCAGGGCCGTCCGGCCGGAACAGCGTGCCACGGCGACCGGCATATACCAGTCTCTTTTCGGCATCGGCATCATTGCCGGGCCGGTTTTGGTAGGTGGCATCACCAAAGCGGTATCCTTTGACGCCGCATACTGGGTGCTTGTTGCCGTAAGCGTCGCCTCCGCCTTTATCTGCTACGGCATGATCCCGAAAAAATATGCGAAGATGTAGCCCCGTACCGGCAAGGGCCTTCTCTTTAAAAAAGTAAAGCCGTCTTTTTAAAAAGACGGCTTTTTGAATTGATGCAGTTAAAACAATCCGGCCAGTTCGCCGTTTTCGTCCACGGTAATGTCGCTGGCGGCCGGGCGGGCGGGAAGGCCGGGCATGGTCATGATCTTGGATGTGATGACCACGATGAATCCGGCGCCCGAATTCAAACGGACGTCGAGCACGGTCACCTCAAAATCCTCAGGCGCCCCCAGTTTTTTCGGGTCGTCCGAAAAAGAATACTGCGTTTTGGCGACGCAGATGGGAAGGTCTATATACCCCTGGTTTTCATACATCTCGATCTTGCGCAGCGCTTCCGGTTCGTACACCGCGCCTGTGCCGCCGTAAACCTTCGTGACAAGATCATGGATCTTGTGCTTGATGGGCGCGGCGTAATCATAAGGCCGGGCGGGCGGGTTGTGGGAAGAGATGGAATCCATCACCGCACGGGCAAGCTCGGTGCCGCCCTTGCCGCCCTGCGCCCAGACGGACGCAACGGAAACGCGCGCGCCGTTCTCCTCGGCGCAGCGGGTGATCTCTTCTATTTCGGACGGGAAATCCGTTTCAAACTGGTTGATGGCCACCACCACAGGCAGGCCGTAAACGTCCTTGATATTCCGGATATGCCGCTGCAGGTTGACCGAACCCTTCCGGACGGCTTCGGCGTTCTTTTCATGCAGCTGGTCTTTCGGCACGCCGCCGTGGTATTTCAGGGCGCGTACCGTCGCCACGATAACAACGCAGTCCGGCCATATGCCGGCGGTGCGGCATTTGATGTCCAGAAACTTCTCGGCGCCCAGGTCCGCGCCGAATCCGGCCTCGGTAACGGTATAATCCGCAAGCCGCATGGCCGTGCGCGTGGCGATCAGGCTGTTGCAGCCGTGCGCAATATTGGCAAACGGACCGCCGTGCATCAGCACGGGCGTGTGGCCGATGGTCTGTACCAGGTTGGGACGTATGGCGTCTTTTAGCAGCGCGGTCATGGCGCCCTGCGCGCAGAGGTCTTTCGCGTAAACCGGCTCGTTTTTAAACGTGTAGCCCACGGTGATCTCGCCCAGGCGCCGTTTTAAATCTTCCAGGTCGGATGCAAGGCATAAAACGGCCATTACTTCGCTCGCGGCGGTGATGTCGAAACCTTCCTGCCGGGGCATCCCGTCGGCGGGCGCGCCCAGGCCGCATATGATATGCCGGAGCTGCCGGTCGTTCATATCCATACAGCGTTTGAAGGTGATGCGGCGCGGGTCTATCTGCAGGGCGTTTCCGTGGTGGATGTGGTTGTCCACAATGGCGCAGAGCAGGTTGTTGGCAGACGTCACCGCGTGCAGGTCGCCGGTGAAATGCAGGTTGATGTCCTCCATGGGGAGCACCTGCGAATAGCCGCCGCCGGCGGCGCCGCCCTTGATGCCGAACACCGGCCCCAGCGAAGGCTCGCGGAGGCATACGCAGGTTTTCTGGCCCAGCAGGGAAAGCGCGTCACCCAGGCCGATGGATACCGTTGTTTTTCCTTCCCCGGCCGGCGTGGGCGTAATGGCGGATACCAGTATAAGCTTACCGGCGGGCCGGCCTTCCAGCCGGTCCAGGATGCCGAGGGATATTTTCGCTTTATCCGTTCCGTAGGGGATACATTCCTCCGGTTTCAGGCCCAGCGTTTCCGCTATTTGCGCAATCGGAAGAAGCTCGGATTTCTTTGCAATTTCAAGATCGTGATTCATAAAATTACTCCGTATAATATAATAGTAGAAAGATATGACTATAATGCATTATAAAAAACCGTTTGTCAATAAGAAAGGATTTTTGGTATAATCATTTTATGAAAAAAAATCTTGATTTTATCGATGTTGAAGGCAACTACGGCGGCGACCAGCATTGGTACAAAGACAAATTCATGCGGCTGGCCGGATGCTCGTCCGTATGCGCAAGCGAGGCCTGCGCCTATCTTGCGGGCCGTTTTCCCCACCTGCGCGGCCTCTATCCGCATGATCCGGCCCGAATCGGCAAAAAAGAATTCATCTCGTTTATGACAGGGATGTTCTCCTTTTTTCCGCCGGGGATCACCGGGCTGAGTAATATCCGGCGTTTTCGGCGCTGTTTTCTGGATTATGCGGATGCGGCGGGCGTGGCCGTCCGCCCGGCGCTTATGGACGGGAGAGAGCCGCTCGGGGCGGCGCGTGATTTTGTCACCGCCGCGCTGGACGAAGGATACCCGGTAATGTATCTTCTGCTCCGGCACAAGGACCCCGCGCTGGACGATTATACCTGGCACTGGTTCAATCTGACGGGATACGAAACAAAGGGTGAAAGCATGTCGGTGGATTTCGCAACCTGGGGCAGCAAGCATACGGCGGATTTTGATAATCTCTGGAACACCGGCGCCAACCACCTGGGCGGCATGGTGGTCATCCGGTAGGAAAGAAACCTCTTTACAGGGGGGCAACTTTCCACTATACTAACAAGTGGGATTCCCCTTGAATAAGGCGGAAAGCTGCACGGAATCCCGAAGATGAAAGGGGAAACGAATGAAACGTAAAACAATAGCCGTTGCCGTCATACTGGCAATGATCATCATAGCGCTTACGGGCTGTTTCGGAGGAGGCGCCAAACTGGATAGGCCGTCAATGTCCGCAGGGGCCGCATCTTATGAAGTTACGGGCAGCTGCGAGGCTGTTTTAAACGGAGACGTCCTTACCGTCAGCGGCAAGTGCGACATCGCGGACGGGACATACGGGACGATATCGGTGTATTCCACCAGCGGGGAAGAACTGGCAAACGAAGTGATCGTGAAAACCGGGGACAACCTGAAGCATGATTTTACCGTCCAGGACAACTGGAGCGACCAGGTTTACGGGTTTATAACCTTCGATACCAAACAGGCGGGCGACCAGCCGGAAGCCATTCTTGCCATGTACGGCAAAAAGTTTGAAAACATTTCGGGCGAGGGTGTCGTATGGGATTCCCACGGAATCGCGGTTGTATACCAGAGCGAAATTATAACCGTCCGCTGACACAGGCGGCGGATTGAATCATAAACCCGTTCCGGCGGGTTTTTTTACTAAATAAAACTTTCCCGTGCAAACAATTAAAGGTGGTGTGTTCAATGGAGAAAGAGATCAAGGAGATCGCGCAGCGGCTGCGTACCCTGCGGGAGATCGAGGGCATCGGTGAAGAGGAAATGGCCCAAGCTCTCGGCAAGTCCCCTGCCGAATACCGCCGTTACGAAAACGGCGAGGCGGATTTTCCGTTCAGTTTCCTGTACACGGCGGCCGGCAAACTCAAGGTGGACCTGACCGACCTGCTGACCGGGGAAGGCGCGCGGCTGAGCGTGTATTCTCTGGTACGGAAGGGCGGCGGCCTAACCATGGAGCGGCGTCTCGCATACAATTACCGCCATCTGGCCCCCATATTCAAGAACCGCATTATGGAACCGTTTATGGTGCGGGTGGAACCGAGGGATACCGATTCGGCGGTGGATAAGAACGCCCATGCAGGCCAGGAAATCAACTACATCGTAAACGGGAGCATGACTCTGTTCATCGGCGGCAACTCGGTCCTGCTGCAAGAAGGGGATCTCGTATATTTTGATGCGCAAAGCCCGCATGCGATGCGGGCGGAGGGCGGCGCCCCCTGCGAATTTCTGGCCATCATATCCAAATAGGAGGCTTTTTGAATTTGAGACTGTTTGAGAGATACGTAGGGAACGATTTTAAGGATTATGAGGATTTCAAGGCGCGCTTTTCCATCCGTGTTCCCGAGAATTTTAATTTTGCATACGATGTGATCGATGAACTCGCATCAGCCAAACCGGAAAAGCCGGCCCTGCTCTGGACCAACGAGCGCGGGGAGGAGAAAAGGATTACCTTCGGGGAAATGAAGGAATATTCCGACCGGGCGGCCGCCATGTTCGCCGGCCACGGCATCAAAAAAGGCGACAAGGTAATGGTGATACTCAAGCGGCACTGGGAATTCTGGGTCACGGTGATCGCCCTGCATAAGCTGGGCGCCGTCGTCATCCCGGCCACCCATCTTTTGACCAAAAAAGACCTTGTATACCGCAACAACGCTGCGGGCGTCAAAATGATCGTCTGTACGTCGGACGACCAGATCAAGCAGCAGGTGGAGGAGTGCGAAGCGGAAAGCCCCACGCTTGAAAAAAAGATGCTGGTGCACGAATCGCGTGCGGGCTGGCTGGATTTCTGGGCAGAGATGGACAGGGAACGCCCGGCGTTCCGTCGTCCAGCAGGAAAGGACGCTTCCCGGAACAAGGATATCATGCTGCTCTATTTTACCTCCGGGACCACCGGCATGCCCAAGATGGTGGCGCATGATTTTACCTATCCGCTGGGGCATATCGTTACCGCAGTTTTCTGGCACGACGCGGACCCGGAAGGCATCCACCTTACGGTATCGGATACCGGCTGGGCCAAATCCGCATGGGGAAAACTTTACGGCCAGTGGCTGGCCGAAACCTGCGTGTTTGTATACGACTATGACAAGTTCGACCCGGCGGAGATGCTGCGCATCATCTCCAAATACCGCATCACCACCTTTTGCGCGCCTCCGACTATCTACCGTTATTTTATAAAGGAAGATCTGAAAAAATACGACCTTTCGGCAATTTCCTGCGCGAGCATCGCGGGGGAACCCCTGAATCCGGAAGTGTTCAGCAAGTTTTATGAAGCCACCGGCCTCAAACTGATGGAGATTTACGGGCAGACGGAAATCACGGTGGCGGTGGGCAATTTTATATGGATGCAGCCCAAGCCGGGTTCCATGGGAAAACCAAACCCCATGTTTGCAATCGACCTCATCCGTGAAGACGGCAGCGCGTGCGACCCCGGCGAACCGGGGGAAATCGTCATCCGCACGGAGGGGGGCCGCCCGGTGGGTATGTTCCTCGGATATTACAGGGATGAGGAGCGTACCCTTTCGGTCTGGTCGGACAACGTCTACCATACGGGGGATGTCGCGTGGCGGGATGAGGACGGCTATTACTGGTATGTAGGCCGCACGGACGATGTGATCAAGTCCTCGGGATACCGCATCGGGCCCTTTGAGGTGGAAAGCGCACTGATGGAGCATCCCGCCGTCCTGGAAACGGCCATTACCGGCGTGCCGCATCCAGAACGCGGGCAGATCGTCAAGGCCACTGTCGTTCTTGCCAAAGGGTTTGAGCCCACGGAATCACTAAAGCTGGAACTGCAGGAGCATGTAAAGAACACCACCGCTCCCTATAAATACCCCCGCATCGTGGAGTTTGTCTCCGAACTCCCCAAGACAATCAGCGGGAAGATCCGCAGGGTGGAACTGCGGGAAAAAGACAGCAACCGGTAAATTTTTATAAATTCACATAATAGACACATCCGTGTGCTATAGTAAATAAATATTCTTGTAATGATGAAAGGGGATAATATGGACAACATTCTTTATGAAAAACCGAAGGGGCACCTTAAAAAACTGGCTGTCGCCGGATTCGTCGCCTCACTGCTTTTCCTGATTTTCTACGTTCTTATTGATGTAACTTATTCTCAGACGATGCTGCAAATGTACGGGGTGCAGACGGGCGCCTCTGATTTCGTGAGCCTGTTCCTTTCGATCAACGGCCTGTTCGCCGCTGCCGCGCTGGCCTTCTTTATCGGCCTGTTTCTGTCGAAAAACCGCAGGTTTTTCGTCAAGCTGATGCTTTGGGTATTGCTGCTTGCCGACCTTTACGTCGTCATGCCCAGCATATCCACTTTGGTGCAAGTCTTCGCCAGCTATACCGGATTGCAGCTGGTTTATTATGTCGGGCTTTTGCTGCCGCAGCTGCTGATCGCGGTGCTTTTGGTATCCTTCATGGCGCAGAAAGATGCTCCGGACAAAAAGCCGACGCGCGTCCTGGCCTGGATATCGATCTTTGCGGGCGTCGTTCTGTTCGTCTTCCAGATCGTATATACCATATCCAACGCCCCGCAGACCGATCTTTTCAATGTCCTGTACTTTATAACGGGCCCGATTGCCATTGCGTTCATTGTGTGCCTCGCGGCCGCAATCCTTCTGGCCTGCCAGACTCCCTCCGAAAAAACCGAACCGGCGGATGAATCCGTGAAAAAAGAAGGGGAGCAAGTGGAGGAAGAGGATGAGCAGCTGGATGAAGTGGTAGAAAAAATCGCCTGCGCGGTATGCAAAGAAGACGATAAGGAACCCAAAGAAACAGACGGGGAATAAACCCGCCGGCAGGGATATAAATGTAAAGAATAAAAAAAACGTCACGCATGGCGTTTTTTTTAAAGTGTCTTTATGCTATAATATTACAAAACGAAAAAAGTCAAAGGATGTATGCTGTAAAATGAAAAGTTACCGTGAGGTCATGGAACTCTCCATTCCCAACCGGCGGCAGTTTATCAACATAACGCCCCGGGTCCGGGAAGCTCTTGTAAAAAGCGGCATCAAGGAAGGCCTTTGCCTGGTGAACGCCATGCATATAACCGCCAGTGTATTCATCAACGATGACGAAAGCGGCCTGCATGCGGATTTCGAGGCGTGGCTGGAAAAGCTGGCGCCGGAAAAACCTTATTCCATGTACGCGCATAACGGTTTTGAAGACAATGCAGACGCGCATTTGAAACGGACCGTGATGGGCCGGGAAGTCGTGGTGGCGGTTACGGACGGGGAACTGGACTTCGGCCCGTGGGAACAGATTTTCTACGGGGAATTTGACGGCAGGAGAAAAAAGAGGATCATGATCAAAATAATCGGCGAATAGGGGTGATGAAAGGATCGTATGGGGAACAACGAAAGTTTTGGCGATAACCCCAGAAGAGTGGGGAATGCCGAGCAATGGTGGGCTCCTATTAAACTGAAACTGAACGAAAAATATAATTATGTAAGTAAAAACGTTTTTATAAGATTTATATTATATTATATAGCTTTGTTCATTGGTTTGATATGGTTCTATTTAGGCGCGTCCATCAGATGGGGATTTCGGATCTCAGGCAGGGAAAACGTGAAGCTGATCAAAAACACAAGCGCCATAACGGTGTCCAACCATGTGCACGATATGGATTCGCCCATGCTGACCCAGGCCTTTTTCCCGGATACGCCGTTTTTTGTGGCCTTAAAGCATAATTTTGAGATGTTTTGTGTCGGGGGGATCGTGCGGGTGCTCCGGGGCGTGCCCCTGCCGCCCACGGACGACATCAAGAGTTTTGCGAAGTTTCAGGAGGATATCAACAACCTGCTGCAAACGACGCGGCACAAGGTGCACCTCTATCCCGAAGCCTCCATAGACCCCTATTGCAGGAAGCTTCGGAATTTCAAAAAAGGCGCGTTTTATTTTGCCGTGCGCAACAATGTGCCTGTCCTGCCCATGGTGTTCGTATTTCCGAAGCCCAAAAAGCTGCGGCTTATCATCGGCAAGCCCATCTATCCGTCTGCGGTGGAGGGGATCGGGGAAATGAAAGAAGCGCGGGCAGTTGTCGAGATTGCAAAGGAAACAAGAAACACCATGCAGAAGATGCTGGACGACTTTTACGGAGGTTCTGCAAATGAAGATTAAAAAAGCGGTGATCCCGGCGGCCGGGTTGGGTACGCGTTTTCTGCCTGCGACCAAGGCGCAGCCCAAGGAAATGCTTCCCATCGTGGATAAACCGACCATCCAGTATATCGTGGAAGAAGCGGTTGACGCAGGCATCGAAAGCCTTCTGATCATCACCGGCCGCAACAAGCGCGCGATCGAGGACCATTTTGATAAATCGGTCGAGTTGGAACTGGAGCTTTCCGGGAAAGGGAAGGGCGATCTTTTAAAAATCGTCCGCGATATCTCCAATATGGTCAGCGTCAACTACATCCGCCAGAAAGAAGTGAAGGGCCTCGGCGACGCGGTGCTGTGCGCGCGTGATTTCATCGGCAACCAGCCTTTCGCGGTGCTGCTGGGGGACGATGTAATGGTCTCGGGCAAACCCGCCATCCGCCAGTTGATGGAGGTGTATGAAGAGCATGAAAAACCGGTCGTCGGCGTTATGAATGTGGACCCGTCCCAGGTGGACAAATACGGGATCGTATCCCCCGGCCCGTCGGACGGCGCGCTGCACAGGGTAGCGGACCTGGTGGAAAAACCGCATGTGGGCAAGGCGCCTTCCACCCTCGCCATCATGGGAAGGTATGTGATCACGCCCGATATATTTGAGGCGCTGGAGCATACCAGGCCCGGTTCGGGCGGCGAAATACAGCTGACCGATGCGCTGCGTATGCTATGCAAAAAGGATGAAATGTACGCGCTGGAACTTTCGGGCGAGCGCTATGACGTGGGGGATAAACTCGGGTTTTTAAAAGCGACCTGTGAATTTGCCTTGAAGCGCGAAGACCTTAAAACGGAATTTGCCGCATATATAAAAGAATTGGCCAGGAGGTTACCATAATAATGAGCTTGATCAGGGACATCGCCCTCGCGCCCGAAGGAAGGCGCAAGATTGACTGGGTGGCGAATTATATGCCGGTTCTGTCCGGCCTGAAAAAGGAATTTGAAAAATCAAAACCGTTCAGCGGCCTCAAGATGACGGTCTGCATCCATCTGGAAGCCAAAACCGCCTATTTCATGGAGGTCCTCAAGGCGTGCGGCGCCGATGTCGCTGCGGCGGGCTCCAATCCGCTTTCCACGCAGGACGATATCGCCGCCGCTCTGGACAAGAGCGGGGTCAACGTGTTTGCCACCCACGGCTGTACGGACAGGGAATACGACATGTATCTGGAGCAGGCGCTGCTGACCTGGCCCGACCTTGTAATGGACGACGGCGGGGACCTGATTGCCATGCTGCATGAAAAACTGCCCGAAGTACTCAAAAACGTCAAGGGCGCGAGCGAGGAGACCACAACCGGCGTTCTCCGCCTGCGTGCCATGGAAAAAGCGGGCAGGCTGGCCATACCGGTCATTCCGGTGAACGACGCGGAGTGCAAATACCTTTTTGACAACCGTTACGGCACCGGCCAGTCGGTATGGGACGGCATCATGC
>Ga0172371_10008625_pt1 | contig 14223 bp, 9 predicted proteins | sample Lak12m_FD_114543 | JGI IMG/M metagenome (GOLD analysis project Ga0172371, IMG submission 114543) | Freshwater microbial communities from Kabuno Bay, South-Kivu, Congo - kab_022012_12m | ecosystem: Environmental > Aquatic > Freshwater > Lake | place: Democratic Republic of the Congo: South-Kivu... | reverse complement strand
AGTGCGACATGACGCCCTCATTATATTGGACAGACCCGCTCCCCTCTTGCCCTGCCCGCATGAATCTGGTGTCATCATGATTCGCGTCATCGAACCCTTGCATCCACCTCCTGAATGTCTTCTGAAAGTACTCGCCTCCCGCTCGACTCCGAATGTCTTGCATAAGTGCCTTTATGCCCTACACTGGTGTCCGATCGCTCACCCTTTCCGCTGAAGTCCCACGACATCATCCTTCGGCCCCCCGGTCAACTCCGAGACCTCCTCCCCAGGTTACCGACGCTCATCACCGCCGCGGGCGAGCAGGCTACCCGGAAGTTCCTGGAGTTCTTCACCGCTAATATAAGGAATGTGAACACCCGGGCCGCGTATGCCCGGGCCACGGCGCGGTTCTGCGCGTGGTGCGACGAGCACGGGGTGTCCCTCCAGGCCATCGAGCCCATGCTCATCGCCCTCTATGTCGAGGAACTCTGCGCTCAACGGGCCAAACCCACCGTCAAACAGCACCTCGCCGCCATCCGCATGCTCTTCGACTACCTCGTGGTCGGCCAGGTGCTCCCCTTAAACCCGGCCAGCGCCGTCCGCGGCCCGAAGCACGTCGTGAAGAAGGGATCGACGCCCGTCCTCACCACCGACGAGGCCCATGATCTCTTCGAGTCGATCGACATCACGACCATCGCGGGCCTGCGCGATCGGGCCCTCATCGGCGTCATGGTTTTCAGCTTCGCCCGCGTGGGTGCCGTCGTCGCGATGAACGTCGAGGACTACTTCCAGCAGGGCAAGCGTTTCTGGTTCCGGCTCCACGAGAAGGGCGGCAAGCGCCACGACGTGCCCGTACATCACAAGGCCGAGCAATATGTTGATGAATACATGGCCGCCGTCGGCGTTCCGGCAGCGACCGAAACGGCCGGACGGAAGGGCACTCCCCTCTTCCGCTCGCTCGACCGCCACCGTCACCTCACTGACCGGCGCATCCACCGAAATGAAGTGCTCGCGATGATCAAGCGCCGGGCGTTGCACGCCCGACTCCCGCCCTCCATCTGCTGCCACACGTTCCGGGCTACCGGTATCACCGCGTACCTTCACGGGGGCGGCACACTGGAGTGCGCCCAGCGCATTGCGTGCCACGAGTCGCCCCGCACCACCAAGCTCTACGATCGAACGAGCGACGATATTTCCCTGGACGAGATCGAGCGGATTGTCATTTGAAGTCGCACCCGTCTCAACTTTGCCCCCGCCTACTCGCCACTCCGCCAAAGGTCCTCGTTGATTCCGAACTCAGCGCTCACCGCCACGGCAAACGCCACGAGAGCCATCGCGTTGATCTTCTCGGTCAACGGACACAAGCGGCTAGAGGCCCCGACGTGAACGGCGTAGGCGCTCACGAAGTCGGCGATGAAACTGAGGAACTCGAATGCCGCTGCCGCGTTTGGCATGATGTCGTTCGGCCCCGATGTCTCCAAAATCGTCTCAAGGGCTTTCTCCAACTGAGAGACGCTGAAATGCTGCTGCTCTGCCTCTTTCAGGAACTTCCCGTAGGAACGTTCGTCGAACTCCGGAAGGCGGCCCATGTGCGCGATTCCGGACAGCATGGTCACGTACACGCGGGCCCTGCCGCTCTTGACGATTTCCGCACGGCACCGCTGGAGGTAGTCCAAGCACGCCGGGTTGTCGATCATCTCCGACAGCCGCATTCCGGCCCAGCCCTCCTTCGTGAGCGGCGGGCGAAAAGGTAGACGCTCCACCATCGCCACAGCTTTCCATCCGCTTCCTTTGCGTCGCCTTCGTTTTCCCATGAGTACCTCAGAAATCCCTTCAGTAGCCGTGGTTTTCGGCAAGGCCTCGTTCGTCCGGGTACTCCGCGCCGGGACGGCATGCACAACCGACGACTCACTCCATAGGAACCTGTTGCCTTTCCCGAGCCTACGGAACCAGACCTGATCCCGGACAAACATCTCCGGCTCATCACCAACATTATCGCATCTGGCGTCGTCCGCCGCCACCCGCTCACATGAGCCTCATGCCGCTTTCTCATACTGCGACCCTTGCCACAATCGCAACGCGCCCTTACGTCTGCCGCGAGAGGGAATCTTGTGGCCATGCGTCCGTCTCTCTACGATGGCCCACCCCTCCAGAACACCATCGCAGATGTACTCCTGGAGAAGGCTCGTGTCGCCTTTCCGTTGTGCCGTATGCAGGCACGAGTAATAGAACCGCTTCGTCTCGGGCCTGATGACCGCCGGGGGGAAGTTCTCCTTCAGAAGCATCGCATGCATGAGCAGCCGCCCGATGCGCCCGTTCCCGTCGGAGAACGGATGAATCGCCTCAAAGCGTGCGTGGATCGACGCAGTGTGCTCAATCACATCGTCCTTCCGCCTTCGAACATTCTTCGCGAGTTCCTCCATGAGCGCCGGCACTTTCAGGTAGTTCGCCGTCGGCACATCGGCACCGACGATGCGTACCCCGTGATGGCGATAGCCTCCGGCATTCGGCAGAATCCCATTCATCAGAATCCCGTGCAGTCTGAGGATAACATCCTCATCCACGGGCTTTCCCGCTCGCAGATGTTCGAAGAGGTCAAGCAGGGCGGCCTGATGGTTCTTCGCTTCCAGTTGCTCTCGGAGCGTCTTATCCGGCAGGGTCGTGTCCTGGAATAGCACCACAGCCGTCTCCGCCTCGGTCAGCGTGCTTCCCTCTATGGAGTTCGACGTGTAGGTCAGGACCAGGACGAACTCATCGCGGATGTCGGGATTGGCGAGGATGGTCCGAAGCACGTTTTCCCTCCTCTTCGCCTTCCGGAGAAGAACCGCCTTCTTCGCTTTCAGTACATCGTCAGGAACCACCCTTAACCCCGCGTACTCGCGGTAGAGCGCGTCGATCCGTTCCTGCGCCTTCCTGCGTGGCACGGCCTTCCCATGCATCCAGTGATTAAAGGCGACGAAGGATACTCCAAGCATCCGTGCCAGCTCGGTCTGGCTTAAGCCTGAGAGCCTTTGGATGTTCTTGAGCTTCTGGGGAATGGTCATTCGCAAAGAGGGAACTTTATAGAGCCTAGCAAACTTCCAGGACTTTATAAAGTTCCCATCAGCAGTCTCGTCACAGACGCTCTGTCTCGCTGCGGCACCACGCACTCCACCGCGTTTCTCCAATACCTCCAGAACGACCTGTCCTCTGAAGAACGGAGCGTCGCGGAGGGACGTGACCGCCGCAATGCCCCGCTATCGTGATTCGGCCACAGTGTACCTGTATGCCGCGAAAGGCGAACCAGTGGGGGCTGTCTTGTCTGGCCCCTGCCCCGGTGTCTGTGGTGCAATCACTCCTCATCGAAGAAATGCCCCCTTCAACCAGTGAAGGGGGCGGCGCTGCTCCTTACGTTGATGATGGTCAGAACGGTTCGCCGTGTTCTTGAAGCTGCTTGATCTTATCGAACACGACGCTGAGGCCGTGGGCGAGCACGAGGAGGTCTGTGTGCCAGAACGTGCCGGTGTTCTCGAATCCACCCTCCTGCTTCCGGTATGACCGTTGGCAGGTGACGGAATAGACCACGCGGTCACCGTTCTCGCCTTGGACCACCTTGTCCCACACCGCGATCTCGACGCGGCCGGAGCCCGTGAGGTGCGACCACGTGAAGACCGGTTGCTTCTTCTCGGGTGGCACCTCCGCGGGCGGCTGCTGGGAAGAATCGGGCTGCACCGGTGGCGCTGTCTGCGAGGCAGCTTGTGACTGCTGCCTCGGCTGGGTTCTGGTTGAAGACGTCATAATGGGTCTTCTCCTATGAAACCAGTGAGAGGAGTTGGGCAGCCTTCTGGTCCGCCTCGGTGCGGTCGCCGGCGTAGCGACTCTGTTGAGAGAGTCGGGTGAGCGCGTCGATTACCGACCAGACCGTGAGGCGGCCCTTCTCCTGGGCCACGGTAATGGCTTCCTTTGCCACGCTGCGAGTGATTCCGTTCTTCGTAAGTTCCTTGAACGTTTCCTCGGCATCGTCTCCGAGCTTCGTCTCCATCGCCTTGCGGATGACGGCAACGAAGCCGTCCTTGCGGGCGTCACGCTTGGCGACGATCGCCTCGATCATCGCGCGGATTTCGCCCAGCCCCTCATGGACGTGGGCCGTGTGCTTCCGCGTGTACTCCGTGATCTCCGTCGCGTCCCAGACGATGTGGTTCTGGCAGACGGCCTGGAACCAGAACGTCTGGCAACCGAGCGCGCGGCGGCCGACCTCGGAGTTCCACACGAAGAACCCCGGGGCGTACGCCTCTCCGCCGATCTCCGCCCAGCCGAGCGGATCGATCAAGAAGACGAAGAGGTCTTGCTCACCAGCGTAGAGGCCCGTAGCGCCATTGCTGCCGGGCTGGGGCGGCTGAAAATCCGTGCCGAACTCCCGGATCATCGCAAGCAAGTCCGTGTTGTGGAGGCGGGTATAGCTCGCCCCGTGGATGGAGCGAATCCGATCCTCCTCAGTGAAGATCTGGAACGGCTTCGCGCCGTTCCGCGGCATAGTTTCCGCGAGCACAGTGCTGGCGGTCAAGGGGGAGAGACGGTTCTTCTTCCCGCCCAGGGTGACCATCCACCAGCCGATGTCCTTGCGGAACCAAATGCGATTGGGTCGTGCCATACCAAACCTCCAGTCTGACTTTCCAGCCGACCGTAAGGTTTGGCTTTCGCTCCCCGTCTGTTCCCGCAGGCGGGGAGCCTGCATTTGGTACGGATTTGGTACGGCGCAAGTTCGTCGTTGACGTAAGTCCTTGCGCCGTAAGGCGCGCCCGGAGGGACTCGAACCCCCAACCCTCGGTTCCGAAGACCGATGCTCTATCCGATTGAGCTACGGGCGCAAGTCGTTGTTTATTGACGGCTTACGGTTTCTCTGGTTTTCTTACTCGGGGGGTTTTACACCTGGTGCTGCTCTAGTCTAATGGGCTGGCGCGAGTCGGACCCACCTCCGGGCACCACGGGGCCCGGACCCCACCTTCCCTCTAGCACGAGAGGTGCAACCATGTCTGATTCTAACCCTCGTCCGTCCGGCGGTAAACCCCGCACGTCTTCCAATTGCGACCTCCAGGGAGAATCAACGATGGCAACGGCACAAACAAGTGGCCGGGGATGGATGATCGTCCTCATTGCGGGCGCCGTGGCCGCGACCACACCGCCTGCGGTGGCTGCCGAGAGAACCGATTGGTTCCATCAAGCTCGATGGGGTGTGATGACGCATTACCTCGGCGCCCCGCCCAGTTCGTCGGGCGGCGCGGACCTGACGGCCGAAATGTGGAACAAGCAGGTCGATGCGTTTGACGTGACCGGCCTGGCCGATCAGGTGGCGTCGACCGGGGCCAAGTACCTCCTCTTGACCATCGGCCAGAACTCCGGCCACTTCTGCGCCCCGAATGCCACCTACGACAAGATCGTGGGGATCCGCCCGAGCAAGTGTTCGCGCCGCGACCTCGTGGCCGACGTGGCCAAGGCCCTCAAGGCCAAGAACATCCGGTTGATGGTCTACCTGCCGAGCGGCGCTCCGGCCGCCGACACCGTGGCTCGCAAACAACTCGGCTGGCGTTGGGGCAGGCCGGGTCAGTGGCAATTGCCGGGCGAGCCGGTGGGCGGAAGGCTGGCGGAATTCCAACGCCGCTGGGAGGCGGTGATCCGCGACTGGTCGCTCCGCTGGGGCCGGGACGTGTCGGGCTGGTGGATCGACGGCTGCTACTTCGCCGACCAGATGTACCGCTTCGCCGACGAGCCGAACTTCGCCAGTTTCGCCGCCGCGCTGCGGGCAGGCAATCCCGACGCAATCGTGGCCTTCAACCCGGGCGTTCGCGTCCCCGTGGCCGCGTACACCAAGTATGAGGACTATGCCGCCGGCGAAATGACGCTCGATCAGTTTCCCCGCGCGGCGTCGACATGCCGTGGACGATGGCTGGAGTGCGAAGGGGCGAAGGTCCAGTTCCACATCCTCACCTACCTGGGCACCTCCTGGTGCCGCGGCGAGCGTCCCCAGTGGCCCAACGACAAAGTCATTGGCACCACGGAGCAGATTGCCGAAAAGGGGGGCGTGGTGACTTTCGATGTGCCGATCCAGAAGAGCGGCCTGATCCCGCAGCCGTTTGTCGAGCAACTCCGCGCGATCGGCCGGGCGATGGAGTGAGCCAGACGCCCGCACCCCAAGGAGGTTGTGTGATTCTGGGACGATCAGGCGGTGCCAGTTGGATGGTCAGGCTATTTCGGCGTGGGCGGCTTCGGGGCTGGCGGGAGCGACGGTTCTGTTGCGGGCGGCGCCGGCTCGGGCTCGCCGGACGGTTCGGCCGTTGTGCCGGACTCGGGGTTGGCGAGTCGGATCTGCCATCCGCCCCCGAGGGCCTTGTAGAGCAAGACCAGGTTCTTCGCCACGTCCCCCTCCGCCACGGCCAGGAGGTCTTGTTGTTGCGTGAGCGCCTGCTCGACGTTGAACACGCGGTTGAAGTCGGTCTTGCCCTCCTTGTACTGGGTGCGAACCAGGTCCAGCGAGTCCGCGGCGGCCTCGGTGCTCCGGCGCAGGGCCTTGACTTGCTGCTGGGACATCAGGAATCCGACCAGGGCGTTTTCCGCCTCGGCGTTCGCCCGGAGCACGAGGTTCTGGTACTCGACCGCCAGTTGTTGGAAGCGGGCATCCTGCACGCGGATGTTGTTGACCAGTCGGCCGTAGTTGAGGATGTCCCACCGGAACGACGGCCCCACGTTTCCCGCCCAGGAGCCCGCGTCGAACAAGTCGCGGAAGTGAGCGGCGTCGAGGAAGATGCTGCCGGTGATCGAGAAATGGGGATACAGCTCGGACGCGGCAATACCGATCCGGGCGCTCTGCGCGGCAACCTCGCGTTCCGCGCGGCGGATGTCGGGCCGGCGGCGCAGGAGGTCCGCAGGGATCCCCAACGCGACCTGCGGGGGCGCCGTGGGGATTCCCTTGCGCCCGTCGAGCACGCCGTCGAGGTCTCTCGGAGGCGTGCCCAGCAGAATGCAGATTTGGTTGGCAGCCTGACGCCGGGTTGCCTCCAGCGGCGGGATGGTCGCCTCGGTTTGCGCCAGGTTCTGTTCGCCCTGGGTCACGTCGAGCCGCGTCGTCGCGCCGTTGCGGAACTTCACTTGCGCCAGGCTCAGGGTCCCTCGCTGGCTTTCGACGTTCTTTCGGGCATACTCCAGCCGCTGTTCGGCCGTGCGAATGTCGACGTACCTTTGGGCAACTTCCGCCAGGAGCAGAACCAGGACGTCGTCGTAGTTCTCGATCGAGGCATCCAGGGTCGCGTCGGCCGCTTCCACGGCCCGGCGAAAGCGGCCCCAGAAATCGAGCTCCCACGCCAGGCTGACGCCCGTGGTCGATTCCTCGACAAACCGGCTGGGAGGGGTGTTCGGGGCGTTTTGGCTGACGTTGGTCCGCGTGTAGTCGCCAAACGCCTGCTGGGACTGGGGAAACAACTCGCCGACCGCGATGCCCCGCTGGGCGCGGGCGTCGAGGATCCGGAAGCCGGCGGCTCGCAACGTGAGATTCTGCCGGTAGGCCGTGTCGATCAGGGAATCGAGGACCGGATCCTTGAGGGTCTGCCACCATGCGGCGGAGTCGGTCGATTTGCTGCTGACGGCCGGATCGTTGGCATCGATCCAGGCGTCGGCGACCGGGGCAGCCGGCTGGCCGTAGTTGGGGCCGACCTTGAAGCCGTTCCGGAAGTAATCGCCCCAGCTTGTGCAGCCCGTTGCGAAGGCCACGAGCATGGGCAGTACGACCGTTCGCCCCAGCCTCCACGCATTCCCCGGGCGTGAGTCGCCGTCATGGGTGAGGCTCGTCGAGTGTCCCGAAGTTGTCGATCCTGTCGCGGGCCGTACCATCCGCAAGACTCCTACATCCGGTAGAATCTGCAAAGCCGTCCTATCCGTGATAATCGGCCCTGGGCTCACGTTCGATTGAGGCTTTTACGCCCCACGGACGTTAAGCCTTGCGCAGCTTACCGAAATTGCCGTCGGTTGTTCTGGAGGGTATCCCAATCAGCAGTCGAGGGCGGTCACGAGTCAGGGCCACAGGGATAGGTCGCCAGTCGCAAAAGGGGACTGGCTCCGTCGCCTCAACAGCGGTGTCCGTCCGAATACGCCCTACGGCGACGGTGCCTGTCCCCTTTTACAACGTGCATTTAGAGAAAAGTCGATCAGTCGTTCGCCGTGCCGTTCGCCGGAGCCGACGCCGCGCGCCGGCGCGACCGCCGGTCGGCGAACCACTGGATCACGTAGTAGAACACGGGCGTGAGGAAGATGCCGAACAGGGTGACGCCCAGCATACCGCTGAACACGGCGGTGCCCAGGGTCCGCCGCATCTCGGCGCCGGCCCCGCTGGAGACCACCAGGGGAACCACGCCGAGAATAAAAGCGAACGACGTCATCATGATCGGGCGCAGCCGGAGTTTGCAGGCGGCCAGAGTCGCCTCGCGGCGGGGCATGCCGGATTCCCGCTTCGACTTGGCGAATTCCACGATGAGGATGGCGTTCTTGCTGGCCAGGCCCACCAACACGACGAAGCCGATCTGGGTGAAGACGTTGATGTCCATCCGGGCCAGGGCGACCCCGGCGACGGAGCAGAGGATGCACATCGGCACGACGAGGATCACCGCCAGCGGCAGCGACCAGCTCTCGTACTGCCCGGCGAGCACCAGGAACACGAGCATCACCGCTCCGCCGAAAACGAACATCGTGGTGCTGCCGGCGATGAGTTGGAGGTACATCAACTCGGTCCACTCGAAGGCCATCGACGAGGGGAGGTGATCGGCGGCCAGGCGCTCGACTGCCGCGATGACTTCTCCGGAGCTCATGCCGGGCACCGCGGCGCCGTTGATGGCGGCGGCCGGATACATGTTGTAGCGGTTGATGACGAAGGGCCCGCCGCGGGCTTCGACCTTCGCCACGGTGCCCAGCGGGACCATCTCGCCGCGCCCGTTGCGGACTTGCAGGCGGCGGAGGTCTTCGGGGTGCATGCGGAAGGGGACGTCGGCCTGGCAGTTCACTTGGAAGGTCCGACCGAACTGGTTGAAGTCGTTGACGTACAGCCCGCCCAGGTCGATTTGCAGGGTGTCGAAGACGTCGCTCAGGGCGACCCCCATCGTCTTGCACTTGGTGCGGTCGATGTCGACGTACAACTGCGGCGTGTTGGCGGAGAAGATGCTCAAGAGGCCGACCAGGCCGGGCCGCCGGTTGCCTTGCTCCACCAGATTGTCGGTCTGCTCCTGGAGGGCGGCGAGGCCGTCGTTGCCGCGGTCTTCGATCATGATCTTGAAGCCGCCGGTGCTGCCCAGGCCGCGGACCGGCGCGGCGCCGAACACGCCCACCTTGGCCTCCTCGACCTCCCGGAACAGTCGCTTGCGGAGCGTGGCCGCGATGGCGTCGGCGCGGAGTTCCGGCGTCTGCCGCTCCTCGAACGGATCGAGGACCACGAACATCGTGCCCAGGTGCGAGCCGTTGGCCCCCAGCAAGAACGAGAGGCCGCAGATACGGATCACGTGGGCGACCCCCTCGGTGCTGCGCACGACCTGGTCGACGTGGGCCATCGCCTCGTCGGTGCGCTCCAGCGAGGCGGAGTCGGGGAGCTGAACCGTCACATACATGTACCCCTGGTCCTGGTTGGGAATGAACCCCGTGGGCATCCGGTTGAAACTCCAGGCAGTCAGGTAAAGGAGCCCTCCGTAGACCAAGAGCACCATCAGGCTCACTCGCAGCAGCTTCCCCACGCCCCACAGGTATCCGGCGGTCGACAGGCTGAAGGCTTTGTTGAACAGCTTGAAGAACCAGCCGAGCAGGAGGTTGAGCACCCACGAGGCCGGGTCGCGATGCTCGTGGCGCTGTTTCAGCAGGAGCGCGCACAGCGCGGGGCTGAGCGTCAGCGAGTTGAAGGCGGAGAGGACGGTGGAGACGGCGATGGTCAAGGCGAATTGGCGGAAGAACCGGCCTGTAATCCCCGTGATGAACACGCAGGGGATGAACACCGAGGCCAGGACCAGCCCGATCGCGATGACCGGGGCCGAGACCTCGGCCATGGCCTGGTGTGCGGCGGCGCGGGGCGTCATCCCCTGCTCGATGTGGTGCTCCGTGGCCTCGACGACCACGATCGCGTCGTCGACGACGATCCCGATCGCCAGCACCAGGCCGAACAGGGAGAGGGTATTGAGGCTGAACCCCATGAGGGCCATGGCCGCGAACGTGCCGACGATCGCCACCGGCACGGCGATCAGGGGGATCAGTGCGGAGCGCCAGTTCTGGAGAAAGACCAGCACCACCAGGCCCACCAGGAGCACGGCGTCGCGGAGGGTGTTGAAGACCTCGTGGATCGACTCGCTGATGTAGGGCGTGGTGTCGTAACAGATGCGGTAATCGACCCCCTGGGGAAAACGCTTCTTGAGCTCCTCCATCTTGGCCTTCACCCGCTCGGAGGTGGCCAGGGCGTTGGAGCCGGGCAACTGGAAGATGCCCAGGTTGGCCGTGGGGGTGCCGTCCAGGTAGTTGTTGACGTCCTGATTCCTCGCGCCCAGGTCGACCCTGCCCACGTCGGCAAGCCGCGTGATCTGCCCCCGGTCGCCGGTCTTGACGATGATCTGGGCGAACTGTTCGGGATCGGTGAGGCGGCCCAGCGTGCTCATCGTGTACTGGAAATCCACGCCCCGGGCAGCCGGCTGCTGGCCGACCCGTCCCGCCGCCACCTGGACGTTCTGCTCCCGCAGCGCCTTGACCACGTCGCCGGCGGTCATGCCCCGGGAGGCGATCCGGTCGGGATCGAGCCAGACCCTCATGCTGTAGTCCCGCTGGCCGAAGAGGATTGCGTCGCCCACCCCTTCCAGACGCGCCAGCTCGTCGCGGACCTGGATCAGGGCGTAGTTGCTCAGGTAGAGCTGGTCGTAGCGCCCGTCCGGCGAGATCAGGTTCACGATGAGCATCAGGTCGGGCGACCGCTTCATGGTGGTCACGCCGATCTGCTTGACGACGTCGGGCAGGGTGGGCATCGCCAGCGAGACGCGGTTCTGCACCAGCACCTGGGCCATGTTCAGGTTCGTGCCCACCTTGAACGTCACATCCATCTGGTAAGTGCCGTCGTTGCTGCAGTTCGACGACATGTAGAGCATGTCTTCCACGCCGTTGACCTGCTGCTCGATGGGCGCGGCCACGGTGTCGGCCACGACCTGGGCGTTGGCGCCCGGGTAGGAGCAGGAGACCCGCACCGTGGGCGGCGTAATCTCCGGATACTGCGCCACCGGCAACGAGAACACGGCCGCCAGTCCGGCCAGCGTGATCACGATCGATGGCACGGAAGCGAGGATCGGACGGTCGATGAAGTATCGGGAGAACATCGCCGGGGGCTCTCTCAGTTCGCCGTCGTCTGACCGGGGCCGGCCTTGGCGCGTTCCCCGACACGGTCGGGCGAGCTCGACGCGACGACGCCTTCCGCAATCGGACGCGGCTGCACCGAGACGCCGGGGCGAACCCGTTGCAGGCCCTTGACGATGATCCAGTCGTCGGCCGCCACTCCGGATTCAACCACGCGGAAGCCCTCTCGCAGCGCCCCCAGCCTCACCTCTCGCCGTTCCACCACGTTCTCACGGTTCACCGCGAGGAGGAACTTGCGCCCCTGGTCCGTACCGATGGCACGCTCGCTGACCAGCACCGCCCGGTGGGGCTTGCCAATGGGGAGCCGGACGCGGACGTAGAGCCCCGGCGTGAGGTATTGCTTCGTGTTGTCGAAGACCCCGCGGGCTCGGATCGTCCCCGTCTCGGCCTCGACCTTGTTGTCCAGGAAGTCGAGGATCCCTCGGTGCGGGAAGCCCTTCTCATCGCCCAGGCCGATCTCGACCGGGACCTTGAGAACCTTGATCCGGTCGGGGAGCGTCTCGCGCCCGGATCGCCAATCGAGCCGGTCGTACTGGAGCAGGGCCGGCTCGTCGATGTTGAAGTAGACGTAAACGGGGTTCGTGGTCACCACCGTGGTGAGCACGGCCGCCTCGCCCGCCCCGGGCTGGACGAGGTTTCCCTCCGTGATCCGCGTGCGGCTGACCCGGCCGCTGATGGGTGAGACCACGCGAGTGAATTCGAGATCCAGCTTCGCGTCGCGCACGGCCGCCTCCACCGACTGGATCGAGGCTTTGTGAACCGCCAGTTGCGCCACGCACTGCTCATACTCGTCCTGGCTGATGGCGCCCGACGGGCGGAGCCGCTCCCCGCGCGACAGGTTGGCCTTGGCCTTGTCGAGCAGGGCGTGCAGGCGCGCCAGGTCCCCCGTGGCCCGGTCCAGGGTCGCCTGGTAGGGGCGAGGATCGATCTCGTACAACAAATCGCCCTTCTTCACCTCCTGCCCATCCTCGAAGTTCACCTTCACCAGGTATCCCGTGACCCGCGCGCGGACTTCCACCTCTCCCACCGCGGCCGTCTGGCCGGGGAACTCGAAGTAGTCGGTAACCTCGCGGCTGACCGGCTTACTGACCGACACCTCAGGCGGCGGGGGCGCCGCCGCATCGTGCACGGCCGGCGAGGTGTTCTCGCATCCCGCCAAGAGAATGGCAACCGTCGCCGCCAGGGCACCGGCTACCGGGATTCGAACTGCCACGGGTCTCACCTCGATCTCCCTCCAACGTTTCGTCGAATTCACGCGGTATGGGTGCTTCGGCGTCGGGTCCACCGCCCAGAGCACCGCGGCATGTCAAGGCGTGCGATGACTGCCGGGCCGTTCCCAGGAATCCCGTACGCAGTCGTCGTGATGGAGCAACTACGGTGATCTTGACTCAAACCTTGATAATAACACCAGTTACGTAGCGATTCAAGACCCTGCCGAACGACGGCCCGGCGACGCCCCGTTGGAGCGGACTCGCGGCATACCGCCCAAACCGCGTGCCCTTCGACCCCCGGAATGGTGCGGAAGTATCCTGGAGGGCGTAGGGCGGACCGAACGCAGTGAGGCCCGCCGCAGGGCGACACGCGATCTGGCGGGCGTCGCTTCGCTCCGTCCGCCCTACACAAAGCCGCGACCGCTGGTCGCGCTTTAGACGCAAGGACAGGTTGTGATTCGGCGCGACCAACGGTCGCGGCTTTGTGAGGGGCGGGTCATGGCTCCACGCGGAAGCCGTCGATGGAAACCACCGAGTCCTTGGCCCGCGGGCCGTGCTGGCCGAGCACGGTGATCCGCAACGTATGCCGGCCCGCGCTCGGGAACTCCTTGCGGTAAACGCAAACGCCCCAGATGTCGTCGGCCGAGAAGGTGTCGACCGTTTCGGCAGGCGATCCGTCGAGGCTCACCGCGGCCTGGCCGGCGTTGGGACCGAGCTTGGCGAACCAGAGCACCCGCTTCCCGTCAAACGTCAGCTCGACGGAAGCGTCTTTCTGGTTCGACGCGGTGAGCGTGCCGGCGTGGGCGGGCTGCAAGTTGGCCTGACGCTGCCAGGGGCCGGTGTACGTGAGGCCGGGACCGGGCACGTCGTCAACGATCTGTGAGGCGGTTGCCGCCGGGCCCTGTGCGGCGACTTTGGGCGAGACATTGCCTGCCCCGTCCACCGTGCGAACCTCGTACTTGGCTGCCAGGTCGGCGCCCGCCGAGTGATCGAAGTAGTACGTGCCCTTGGCCACTTTGTCGATGGCCAGGCCGTTGCGAAACACTTCGTAGTATGAGATCCAGTTGTCGTCGGTTGCCGGCTTCCAGGTCAGCTCGATTCCCGGGTAGCCCATGTTTTCGGCGGCCCGCTTCTGGGCATCGGCGGGAGGGGTGGGCGCCTGCCGGTCGAGCTTGCTCCCCGGGTGCAGCGGAAGATTCAGATAGATCAGCTCACCCGGCGGGAGCTTGGCCAGCGCAATTCCCCGTTCCATCAGGTCCGCCCCGGAGCGGTTCTCGGTCGCGGCCGACTCCTGGAACGAGACCGCGTACTTGACTTCCGGCAGCAGGCCCTTGGGCTTGATCGTGACGGGTCCGGCAGCAGGCCGCTTGGGAATAATGATGCCCCGCTTTCGATCGCCGCTAAGACGCTGGAAGTAGATGGTCGGGTCGTCACCGGCGACCAACGGCCGGTACACGCGGACCCAACGGCCCACCACGCCGTGCTCCTGGAGGTAGTGGTAGATGTCGATCAGCTCGCGGAGCCCTTCGAGCTTGGCCGGCTCCCAGGTGTCGCCGGTCATGTCGAAATTGATGCACAAGAGTCCGCGCCAGATCGCCTTGTCGTAGTTGTTGGGGTTCCAGATGTCGGGGATGTCGCTGGT
>Ga0172371_10008624_pt1 | contig 14223 bp, 6 predicted proteins | sample Lak12m_FD_114543 | JGI IMG/M metagenome (GOLD analysis project Ga0172371, IMG submission 114543) | Freshwater microbial communities from Kabuno Bay, South-Kivu, Congo - kab_022012_12m | ecosystem: Environmental > Aquatic > Freshwater > Lake | place: Democratic Republic of the Congo: South-Kivu... | reverse complement strand
GCATCTGGAGACAGCTGTCACATGCATGCATTGCACCAAGCTACAGCCAATTGTCATGACTGGCTGGCTGTTCATATGTATCTGCTGTAAGCATACTGCTCGGTGGCTGTTGGGCTCAGATCACCCCCCCACAGCTTGCTGGAGCTGTTGAAGAGAAAGCAAGCTGGTTTAAACAGCCAAGAACAACAGCCAACCACATCCAACTATTCAAGCAGTGTACCTGTTGGTCTAGCCACAATTGAGAGACAAACAACTAAATGCATGCCCTTCAGAACTATACAATGGACTATGCAATCTCTTTCCCAAATTTCCCATCTCTTTCTGCCCCACATCTGCCACACATCTGCCACATGTGTCATAACAGGGCCATGAGTACCCAAATTTTGGAGCTAGTGGAAGCCCCGCTTGGGTGTGCGGAGACCGTAATATGTCTTAGCATCCTGAATGAAGCACCCAGGCCAGGCCCGCTGGGCAAGCTCTAGCTTGCTGGGGATCCGAATAGACCCGTCTGGTTGGACTTCTGGCTGGGGAACGTATGTGTCAACGGGAAAGGGGCCCCCAGGGGTCACCATAACCAGCTGTTCCTCAGCAATCTCGGGCTGTGGGCCCAGCAGCGGAGGCATCACCACCATTGACGAAGGCCCTGCCGATGGCCCTGCTGGCGGTCCTCTTGCCGGCGGCAGCGGTGGTGGGAACGGCTGTGGCGGTGCGCCCATCATTCCTCCCGTGGGAAACACCGGCTGGTTCATCATTGTAATCGGCCCCATCTGCGGGATGGCTACTGGAGGGCCAAACCAGTTTTCTGCCACCTGGGGTTTAGGTCCTGGCGGTGGCGGTGGTACTGCCAGGTATGCCACCACCTCTTGCAGTGGCGGGGGTGCTGCCCCCTGCGGCTTGGGGCCAGGTGGTGGAGGCGGTACACTCCACTGTGGAATGGTTGCCACCACCCTTGGTCCGGGAAGGGGTGCTGCCCCTGTCACCGAGCTATAGTTCTGGAGCCACGCTGGCTTACCCACCCTTGTAGGTGGTGTAACCTCAGCACTAGGTAGTCTCTCTACCCTCAACCCTGAGGTAAGGGTCTGCACGTGTTGCGGTACAGGGTTGCTCTGCCCTTGCCTTGCGGTGGGACAGGCCTGCATCTTGTGGGCACGCCCAGGCGGTAAGGGCTGGCCCTGCCTTTTGGGAGCCTGGCTTGGCTTGGGAACTACTGTAGCTGCCAGGAAAGCAGCCCTCTGAGCCCCGACCAGGCTAGCATCGAACTTGCACTGTTGGATGCGCTTTATCATAGCTTTGAATGCTGCTAATTCAGCGGGCTGTGCTCCACGCTCTTTGTAAGTGTCATGCACTAAGTCAGCCAGTCTAAACAACCTCTGCTTGGCTACATTGGCCCCTGCCATATCACAGTATGTTCCTGCCGCGACCAAGAACATGCGGGCTACTGAGTTCTCCACACTGGGGTCTAATGACTCAAGCTTAAGGCTAGGGACATGTGCCCTTCTCAGTGGCAAGGTAGAATCACCCGTGATTGGCTTAGCCCTACCCGTGAGCTGCGGTGGCCCGGGCACCATGCAGTGCTCAGTGTTGTGGCCACTGTTAACCAAGCACATACTGCAAACATGCCTGCTAGAGTTCTCCTTGCCTTGCAGTGTGGCAAACAGCCCCTCTAACACCGCAAACAGTTGGGCATCATCTATTGCCTGATCTCTCCCTGTTGTGTTAGGCCCCCTAAACCCCATGTTATGCACTAGGGCGGCCATCCCTGCTACTACTGGGCCCAGCTTACTGGCCAGCTCCTCTGGGTTTTGTTTCTCACCATCCGACTCCCCCTTAGGGTCTGCTGGGTTGACACCAATGTTGGAGGTGCCAGGAGCCTCAGGCTCGCTAACGCTAGTGGTGGTGGTTGCAGCTTTGGGAGTGCAGCCCTCAGCCCCACCCTTGCTAACTTCAACCGTGAACTCAATCTCCAACTTGGCCCCACTGGCCACTAAGAAGCCCTTCATAAATGACTCCCAAAGCTCCTTCTGCTCCCCTGACCCCGGCCTCACCTGCTTGGCCATGGTGAGCAGCTGGTTCACCTCACTGGTAGTGAAATGCAGTGCCGCCAAGTTGTCGGCTGCCTCGGGCAGCTGGTTAGACTCCAGGTCATCATTGTCTGTGTCCATCGCGCACCCGTCATCAGGCTGGTCTGCCAAGATGGCCGTGACATTGTTTGGGCTGCCATCAACATCGTATTCGGGGAGTGCGGCTGTGCTCTCCTCAGCCGCAGCAGCGGCAGCGGCAGTAGCGGCAGCGGCAGTAGCGGCAGCGGCGGTAGCGGCAGCGGCGGCTGCAGCGTCAACCGCGTTCTGGACAACCAAGTTGACGGCAGCAGCAGCGATGGACTTGGCTGCAGCCTTGGCAGCCTTGGTTGCAGCAGCTGCCTCCCCCTCTGCCGCCTTCTTGTCGACACACTCTTGGATCATGATGCACCATATATCCTGGGCCATGACTGACCATTCCAGCTGAGCAATCAGCCCGGCTTTGCGCTTGGTTTTTGGCGCCAGTCTCGCGTAACCGAGTTCTTCCTCTAGGTCCGCCTTGGACTCGTTGATACACTCCTTATAGAGGAGCAAGTCAGCCATACCCTGCTGCTTCCAGAATGACTTATCCTTTTTGAGGTCTTTCACCGTCTGATGTTGCCACTCCAGGACCTCGTAACTCCGGGAGGGATTGCTCTCGCCGTTCATCTTGCCCGGGCTATTCCCTAACGTAGCAACAGGGCACATGAGCAAAAGCTAGGGAGTTAGGGTGCTTGCTATCTCGCCATTGTGGGCGTCTATTTGCTCATTTTAACTACAGCAGTGGGCCGTAGCATTGCTTGCTTAATCTGGGGTGTGCTGAAGCTTAGCAGCCAAACACCCCTGGTACCCATGGGCTCGGTGTGTGAACCCATCAGCACAACCAACCTGTCACTATCTCTTAAGGTTCGCAGCCATCGCTGCCTTGGCTCTGGTGGGGATGAGACCCAACTACCAGGCACATACACACAGGCCACTGCAGAAGCAGCCACTGTTGCCAACGGAACAATTAAGTCTAGCAGCTCAGCAGGTGGAGCTGTCACAATAACCTGTGCAGGGTATTGTGCGTAAAAAGCTGGTTGTAACGCAGCTTGATGGGTGCCAACATAGGTCCGTATTTGCCGGCCCAATGATGACTTGAAGAACTTAGAGATGGAGCCTGCACCTGAGAATGGATCTAGTATGCTATGGCATCCACTGAAGTCTACTGCGCGTGCCAATGCCTGCAGGTCCCTTTCTGTGAGAAGGGTACAGTTGGCAGGAGCAGCCTTCAAGCCCTGAGGCCCTCCACTCTTAATCTTTTCTTTATCTTTATCTTTTGCTTTGCCTTGATCTGCTTTTGCTCTGAATGTCTGTGTAATTTTTGCTATCTCGCTCAGCTGAGTATCAGTATATTCGCCCGGCATGAGGGTAGACAGTGCACTTGCTACTCCTTCAGCGGTACTAAGATCCCATTGTGGCGGCAATAGCATAGATGCTATTGGCCCACTCACCAGTTGGGTGGACTGGCCAATCCCAGTTGGTGAAGGCTGATCCGGTATACTAACGCCATCAGGCAAGGTGGTGCCTTCAGGCATGAGCTTGATGCCTTTCTTTTGCATGCTCCGAAGTGAGCATGTTTCTGTATCCTGGTCCTCATAAACTACCAGCAGGGGGTCGCCCTTGCCGTGTCCCCTGAAGAACAACTTACCCCAAAAAGGTCTGGGTAAGCCAGTCTGAGGGTCATGGAATGTTTTAACTACCAGCCGACCTTGCATTGCGCGAGCCTTGTGCTGAGCTGGCGTGTATTCCTCAGGATGTTGTTGCTGGAGCTCCAGGGTTTCCTCTAATCGCTTACTCTCGTCTACTGATTTAATTGTTACCCCTTGCTTAGTACAGTCTGGGCACACCCAGGTCCCTTCAGGCACCCTTTCCATTGGTGGTTGGGTGCAATATGTGTGCCAACCCTTGTTGCAGGCATCACACAAGACCATGTAAGCTTCATCATCAGTTGCATGGCAATGCTCACACTGATGCTCCCCACCTGGTGCTGCCAGTGTGGGATCCACCCTAGGGTCTATATCTGGAAGATGGCAGGGGGCACACTTTGAAGAGTGCACCTCAACAGTTTGGCCAGCTCGATCTTGCAGCTTAATGACACCGGAAGGTTTGAGTTGCACTACCCTCAGTATCAGGGGCTTAACCCTGATATCTAAGGTGCCCTGTGGGTTTCTACTGAGCCAAACAAAGTCACCTGGCTCAAACCGCCTTATCTTGGGCAGGTAGCTGCCGTCCCGCACCGCAGCATACCTTAGTGTATCACGGTGCTGAGCTATGCGCAAATTGTCACCTGCTATCACCATGTGCCTCTGTACCAGCTTTGCTCTAGCTAGAAAATCCTTCTTTGCAGCGTCTGGGTCATCTAACTTGAATGGCTCCTCCATGCGTTCTCGAATAGCAGGTGGTATTGTGGGGTTTCTAGCATACAGCATAGCATAGGGTGACAGTCCTGTGGACTGCTGTGGGCTACAGCGGTAACCCATGGCTAGCCATGGCAGTTGCATGTCCCAGTCCTCCTTGGAACCTTTGGCTGCACATAACTTTTTAAGTGCTCGCTTGACAGTTTGCACTGCCCGCTCAGCTAAACCATCCGCTTGTGGGTGGCCTGCTGATGTACGTCTATGGTCTATTAATGCCAGCTGCAGCAGCTGGTCAAACTGCTCAGCCCACTCAGAGCCACGATCTGTGACTACCTCTGCACAGCTACCAAACTTGCCCAAAACATTATGTGCAAATGCAAAGGCAGTGGTGTACGCTGTTTTGTTAGGCAGTGGGATCAGCTCTACATGCTTGCTGAAGGCTTCTATAGCCACCATGATGTAGGTGTTGCCTGCCCTGGTGCGAGGGAGAGGCCCAGCTAGATCTACATGCCATCGATACATCATGCCGTTGATGGGTAAGGGCTGCAGAGTGGGTTGTTGCGTGTTGAAGCTAGACCGCACTCTACTACACAAGCTGCATTTTGATACAGCTGTGGCTACCTCAGCCAACAACCCCCACCACCAGTAAGAAGTTTGTATTAATGCTGCTGTCCGTCTTACCCCAAAGTGACCACACTGCTCATGGAACTTGGTAATAATGGCTGCTCTTTCACTAGGTTGAGGAATTTCCCTGGTGCTTCCATCTGCCATGATCCGAAGCAGCTTGCCGTCTATGGAGGCTAGCACATAGGAGGCTGCTCTCTTCTTCACACGGTTTCTCTCTTCATTGCTTGTGTCTGGTAAATAACGGTGCTCTCTTAGGTAATAGAGAACATGTTCATCTTCCCACACATCAGCATTTTGCTTGGTGCTCTTGTTGCTGTCACCTTGCTCAGCTGCGGCGGCTAACACCACATTGTGTAGTGCGGTGTGTAATGACGCATGGGCAGTTGTGCCCATGGCCAAGCATGCGGCTAAACCGCTGGACTGCAGACCTTGGGGTGGCCCATGGTCTGCTGCTGCTCGACTAATGTTAATAATGAACTGCGGGTTCTCCTTGGTCCAGCTTTGCTGCCTGAACCAAGCTGCAGCTGTGGCATAAATAGCATGGAGATTGTTGGCATCCATGCATCTACCCATAGCTAGTCTGCGTTGCCTAGGAGCGATCCCAGGTGCAGCTGTTGTACCTATCTGGTAGCCCATTGCGGCTTCACACTCATCAGCTGTAGGTTCTGACCACCCAAAGGGCTGTTTCTCCGTTGCTAGGTTATAATCCATGACAGCCCCTTGCTTGCCCGGCATAAAGGCATGAGACTGGTTGTATGCTACTATAGTTGGCCAAGCTGATAGCTCAGTTCCTACTTCCTTGTTGCAAGGGTAGTAACCAAACTGAACCAAGTCGGTGTGCTGCACCATACTTGCTTTACGCCCAGGACCTAATATGTCTTGGACTTTAAGACCTGGGGTGCGTTCAGCATGGCTGAGCGCTGCTGTTAATTGCTCCAAAGGGCATAAGTTGGTCCACCAGTTCCTTAGTCTATGTGCTCGGCTGTTGAACCGGGCAGCATCCAGGCAAGCTGGTTGGCCTAGGACAGCACAGACGGTGTTGAAGTCGTGCTTCCTAACTTGCTCACTCTTCCAATTATACTGTAGTGCTGTGTTCTCTAACAAGTAAGCTGGTGGGAGCTTCTTTTGAATCTGCTGTAATGTGCCTATGATTCGAATGAGATCAAAGAAAGTGCTAGATTTGGTACCTTTTAAACCAGTACCATCACCTGCAGGGCTCAGGTTTTGGCACTCCCACCCCCCTACTACTAGCCATTGGCAGGGGAACAAGGAAGCGGCTTGAACTAAGTGCTCAGTGGTGATCTGACGCACATCCTGTGGTAACACTGTGAAGGTGCTTTCCACTGCCGAGGCTGGTAGTAAGTGCGGGTACTGAGCCTGCAGCTGTTTAACCCGGTGAGCAGCGATAGCTCGACAACTCGGATCGATGTCCGAATAAATATAAGCCCTAATGGGGGTGCCACTTTTAAGCACCATCTCCAACCCAGCAGCGATGCCACCAAAGGGCTCAAAAAGTACTATGCCAGCCGGTGCGGCTGTAAAATATGTGGTTAATACGGAAGCAGTGTTGACCTGCTTCGTCTCCCTAACACCAAACGGATCACGCGGGCCCGTGTAAAGCCCTGCTAAGGGAGGCTGTAGCTCCGGCAGTTGTGCAACTGCCTCAGCTACCCAAGAGGTTGCAGATCTCTGCATGGCCTCTTGCTGGAGTCGCAATCTCGCACTGCCCGCCTCGGGTTCCGGTTCGAGGTACGAACCCCATCTTGTCTCAGAATCATGCAGTGCTGTGCTATCAAATGCTGCTAGTGCATATATCTCGTCGGAGCTGGTTTGCACTTGCTGTTGCATAGCGAGCGCAGCTTGTCCCCTAGCAGCGGTGACTGCTAGGAATGCCAACAGCTGTGGTGTGTGGCTATCTGGTTGCTCAAATATGGCTTTAACATCTTTTGGTATCTTCTCAGCTGGGACATCAACTGGGTTGCCAGTACCAACAGGCCCATAAACAACCTTTGGCAGCGGATACTGTGGGTGATCAGTATCTTTGTCCAACCTGGCTCCAGTGTGATCAGCAGTGGTAGCAAGTGGGAACCTGCTTGGCACATCTGCATTGTTGTGGGTTGCCCCTGCTCTATGCCTAATATGAAAATCATACTCTTGGAGTGACAGCACCCAGCGTGCTTGCTGTCCTGTCTGCTCACTTGCAGATAGCAGCCATAGCAAGGGTCGATGATCTGTGCAGATCTCGAAGTGCACTCCATGTAGATACACTCGAAAAGACTTAACCGCCCAAACTACAGCTAGTAATTCTCCCTTCCATGGTTCATAGTTCTGCTCATGCTTGTTAAGTGACCTAGAGATGCAGGCCACTATGTACTCGTTGCCGTGATCATCTAGCTGGCATAGCACTGCACCGATGCCATGTGTGGACCAGTCAGTGTGCAGTATGTACTGCCTGTTAGGGTCTGGTTGCCTTAAGACCTTCCCTGGGGTGCACAGGTCTTTCTTTAGTGCATCGAAAGCCTGTTGGTGCTCAGCACCCCACTCGTACTTCACACCCTTCTTGAGCAGATCGTTCAGTGGCTTGGCAATCTTGCTAAAGTTGGGGATGTAGCAGCGGTAGTAGGAGAGCAGGCCTAGGCAACTACGCAGCTCGCTTACATTCCTTGGGGAAGGTAGCTGAGCCATGGCAGCCACTTTGGCAGCTAGGGGCTCAAGGCCATTCATGGTGACTAAATGGCCAAGATACTCAACCTTGTCGGTTGCGAACACACTCTTTGCAGGGTGTACCCTCAAACCGCAAGCTATCAAGCATTCTAATACTGCAGCGATGTGTTCTAAGTGCTCCTCCATGGAACGACTACTTATAAGTATATCGTCCACGAAGGCACGGGCGCAGTGTGTGAGTCCGGCCCTCTCTAGCTCCTGGTCTATAATCCTCTGCCATATGCTGGTAGCATTTCTAAGCCCATTAGGCATCCTAGTAAACTGGTAGAGCTTGTGATGCCACCAGAATGCTGTAATATGCTGAGACTTGGGGTGTATAGGCAACTGGAAGAAAGCTGCCCGCAGATCCAGGTGCGAGTGGATCGTGCTACCCTTAATGTCTCTAAATATGTTCTCTGGTAGAGGTGGCTTGTAACCATCTGGGACCGTGAGGTCATTAACTCCCCTCAAATCTATAGCAAAGCGCTTATCTGTCCAATTTCCCTCTGGATCTTTCTTTGCAGGCATCACAGGGCAACTTGCAAAGTCACACCGTGTGTCCCTCTCAATAATGATGCCAGCCTCTTTTAACTCCTGGCACTTCTCATCCATAATATTCTTTTCTAAAGGGCTGTAATTCCTGGGCTTGTTATATGAACGGGCGTTGGGGACCATCGTGAACTCAGCTGGTGGCCCCTTGTACCCTGGCATCTCCTTAAGGCTGTATGCAAACACCTCCTTCTTCTCTATCAGCAGCTCCTTCAACTTCGCCATTTGCTCTGGCGTGGAATGCTCACTATTGCCATACAACCATAAGTTTTCTTCATCCTTGGTGCAGTTTTGCTCATGCACCCTTGATGTTTCTCCTCCAGGTAGCAAATCATCTAACTGCAATGGATCTATTGGCATATGTTTACTGAGGTGCTTGGCCAGCATGGCAGCCCCAGTAACTTGAGAGCTCCCCGTGAGCATTACTATTTCATTCCACTCGGCAGCTTGCGCAAACCAAGTAGGGTGAAAAGTACTGAACTCCCATGCTGCCAAGGTGCCAGTAACCATCTGAGTAGCTAGCAACAGCTCTGGTGCAGCTGTAACTGCTGAGATGCTGATGATCAACACTAGCATGATAATTAAAAGAGCAGCTCTAGCACTGAGCCGTGCGGCTCTCACCCTTAGCGTTTCTGCCTTGGGTTTCCTAGTTGCTGCCAAGTACTGCTTTTTGTTTTTAGCTTGCATGAGTCGCCTGCGCTCCGGCCGACTCATGGGTGTGGTGTAAACTGCCGGTGGTGACGCCAGTTCAACCAGTTGGTAGATTGCATCTGTCACCTTGCCAGTGTAAGAGAAGAAGAGGGGCTCTGCCCATCCCAACCCCAAATCTATGAGTAAGGCTATCGTGGCGATAACAAAGAGAACAGTGTTGCATACTGCCCTCTTACAAACCAGCACCCCCTTTGAGATGAGAGCTGGGTATGGCTGAGGCTTGAACGCCTCAAATATATCCTCTGATGCAGCTTTAGGCTTGGCCTTTCGTTGCTGCTTCTCTTTGCTTTTGGGAGAGGCAGCCATGTGTAAGTGTGCCTAAACCCTAGCAGCTGAGGCTGCCGCCTCAGCTGACTGTGCAACAAGTGCGCTAATTTCCTCCATGCTGTGCACCTCCCTAGGCCCTTCAGGAGTCTCCATCACCACCTTTACTATTGCTACTGCCTGCATGTAGGCAGCGGTGTTGATGTCAACCTGTGGCGGTGGAATGTGCGTCCGTACCGGCAAGCCGTGAACTCGCTCAATGTTGTTAGAATCTGGCCGGTAGAAGAACATGTCCTTGGCTGGATCGACATACCCCCCCACCTTCTTGCAGGTCCTCTTAGAGAGAATGCCCTGGAAGAGTGACTCGGTGTGGTCTACCAGCAAAAACCTAGTGTCTACCTTGCGCTGGTGCACTGTGCCCTTTGCAAAGCACAGTGTGACTGGGTCTGAGAGGCCTTTGACTGGGATCTTAGAAGTGTCAGCTAGGATAAGGCTGACCTGCACAGGGTTGGAGTGCAGGCCAATGTTGGTGGCCTTGAGGGTGTTCAGAATGTCAAAAGTGGCTCCTGAGTCAACCACTAATGAGTCAAACTGCTGCAGCCGTCCATCTTTGAGGATGAGGCTCACCCCTTCAGCTGGGTTTTTGTTGATGAACGTGTCCAGGCAGACTACCGTGTCGTCGCCTATGAGCTCTTGCAGATTAGTGGACTGCTGAGCATTAGCAGCAGTAGGGGTGTCTGCTACCGGGTCTGTTGCGTCAAACCTGGTGCGCTTTCTTGCCCCCCCAGCATTGTGCTCTTTGCTGGGACCACTAATTGTAGTAGCGTTGCGTTGCTGAAGTTGCTCTAGCATATCTTTATCTCTACCCAGCAGCAGCTCTGCCTGTACCGCAGTGTCTGCAGGCGTGGTGTTGCCCACAGTGCGTGAAGGCCCAGCCTCTTTGCTAGGCTTCAGAGCTGAGCGCAGTGCATTGGGGTGCACTGTCTTGCTAGGTAAGTTGGGGGCTATCTCTGTGGTATCCGGTGCCGTTGGAGGCACTTGAGATTTTTGCAGATAGCTCCTAAGCTGCACACACGCCTGTGCGTCTGTAGTGACTGCTGCTGCTGATAGGGCCATCGGTGCGGGGCCACTAATGCAAGCGTTGTCAGGCTCCAGTGCAGCTACTAGGGGCATAGTGATGAACCCCCCCCCAGCTGGGTAAAATTCTGTGCCAGGCAGCATAGGTGCACTAGGGGTCTCCGGCTGCTGCACGTAAGCTATGTTGGCTGGGTATTGCGGTGCGTTTCGCCTGGGCCTGGGCCATTGTAAGGGCGGCAGGCCAGCCTCTGCACGACGCTTACGCCAGTGCTCTACTAAGTGTGGAGGTGATCTGTCACCTGGGACCCAGGTGGGAGCCTGTGCAGGCTCATCATAGTGGCACTTGCCAGAAGGGTGCCCTGGCATGAACCCACATATGTTGCACCTACCCGCTGGTGCTGCTGCATTAACACCTGCGGGAGGAGGTGCGGCCCTACCCGGTCTGGTGACTAAGGCAGCCATCTGGAACTGCATCTGTTCTATGCGCTTAGATAAGTCTGTAATGGTGCCCTCCGTATCAGCTTGTGTAGTGGCAGTAGCCACTAACGCCCTTGTGCCAGCAGCAGCTTGTGTCTCAGCTGCCTGCTTCTTCCTCTTAGCAGCCTGGGTGTTACACGCTTCATTGCTGTGGAAGCCGTTTGGGTGCAGCGTGCACAAGGACTTAGGGTGGTTCTTGTCAGCTAGCACCTTAGGCTTGGCTTTGTCAGTGTCTGTGACATTTTTGTAAGGAGTGAGCTTGACGCCTTTGGGGGCAGTCAGCTTCTTGAGCTCCTCTGCAGCTTTAGAGTCTCCTCCACTAGCCCTGTTACGCAGGTCTTCCAGCCGGCGGTGCAGTGCCAGTTGGACTAAGTCAGCTGCGTTATCTAGGGTCTGAGCTTGGGACTTGTCAAACTGCAGCATGTCATGAGCTTTGGTGGCTATTTCCCTGTCAGCTAGCCCCGCAAAGAACCTGGTCACTGGTGCACCAGATTGGAGGTCAATGCAGGCATTGGCGTGCAGCCTTATGCGGGCTGCGAACTCCCTTACTGACTCATCAGCAGGCACGTTGGGACCCTTGCCTTGTTCTAGGTGATTGAACTTGGCCTGGGTGAGGGGGTCTGCTGTGCCGTACATGATGTCTAATGCAGCAAACAACTTGAGCACTACCGCATCGTGAGGGGTCACTAAGCGGCCTGTCTTGGGGTGCTCAAACGCCTTTACAGACTCAGCCGTGCGGGGGTCTGTGTAGGTGGTGGCTGCTGCATCAAACTCTACTAAGCTGCTATCACACTGCTTGATCTCCTGCAAGATCCTAAAGCTATCTATCTGGGCTTGGCTGAGCTCCTGCTTTTGGGCAGCAGTCAGGTCAGCTACGGCTTGTGCCGGCAGCTGCGCTAGTAAGGCTTGCCGCTGTTGAGCATCCTGGACAGCGTTAGCTTCTGCCCTAGCCTTTTGGTCCTTGTTGAATGCTACCTGCTGGGCTTTGAGCACAGCCATGCGTGCTTTGATGGCCTTGTACTCGTTGCGCAGGTTAATCTGGTGTCCTTCATACTCTTTCTTCATCCATAACTGCTGGTCTGTGAGCCCCTTGGCTACCTGTGCAGGCAGTGGGACTAGGGTGCCTGAGGTTTTGCTAGGCACGTACGTGCTGGCTCTAGCTACGGCTACAGGTGGGAGAGCTGCCTGCAACAGCTTCTCCAACCTGCTGGTGTAGCTCGCATCTTGTGCATGATGCTTGAGCGCAGCTAGTTTGAGCTCAGGGGTTAATGCGCAGTTGGGGAAGAACCCCTTTGTTGCCTGCTTGATGTCCTCCGTCAGCTCCTCTCTCATACCCTCTAGCCATTTGAAGGCTCCTGATTGTGGCTCTATGTAAGAAGCTATGGTGGAGAGCTGGTCAACTGCTATGAGCAGCCCACCTTTGATGCGTATGCTAGCATAGATAGCCTCTTCTATGATTGGTTTCTTGCGCCAATACTCAGGACCCTCTGAGCCATTCCACTTGTTGGGGTTGGACAGCGATAGCTGTAGAGTAGCCATCTCTGTTTCGCCCTCGTTGTCTGCAAAGTGGGATTGCCCTAAGAGTTGAGCAAGACTAAGCTGTACTGTACTGCCAAGCGATGACTCAGCAGTAGACAGTGCTGGAGTATCACCCAAGGTAGTGGAGCTAGGCGTGTGCAGGCCTATTGCAGTAGTGCCCGGTGTGTGGGTCACTGCTTCAAAATCAAGCTGCCTTGCCACCCCCCCTAAGTTGTCACCGGTAAACAACAAGCTCCTTGATGAAGGGCTGCTATCACGCAGTGAGCCCAATTGAACTTCGATGCTGTATGGAGAGCCACCTGATTCCTCCTGCAGTGCTGCAAGTGGATCGTGGTCTGCTCCTGGCAAGACAGGTCTGCCGTGCCTGAACTCAAGGGCTGGTAGGGGCTCTAGGCCCGCTGCCCTGTAGCCACCTCTGGTCTGGACCAGCTTGGCAGCTAGTGAGAGTTGGAGTTAGCGGCAAAGCTGTTGCAGCTGCCTACTATCCACTATGTATTTGTTGCTTTGTTTAATGATTGCTGCTCTTAATCTTTGATCTTGCTCTGTTACTCTTTGCTCTTTGATGACTTGTCTGGCTGTAAGCTCAGCCAATGTTGCTTCCATTCATGCTCTATGGTTAATGCTCTTGCTCTATTATCTTCTCAACACACCATCCTTAAATGCTCAGCTGCTAGCGCTGCTCTGTGAGCATGCAGTGCTCCACATGCTTATCGATGCAACATGGCCCAAACACTAGTTGGCCTGACGAGGAGAAATCCCCATCACTAGTGCTCAGGGTTCCCATAATGCAAAAGCCTGTCCCTGCATTGACTGGTGAGCCAATGCAGAATCTATGGTCGAAGCGAACGGTACCCGCATCGGTACTAAGCAAGCGTGTAGCCGCCTGCACCGCTACAGCGTCCACACTAAACAGTCTTAGGGTTGATCAGACCCTGCAACTGCCTACAACCATAAACTTACTCTACTGCATTGAGCAGCCAGGCTTTGGATTATGTCCATACTGCCCTCTAGACATGCTTTGCCGGACTACAAGAGAGGTTTGCCTACGTCCACTTTGCACCACACCTAATTGGCACCTAATTAGTGTGCAACAGCTTCTGCCCGTCCCTTGGCACAGCCCTTGGTCCCGCTAGCAAGGACTGGTACTGTGTAGAAAACGGTGGCTCCCCTCCTTGTTCTCATAGCCCCTGCCTCACCCGTCCTGCATCACCCAAACTCACCTCTGCTTGCCTTGTAGAAGAGCGTCTCGTATAAGAACTGTAATATAAGGTATTATTATAGTAGAACAGCCTTGTAGTAGACGGTCTTGTAGAAGAAGCTTGTACTTGGAGAAACCACAGTTCCACGTAGCTCCAGTCGGCGGACAGCCCAGCCGGGCTCACGTTGCGCGTTGTCTGGCGTGCGGGCGCTCGACGCCGCGCAGGTGACTTGGACTGCCGGCCGCAGGGGTGGCGCAACCAAAGTACAAGGTGCAGAGGCGTTAACTCGGCTGACTACCTCGCGGTGAGCAAGGCTATGCGCCAGCGAGCGTGGGCTGATGCAGGATGGCGAGCAGCGCTAGCAGCGGCGAGCTACTTAGCCACTAGCAGTGGCCATCAACTGACCTCCTGCCGAAGCAAGATGCCGCTGCTGGCTATCAGACGGTGGCCAGTGAGGCGGCTACCGCTGAGCTCACCCTAACTAAAGATGCAGCGATTTCGTCGGTTGTGCTTGGCCTCGTGCCAGCACGGGTGCCTTATGCGCCAACTAGACGCGGCCGTCCCAAATGCTCTGCTCGGCTGACTGCCAGCGTTGCACCCTAACGGCTGAGCTGGGTTCGT
>Ga0172371_10008621_pt1 | contig 14228 bp, 16 predicted proteins | sample Lak12m_FD_114543 | JGI IMG/M metagenome (GOLD analysis project Ga0172371, IMG submission 114543) | Freshwater microbial communities from Kabuno Bay, South-Kivu, Congo - kab_022012_12m | ecosystem: Environmental > Aquatic > Freshwater > Lake | place: Democratic Republic of the Congo: South-Kivu... | reverse complement strand
CGGGCAGAATTGTAGCATGGGGGGATGTCCCCAAAGATCCCCGCCGAATGTTTCACAATCCCTGGAGCAATGGCTTGATTTCTACCCTGCGCCTCTCAAAGGCCACATTGGCAGCCGGGGTGACGAACAAATGGACCCGAACGCCCCAACGAGGGAGAGTGTACGGAGCGCTGTTGTACAAGTCTCCATGAGTTATCCACTGGAGCATTCCCCCGTCGGGTGTGCCTCCATCTCCTGAACCTGGCCAAAAGACCAGACACCCCCGACTGTGCATAGGAGTCATTGAGCAACTGGGGCCAGCAACTAGCAAAGCCCGAGGAGCCAAGCCAAAAAGCTTTCACGACAGATGATTGCGGGAAATACAACGAAGTTTACACCGCCTCCTACCCAAGTCAAGAAGAAGGCCAGTGAAGAAGTATCCATTCATTTACGCGCGGGAATTTCATGCATGCCCCTCCGGGGCTCGGAATTCCCTCTTCCTCCACGTGCGTGAATGATTACATGAAGAGCGAGCGGGAAGGCGATACCGGTGGCGTTCCCTTTTCATACGGTAACGTTTTCTTATCAATTCTGATGAAATGGGATGGTGAAATAGAATTGAGAGCCTTTCCCGTATTCCGATTCAGCCCAAATGCGTCCGCCGTGGACCTCAACAACCTTCTTCGCTATTGCGAGTCCCATGCCGGTGCCGGGATATTCGTCTCTGCGGTGGAGCTTCCTAAAAATGAGAAAGATCCGGTCCAGGTATTCCTGTTTGATCCCTATTCCATTGTCTCGGACACAGAATTGGCATTCTTCATCCCTGGCCTCGGCTGATACATGGACACGGGGCGGCTCATCCCTTCGATACTTTATGGCGTTACCAATCAGGTTTTGAAACACCTGAGTCAGTTGATTCACATCCGCTCTCACGATTGGAAGTCGATCGTGCGTGACGATTGCGTCGCTTGGGTTTATGACCGAACGCAGATTGGAAACGGCCTGATTGTACGCTTTTTCAGATTCTACCAGGTCAAAAGGTTGACCGGAGTCCAATCGGGAAAAGGCCAGAATATCATCAACAAGGGAAGCAATTCTGGCCGAGGAGTCAACGGCCCATTTGATCCAGTTCTCCTCCTCGGACCCGGCTTCAACTTTCAGAAGCTCTTTCAGCTTCTGAACAGAAATCGCGATATTGTGCAACGGTTCCTTGAGGTCATGAGAGGACACATACGCGAATTGGCGAAGTTCGTTATTGATCCTCATTAGATCGGCGAGGGCCTTCTCCAACCCGTGCTCAGCCTTTTGTCGTTCTACGATTTGTTGCCTCAAATGTTCGTTTATTGCCGCAAGTTCCGCTGTCCGTTCCTGCACCTTAGCTTCAAGCTCTTCGTAGGACTTTTTCAGCGCCTCCTCCAACGAGCGTTTTTCTCGGAGAGACAGGATCATGGAGTTAAATGCCTGGGAAAAGCCACCAAGAAAATCAACTCGTTGGCTAAGGTCTCCTTTGGCAACCTGCTGTGTCTGCCAAACTAGATGCCTCAGGTTTGCCTGCAATTGCTTGTACGGGGAACACAAGCAATTGCGTGCTGGAGGATCAACATCCAGGTCCCCCTGGGCCAGGCTGCTTATAAAACTGTGTGACTCCCTAAAAGCTCTAATCAGACTGTTGGTCGCGTCGCGCAGGAGGTCCACGTCCTCTTGCACAGGGCCTGAAAAAGCCAGAACTTCGGGGAGTTCACCCTTGAGCAGGCTTGAAATGCTCTGCATAAGACCACGGATTGCTCGAAGCTCCTCTTCGGTCACCAAACGCTCCCATGCTGTAATAGTTCGCCGGGCTTCCACGCCTGGGCCTTGTGCGCCCCACTGATCGTTGAGGGAGAGACCATCTCCCCCTCCCTGCTTCCCCCCCATCGCGATTTCATAACGTTGCGCTATCCCGGTGAAGGCTTACCCTATTCTTTCAAATTAACCGCGAACCGGCATGTCCTGCCGCCCGAGGCCCAGCAATCAGTTTCAGTGACATCAAATTCCTTGCCGGAATACGCGTGCAGAATCCCAGCGATGAATCCCTCATCATAATCACAGACGTTCTCACCCACCACAGGCAAACCCGAACAGTCCAAGTCCTCGGAAACTGTCAGAATAAACTTCATTTTGTCCAAATCGGCCGCTTCTATCCTTAAGATGCCTATGTTAAACGATTTGAGTTTGTTTTGTAACTCAGCGAGAAATTCATCCGGGCCAAGCGTGGTGTTCAGTACGTTCTTGCAGAACTCCGAGCCTGCCAGCTTTCCTGCTTCCTTCAGGATTTCATCAGCTCTTTGCACTCCGTATCTGACAATCAAGACATCTCTCAACGTGTACTGCATGAGTCTGTAAACAGCCACGCCGGTATCCGGCCCAAGATTGGGCCTGCCCTCCTCGATGTCTCCCAAGTCCTGCCATTTAAAGTGATAGGCCGTTCGCTCCTCTTTGAACATTGTTCCACCTCGCATGCACATGGAATGATGTCCTCGCCTGAGCCGGATTCAGGGCTTCAACAGCAGTCGAGAACGCGTTTGACAGAGAGGCCGGCAACAGCGTATATGGAAGCATAGCAAGGTCTTGTCCGTTTGCCAACCGGATCGCCGTCTTACGTCATTGACGGTTTAGCGACCCAAAGGTGCATTGACTTTGGCGGCGGTTTATCGCAGCAGACGACCCGAAAGGTTCTGAATCATGCAAGGACAGGTGGAGCTTTGACCCGAATTCTTGTTGTTGATGACGAATCGGAGATCCGCGCCCTGGTCTCAAGGATCCTGAAGCAGGCGGGATACGAGGTGATTGAAGCTGCCGACGGCAACGAGGGCACAAGACTTTTCAAGGAGAATCTGCCCGAGCTTCTGATCACAGATATAATAATGCCGGAAAAGGAAGGGATAGAGACCATTATGGAACTGCGGCGGGACTTCCCGAATGTCAAGATAATTGCAATTTCGGGAGGTGGGAAATCGCTGGCGCGGGATACGTGCCTCCGATTCGCCAAGGGTTTGGGAGCGACCCGGACTTTAGCCAAACCTTTCAGTAGGCAAGAGTTGCTGGACGCGGTGCAAGAGGTTTTGAACCCATCGTAGGCGCGACTCATGCGCCGTTCGTGGTATCTGTCCGCTGAACGAGCTCCACCAGGTATTAGATCCCGCATGAGGTCGAAAGACGGACAGTCCAATCTAATGATTTTGGCCAAGAATGTCCCAATTGCGGCGGATTGATTTCCAGGCTACGCTGGATGCAAACTCAGGGACTTAAAACTATCTTATTGTTTACGTAGATATTCTCGGCATTCACGATCAACACGTTATTGTCGCTTTTAGCCACGGTTCCCTGAACCACAACTTCGCTCATCGGCCTGAGACCGTTCATGCCTTGCAAAGAAGCCTTCAACGGGACGCCTTTCTGGTCGACCACCTGAATCGTCGCCAGATTGGCCATCAACTGGTCCCGCGGGACCGAACAGAAGTCGGCGGGATTGGCGCATCCTTTGGGACAGACGGCCAGCCTCTTGTCACACACCACAAACATAGCGTACTTGTCTGCAAAAGGCTTCGACAAGCCCCCCACCTGTCCTCGAACGACTATCCGCTTGCCTTCCACAGCAGTCTTGCGTGCGTCACCAACGTCCACAGGATTCGGTGGGGCAGAAGCTGTAAAAAGGTCCGATGGCAGCCCGGCCTTGACTGGGCCAGCCGCCACGGTCTTTTCCGCCCATATGACGGGCGCCAGGGCCGGCCACAAGGTCGCCAGCGAGATTGCCAAGCAGGTCAAACAACCCATTGCCATCTTTTCCGTCAAAAATCTCATGTTTCATTTCCTTTCAGTGTATTGGTGAACGCCTGCCTTTCATTTTATGCAGCCTTCAAAGCTTCCGGTATCGGAAGGCGCAGGCACCTCCATGCCGGAGGGACTACGCCGACAAGACCAATCAAAAGTCCTGCCAACGCGCCGAAAATGAGCACTCTATGGTCTACGACCAATTCGAACACCCCCATGGAGAAGCGTACGGCCTGGCCGTTGATAGCGATCAATGCGAGCAAAGACGCCACAAGCGTCCCCGCGGCGGAAGCAAGCAACGACTCCTGGACGAGACTGAGCATTATGGCCGGACGAGAATATCCCAAGGACTGGAGCATGCCGAATTCTCGGATGCGAGCCGCAAAGGCTGCGAACATGGTGTTGAAGCCACCGAGCAAGCCGGCTAGAGCGACCAGCAGCGCGGTAATCCAAACCATGGCTTGCACCGGCCGGTAGAATTTCATGACCGACGCGTAATATTCCGCTTCCGGGGTTGCCGTTAGAGCCAAATCGAGCCGTTGCTTTGTGAATAGGTCAATGTCTCCGAATTCTGCATCGCCAAGCTTTACCACGACGCACGAGAGTGTGTCTCTTTTCGTGGCGATCTGCAGATCGGTCAGGGGGACCCAAACCTCAGCGTCCATGACGGTCCCGCGAGCGCCAAAACGCCCAACAATACGCCAACTCCGATTTGCAAACCAGAGGCTACTGCCCACATTCAAGCGCTCTTGGGGAACAGCCATCATTTCCGCTGCCAGGCTTCCGACCATGATCTCATCTTTGCCGGGCACGGGCATTCGGCCTTCCACGATGCGAACCCTTGGATAGACGAGAAGCGCTTCTTGAGTCACTCCGCGAAGCATGGTACGCCATTCGGCTTGGGCGTTTTCTTCCGGGCGAGCAAACAGAGCCACGTGGACTTCGGGTGAAACGTAGGAGACGCCCAATCGGCTTTTTATGCCCCCGATGCCGCCCGCCACAAGACCGGCCGTTCCGCTGGGTATCTGGCTGCGCTCAAGGCTCTCTTCGCTTCCCGCGGCCAAAAGGATTACATTTGATCGATCAGTAGCGACTACCAGGGACTGCTCCATTCCCCGAACAAACGCTGCCGCCACTATTACCAGACCAACTACCAAGGCGCCCGCCAGGACAGTCAGAATCAGACGCTTCGGAGATCTGCCCAGATTTCGCACACTGTAATCAAAAGGAAGGATTCGCATGGACGCTGTTGGCCTCCTTGACCTAAACAGCCCTGAAGCAGGCTGAAATTTCCCTCTGTGACGCATGCCAAGCAGGAACCAGCCCCGCCAGTACCCCGGTAAACACGGACAATACCAGTCCCACCAAAATGGATGCAGCATCAGTCTGGACATGGATACTGAGGCCTTCTACGGAAAGGCTCAAGTTGCCCCACAAGGTCAAACCCAGAGCTGCTGCAAGACCCAGCAAGCCGCCGGTGAGGCTCAGTATAAGGCTCTCTCCGATAATCAACTCCGCGACCAGTCGCTGAGGGAAACCTACTGTCTGCATCACGGCATGATCACGAATGCGATCCTGGACCGACAGGACGATGGCATTGAAGACCAGGGCGAATACTCCGATAACGCATCCCCACCCGAGCCAACGGGCAAAACCTACTATCTCGACGATATCGGCTGCCGCGCGAGCCACAAACGCCTTCTCCGACCAAGTTGACGTGGGCTCCTGGGCGTTGCGGAACTCCACGTCAATAGCCTTTGCTACATAATCCATCCTCGCCGGGTCGTCGACGGCTACGTTGAACTGGGTCACAAGCCCAGGTTTGTTGCCTGAGGCCCGCTGTGTAAAATCGAGATGGCTATACGCAACGCTCTGATCCTGAGGCTCGGGAGAGTTAATAATGCCTGCCACATAAACCGTTATTCCACCGAGATCGACCCGGTCTCCCACTTTGAGTCCGCGCTTAGCCGCGAGTCTCCCACCAATGAGAGCAGCGTCGCTTCGCTGCTTCCAATTCTGAATTGAGCCCTCGGCAAATCGGACATGATCCAGTGCGCCATTGTCAACGGCTCCCAACGGGATGCCTCGGAATGTCACCACATCCAACCCTGTCCGGCAGTTGTTCACTGCTATCTTAATCGGGAGCACGCTCTTGACGCCTCCAATTGAGGCGATACGGCCCTCGTAATCCTGGGGAAGATTGCTGGAAAAAGGGCAGTATCGGTCCTGCCTGTAGACCACGAGCTTCGTGTCTTTTGACGTCGCCTCCGTTGCCTCCTGGACTCCATGATGCATCGCCTGCACCGCATAAAAAAGGAACATGGCGGTTGCCACTCCACCGATAGTCAACACGCTTCGGCCTCGGTACCGCAGCACGTACTTGACCACCAAAGGCAAATACCTGATCGCCGACATAACTTCTCTCCTCATGACCGAAGCGCTGAAGGGTGATCAGCCACGGGTTCCCGTTCCAGCAATTTGCCTTTGTCCAGATGAAGAGTTCTCTGGGCATACTCCGTGCTCTTAGGATCATGGGTCACCATTACCAAGGTCCGCCCGACCTCTCTATTGATCATGCGGAGTAAGGACAGGATTTCGGCGGCCGCCACGCGATCGAGATCGCCTGTTGGTTCGTCGGCAACAATGATCTTGGGGTCCGAGACGATGGCGCGAGCTATGGCCACACGCTGCTCCTGTCCCCCGCTCAACTGATTGGGAAAGTGGTCGTGCCGGTCTGCCAAACCTACGAGTTCCAGTGCGGCAGCGACCTTCATGTACCGCTCTTTGGCCGAGAGGCTGTGGAGCAGTAGGGGAAGCTCGATGTTCTCGTACGCTGTCAGTACCGGGATGAGATTGTAGAGTTGAAAGATATATCCGATCGTATCGGCCCTCCAATGGGCAAGTTGCGACCGGGAAAGCTTGGCAAGGTCGATGCCCGCTACCATCAGCGATCCTGACGTTGGAGTATCAATTCCTGCGATGAGGTTAAGGAGCGTGGTCTTGCCACTCCCCGACGGGCCCATTAAGGCAGTGAACGTTCCTTCCTCGATGTCAAGGTCGAGGTCCTCCAAGGGCGTTATGGGGGTATTCCCTTTCTTATATGATCGGGTGAGCTGTCGGCATTCAATAAAAGCCATGATGAAGTCCTTTCACTTAGTCCTCGAAGCGGTCTAATCCATCTGCACTCTGACCCGGTTGCCCTGAGCCAGTTCCACAGGCGACCGAGTGATTATCAAGTCTCCCGGCTGGAGGCCTTCCAGGACCTCGACCCACCCGCCGTTCCGCGTATGGCCCAATTTGACGGCCCTGGAACTTGCGATTCCTCGGTCACCGTCTAGATTTCCCACCACCCAGGTGGTCTGGGTGCCTCCTAGACTGCGGACTGCGCCTTCCGGCGCAAACACCCGCTGCCGCTCGCTGCCGGCGTCGGCGTCGGCCTTCGACAGAAACCGCACCCGCGCCAGCATTTCCGGCCGAAGATGGGGATCAGGGTCAGCAATCGACACTTTCGCCTCCAGTGTGTTTTTTGAAATATTGGCTTCATGAAGAACTCGGGTCACGGTACCGGAGAAGGTGCGCTCAGGGAGCACCTCGACTATCACCTCTGCGGCCTGACCGACCCCGATTTTGGCCGCCTCTGCCAGAGGGACGTCCACGCGCACCTGGAGTCGGCTTGGATCGTACAGGCTAAGTACCCGGGCTGACCCTGGGTTGTCAGACCTGATAATGACCTTGGAGCCCGGCTCCGTTAGTCGGCCCATGACAACACCGTCCTTGGGCGAACGAATCTCCATACGCTCAACTTGCAGATTGGCTTCCGCGAGTGCGGTCCTGGCCTGGGCCAACTGGGCCTCTTCTTGAAGCACCGCTGCTTGCGCCCGGTCCAGTTTGCGACGCTCCTCCGAGCGCAGGGCCATATGATCCTGTGCTGCCTTCAGATCGGCTTCGCACTTGCCTATAGTTTCCTTTATAGCGGCATGCTTCATGCGCGTTGCCACAAGCTTGGCTTCCTGCACCAGGAACTGAGAGCGGAAGCGAACCATTTCGGCTTCCGAGATAGAGTTAGAGCTAAACAAGGCCACGCGTCGGTCATGGTCGCTCTTGGCACGAACTAGCTCCGCCTCTTCCAAGGCAATTTCCGCGGAGAGTTGTTCCAGAGTGGCTTTAGTTTCTGCCAACTGGGCCGTTCCCACCTGCACAGCCTTATGGCGTTCTACTGGATTGTCCCATTCGGTCTGTGCCGCGGAGAGGTCGGCACGAGCCGCCGCAAGAGTGGCCTCACGTTCCCTAACCTGGGCTGAAAGGCGTTCCAGGGCTAAGCGAGCGTCTTCATCCACCAGTCTTGCCACGACTTGGTCCTTTTGCACTCGCCCTCCTTCAAGGACGAGAACCTCACGGACAATGCCGTCGGTCAAAGCCGTGACATAGGATTTGTACGGATCGGCCTCCAGCCAGCCTGCGGCCTGAACCGTTACGGCTCCGCTCACAGCTCCCTGCACGGTCTTGACCACTACGGGCGCAGCGTTTACCACTGGGCCCGGGAGAAGTTCCCTGTAGAGACTTGCGCTGAAGAGGATGAGGAAGCCCCCCAGGATTACAGAGGGAACCAGGACTCGCGTCTTCCAGTTGAATCGCGGTCTGGGAACTTTGACTTCCTTGGGGGGATCCTTCTGTTTTCTTGACAGACTCCTCAGGTCCGCCAACCGATTCTTTTCCAAGGGCTCACCTGCTGCTTTCTCGATCAAAATTGCGCTCACTGTCCCATCCCTCGTGGCTCAGCCCATTGCCCGCGTAAAAGGCATGGCCGGTGCGCGCGGCAGCGCCACCCGTCGGTCCAGATTTCACCGAGGGACAGTCTGGCTAAAGAACGGCAGGGATCACACCTGTGGGGGACGAAAAAGGGACATGGAGAAATCGGAGCGAGGAACGGAATGATTCTTTTCGAAGACAGGTGGGAAAATGTCAGGTCCCATGGGAAACGGCAGCCCACTTGCCAAGAAGATCATGGGCTGAAAAAGCTTGCAGGAACCTCTGTTGCAGCATCCATCGTTGGAAGAGCTATCCGACTGCTTGGCGGACCGGTGGTAGGCATCTTCCGGGAATCCCCTGATCTCCGCGGCATCGCTACAGCAGCAGGAATTGGAATCATGACCGCACAGAACATACGGCGAGCCGGTCTTCCACCACGGACACGACAATGACCTCAAAACACTGTCGGCTTGAGTACAAGCTATGCAAGCGCAAAACAGAAGACTAGTAAGGGTGTGGAAATTCGCCCTTTTCATAATCCCTTTGTACCAACTGCTAGCAAATTTGTCAAGAATAACACGTCCCGCGCCGTACGTGCATGTAGCCCCGGCCGGGGAGAGAGGATTTGAAAGGAGGCAAACCATGAGCAGCTACAGATGGCGCAAATCCCTGGAATGGAAATGTATCAGGCCGGGTCGCGCAGCGACAGCAGGTATACTGGCTGCGCCTGAGTTCAGCTGCGGAATTAGGAAGGATACAACCATTCATGAACTAGCACCTCTTGTTCCTTCGGAACCCGAAGGCAGTGGCCTCCGGGCAACCCTGCGTGCTAACGACACACGCTCCATGAGCGCAATTTTATCCTGCGACTATCGGTCTTAAGCGGCCGATAACGCAGATAGCGGGCTTGAACCAGCTCCACGTTGTAGTACTCCTGTCCCGGCCACCACGAGAAGTCATCCAGGTCCTTATTGTCACCTTTGACCCAGGGATTCCAGGTTTGATTGTCCACGGAAATATCTACGCCCCACTCTTCAGGAACCGAGTCATTATCCCACACCAGCCTGAGTCGGCTCAGGATAAACTCTCGGCCCAGGTCCAAGACTATTTCCAGCCTCTCCTCGGCTGACATCTCTTGCGAGGAATATAGCGCCGGCCCCGGATAATCTGTCAGCATATTTTTCGCGTCATTCTCCAGATCATCGGCCGGTGGGGCATGCACCACCTTCGCTGTTCGGGCTACGTTCCAGAAAAAGCTGTTTTTGTCCCGTTCGATTTTGTCTCCTCCAGTTAAAGGTTTTTCGAAGAAATGCTCTTTGATTATGTTGGCCAGTTCCTTCCCTATCAGGTAATTGGCTCCGGCGGTGAGGTGACACCAATCGGTGAAGACCCATTCGGAAGTGTCATCGAAATAGTTACTAAAATCAGCTAGCAGGTATTGCCTCGTCCGCGCACTTTCCATGACGCGTTTAATCATTAACTTGTAAAGCTTGTCCGAGGGCAGGTCGTAGTATTGCTTGTGCTCCGCGAGGGATTCCACCTTCTTTTCCCATTCATGTCGAGGCTTTTTGCTGAGATAAAGAAGTGGCTGGAGCGCAACAACGTGTGGCACATTGTCGTTTTTCAAGACGCTGTGGTAATCTTCTATGACCCGCACCACAGCGGCAATCCGCTCCGCCACCATTTGTGACCTTTCCTCGTGAGTAAAGCCTGGATTCGAGTCCTTTGCATCTTGGCCCGGGACAGCACCTCGATGGGTCCTCATCCCGGCCGCCATGGTGAGAAATGGATCAGCCCCGTTCCAGAGAAGAGTCATCAGGAACGTATTGTTCTTGAGCCACAAGGTGAGGTATGAGGCTAGCCCTTGGCCGTTGTAAGCAAAGATCTGCCGCAGAATGCCGTTGTACTGACCTTCGCGGAAATAGTCCCAGTCTTCTGTCGGCGCGCTTAGTGGAAGCAGTTCGTTGGCTCCGTCGAGGGAGACAACAAGGTCAGGCTTGTACTGGCGGAGCTTGGTCACATATCTGAGGAGGAGGTGCTGATACGAATACCCCCAAACCGCCGTATTATAGACTCGGATTTTCTTTCCGGGAATGGGCGCCGTGGCATTGAGAATTTTCTCCAGCACGTGTGAAATCGTTTCTCTGTGCTCTATGTAGTAGAAGTTCGTGAGGGGGGCAGCCTGCCCGGAGGCGCCGAGGCCAAAAGCGGTCGAGCCGCCTGTAAGAAAAATCCGGAATTCATCTTCAGGCTTTTTCAGAGAAATGGGACGAGGGTCACGAAAGCCCGCGTTATTCGCATACTCGTACCGGTTCCCCTTCGGCTGGTTCTGGGTGATACAGACCCCTGGACTCAGGTCATAATCATAATGGGACACGGGCCGCGTCAAATCCCGTCTGGCCCTGGCAAAGTCGTCGGGATAGACATGGGCAAGATTAGTCTTCTTGAGCGCGAATTCCGAAAGCTTGTCCAGTCCGAGGAAGACAAGCACAACAACGGCAACAATGGCCGTGATATGTGCAATCTTTTTGGTGGAATACCAGAGAAATCGTCCAAATGTTCTGAATACTCTCCGAAGCAAAGTGTCGGGACCTCCGGGCTTTCCGATTGACGCCGCATTCATGACCTTAGCTGCAATCGGTTCCTCTAATGAAGCAGGATCTTTTTTCGACATTTATTTTCCTCTTCGCTGGTCCTCAGCGCATCTACGCGAGAGAGCAACTGTAAAGGGTGAGGCGGAACAGGTGAATGTGTCAAACAAACCCACAGAAGTGACCAAGAGTCTTGTCTTCCAGTTGAACCGCGGCCGGGGAACTTCAGCTTCCTGGCCGGTTTCATGCTGTTTTCGTGACAAACTCGTTAGACTTGCCAAGCGGTTCTCTCCCGTAGGCGCACCTGTTGCTTTCCCAATCGATCGAGCGATCATGGTTCTGGGCTTCCCAGCGCGGCCTGCAATGCCTGCGGAATCGGCAATGACCATCGCGCGCCACAGCGAAGCCTGTCTGCCTAAAACTCACCGAGGGATGGTTTGACTACAGAACGGCCGGATCACGCCCGAGGGGGGCGGAAGAGGGACTTGGAGAAATCGGAGTGAGGCAGGGAGTGGTCGGTCTCGAAAATAGAGGGCAAATTATCACCACAAATGGAAACAGGGGGGCCGGTCACCAAGAAGATCAGGGGCTGGAAAAGCTTGCAGCAACCTCGGTCACAGCATCCATCCTTCGAGGGGCTATCCGACTGCTTGTCGGACTCGTGGAAAGCATCTTCCGGGAACGCCGCGATCTCCACAAGATAACTACAGCAGCGGGAATTCGAATCAAGATCGCACAGCACATGAGGCGCGACAGTTTTCCACCACGGACACGGCAACGACCTCAGCACACCGTCGGCCTGAGAAAAAGCTATACAAGCGCAAAACAGGAGACTAATAGGGGTGTGGAAACTCGCCTTCTTCATAATGCAGCCTCGGGGTGCTTGTACCAACCGCCAGCAAGTTTGTCAAGAACAAGGAATCCTGCGCCATAGGCATGCAGTCGCGGCCGCGAACAGGGGATTTGGAAGGAGGCAAATCACGAGTAGCCACGGGTGGTGCAAACCCCCTGGAATGGTAATATGGCACCGTCCATGATGACGCGGGGTTGGCTCCAGGCCACCCCGCGTAATGCGCTCCGGGCACCGATGAACCCTGCGACAGTTTCAGCTGCCGGCCTCACTGCTGCTCCTGAATGGACGCTTGCCCTTTGCCACGGCGTAAGCGAACGATCATTCCGCGCATGACAACCCAAAACGGACGCTCCAGGCGCGAGCAGAAGAGGTTCACATCCACTCGCTTTAATCCGCGTGGGAATTGCAGTTTCCCGCGGGTTTTCCACGGGCCGGCAAACCAAAATTTTCAAGGTGCAAAAGAATTTTCTTGACACGACGGGCGAGAGAGACGTAACCTAATGCTATTGATTTGCATTAGCGATAAAGGACACCACCCACCGGATGAACGCCAAGAAACCACGCAGAATGACGCAACAGCGCCGGACGATTCTGGACGAACTCGGGAAGCTCACCAGCCACCCCACTGCCGAAGAACTCTACCAGCTGGTTCGACACAGGCTTCCCAGGATCAGCATCGCGACCGTGTACCGCAATCTGGAGATCTTGTCCGACGAAGGACTGATTTGGAAAATGGATGTTGCGGGTACCCAGAGGCGTTTCGATGCCACCACCGCGAACCATTACCACATCAGGTGCGGTGAGTGCGGCCGGGTGGACGATGTCCACATGGCGCCTATTGCAAGCATCGAAGCGACGGCCAACAGAATTAGCGGTTACCAAGTGCTGACCCACAGGGTCGAATTTGGGGGAATTTGCCCGGATTGCGCAAGGAGTAATTGATCGCTTCTGTGGCGAACTCCATCTTCATCAAATCATCTTTGAGAATGCTAAGAAAGGAGGAGAGAAAGACATGTCTAGAACGGAAGAATTTTTGAAGGGGGCTTTTGCAGGAGAATCACAGGCGAATCGCAAGTACCTTGCGTTTGCTGCCAAAGCGGACAACGAAGGATATTCTCAGGCCGCCCGCCTATTTCGCGCCGCCGCGGAGGCCGAAACCATTCACGCACACAACCATCTCAGGGCACTCAAAGGCATCGGTAGCACCGCCCAGAACCTGGAGGCTGCCATTGCTGGGGAAACCTACGAATTCAAACAGATGTACCCCGAAATGATTGAAGCAGCCCAGGTGGAAGGAAACAAGGAGGCAGAGAGGTCGTTCAATTACGCCAACGAAGTTGAAAAGGTGCACGCTGAGCTTTACCAGAAGCTCCTACAAAGTCTGGGCTCATCGCAGGAGAGCTATCCCTATTACGTCTGCCCGGCCTGTGGCTTTACAGCGGAAGGCAACCCTCCGGACGTGTGTCCTGTCTGCCGTGTCAAGGGAACCATGTTCAAAAAGATTGATTGACAGCGTTTACGCAAAAAAGGGGGTAAATTGTTATGGACGCGGTCATGCTTTCCCGGTTGCAATTTGCTGTAGCGACTTATTTCCATTTTCTTTTCGTGCCCCTGACACTGGGTCTTTCGGTTCTTACTGCAATAATGGAAACCCAGTATGTCAGGACAGGCGACGAAGAGTACAAAAGGATGACCAAATTCTGGGGCAAATTGTTTGTCATCAATTTCGCCCTGGGAGTGGTAACAGGAATAACTCTGGAATTCCAGTTCGGAACTAACTGGTCGCGGTATTCCAAATACGTGGGTGATATTTTCGGCTCCCTCCTGGCAATAGAAGCCACACTTGCCTTCTTCCTTGAATCAACGTTCATCGGCATATGGATATTCGGCTGGAAGAAGCTCTCCCCGAAGGCCCACGCGGCTTGTATCTGGCTCGTTGCCGCAGCCTCGAATATATCCGCGTATTGGATACTGGTGGCAAACTCCTGGATGCAGCACCCGGTGGGGTATGTGATCCGAAATGGACGGGCAGAACTTGCAGATTTCTGGGCTATCATTACTCAGCCTTACGCGGTCTGGATGTTTCTCCACGTGATCAGCGGCGCGTACATCCTCGCGGCGTTTTTTGTCATGGGCGTCAGCGGGTACCACCTGCTCCGTGGTCACGAAATCTCCCTGTTCAAGCGGTCCTTCAAGATCGCAGCCACTTTTGCCGTTATCTTTGCTGTCGCGGAAGTCGTCATCGG
>Ga0172371_10008619_pt1 | contig 14230 bp, 9 predicted proteins | sample Lak12m_FD_114543 | JGI IMG/M metagenome (GOLD analysis project Ga0172371, IMG submission 114543) | Freshwater microbial communities from Kabuno Bay, South-Kivu, Congo - kab_022012_12m | ecosystem: Environmental > Aquatic > Freshwater > Lake | place: Democratic Republic of the Congo: South-Kivu... | reverse complement strand
TTTTTACCGGTTGAATGTCGGCGGATAAATGGCGGATATAGTGGGCGTTTGGCGGATAAATGGCGGAAAAACGAGGTAGATTTTGCGCCGGAGGAGATATGTATAAGGAAGAAAATAACGAATTGCGAGTACCGGCAACTTGCCGGATTGTCGGATGAAGGTGCAAGAATCGATTTGAACGATTTAATTAAAAGAAAGATTTTTGAAAAGGTGGGCAAGGGAAGAAGTGTGTATTATGTACTCAAGTCTGGCGATTAGTTGGCAATTAATTGGCGATTTTGGCGATTAGTTGGCGAATGCTAAGGAATCTTGCACATTTTAGCAATGAAAGCTGAAAAATGAACAAACAACAAGCACAACGTATCATTAAAGAAGCCTTTGAAAATCCTTTCGACAAAAGCAGATTTGCCAATTTTGTCAGAAACCTTCTTAAAAAGGCGGGAGATGCCCCGTTCACTTACCATGGCAATCTTATTCCCGATAGCTACAAACCTTTTATAAGCAAGTACGAGCGGATTGCAAAATACCACGATGGTGAAAACAGAATTGATGTACTCATTGTTCACCTGAATCGGGAAAAATCGATTGAGCGTGCCCGCAGCATGCAGCGCAATTTTGTTGCCGGATACTTGCAAGGAAGATACGGTAGCTCGAAAGACAAGGAAGCCGCTATCGTAGCCTTTGTTTCTCCCGATGAGACGGATTGGCGATTCTCGCTGGTCAAGATGGATTATCGTTTTGAAGAGAGCAGTACCGGTAAGATGAAAGTCAAAGAGGAATTTACCCCTGCCAGACGCTGGTCGTTTTTGGTCGGCTGCCACGAGGCCAGCCACACGGCCCAGAGCCGGCTGGTTAAACTGCTCGCCGACGACGAACACAATCCCACTCTTAAGCAGTTGGAAGAAGCTTTTAATATTGAAACCGTCACCAAAGAGTTTTTCCTCAGGTACCGTGACCTTTTTATCCGCACCAAAGAGGAATTGGATAAGGTTTTAGAGAAAAGTCCCAAGATCAAAGCTGACTTGTACGCCAAGGCCGTCAACACCGTTGACTTTGCCAAGAAGCTGCTGGGACAGATTGTGTTTCTCTACTTCCTGCAAAAGAAAGGCTGGTTTGGCGTGGGCCGCGATGCTGATTGGGGAACCGGCTCTAAGCAGTTCTTACGGGAGCTGTTCGAGAAGAAGCACCGGGATTTTAAAAATTTCTTCAACGATATTCTGGAGCCGCTATTTTATGATGCTCTGCGTAGAGATCGTAGCGAGGACGATCATTATTACCCTTACTTCAACTGTAAAATTCCCTTTCTGAACGGCGGTCTCTTTGATCCTATAGGTTCAAATGGTGGCTATGATTGGACAAGAACCGATATTCTTTTACCGGATAGCCTGTTCTCCAATAAGACCAAGACCAAAGAGGGTGACCTTGGCGATGGCATTCTCGACGTCTTTGACCGCTACAATTTTACCGTCAAAGAAGACGAGCCGCTGGAAAAAGAAGTGGCCATCGACCCGGAGCTGCTGGGCAAGGCTTACGAGAAATTCAATGCCATCCGCCCGGACAACTTCCAAGCATATAAAAAAGCTCTGAAGAGCGGCCAAAAAGGAGAAGAGAGCAAATTCAACAAGCAATACGGCGTGTATTACACACCCCGCGAAATCGTACATTACATGTGCCAACAAAGCCTGATTCAGTATTTGTACACTGAATTGAATACCGGGCCGGTTAGCTATGAAAGGCTGGGTGAGAGCAATCTGGACATGTTGGGCAACGAAGGGAGGGTAGGACAACAGGAGTTGCACATCGAGCATCGCCCGACTCCAAGAATTTTGCAGGAGGAGATAGAATCCTTCATTCATTACGGCGAGCAACTGGGCGAACGAGAAGCATTCATTGAGAGCAGGGGGAAAGAGACCAAAACTTACAGGCACCAGTTGGCCGACAGTATCCGCGCAAGCGCCGAAAAGATTGACCGGAAACTGGCGGAAATAACCGTCTGTGATCCGGCGGTCGGCTCCGGCGCTTTTCCCGTGGGCATGATGAGCGAAATCGTCAAAGCAAGGACGGTGTTGACCACTTTCGTAGAAAATATGGCAAACCGCTCGCCTTATGATTTCAAGCGCCGTTGCATCGAGCATTCTCTCTACGGCGTGGACATCGATTCGGGCGCTGTGGAGATTGCCAAGCTACGGCTGTGGCTGTCGCTGGTGGTGGATGAGGAGGATATTCACAATATCAAGCCGCTGCCGAATCTGGATTATAGGATTGTGTGCGGGAATTCGCTTTTGGGGTTGCCCGATCTTGCCATGAGAGACCTTCAGCTCGAGTCGGAAATAGAGCAACTGAAGCTCAATTACTTCAATGAAACGAATCCGACAAACAAAAGGGTGCTAAGAGATAGGGTGGATCAGACCTTCAAGAAGCTTGTCCAGAGCGCCAGAGAATATTCGAGTGGCATTTTGGAAACCGATTTTGATTTCAAAATCCATTTCTCGGAGGTGTTTCATGATAAAGGAGGATTCGATGTGGTGATTGCCAATCCGCCTTATGTTCGTCAGGAGGCGATTCGGGACATAAAACCTCATCTGGCAAAGGCGTTTGGTGATTTCTTTTGTGGTACGGCAGACATCTATACCTATTTCTATAAATGCGGAATCGATTTGTTGAAGCACTTGGGGCATCTTTGTTTTATCGCCCCCAACAAATTTATGCGAGCCGGTTATGGGAAGAACACCCGTGTCCTTCTTTCTACTCGAGTCACGCCAAAGCTTATCATCGACTTTGGCGACCTCCCAATCTTTGAAGCCACGACCTATCCCTCGATCATCCTAATCGAAAAACGTAAGCCGATTGCTCATGATAAGGCGGCTGCCGCTACCTTTATAGAAGAGAAACAGCTTGAAAGATTGAATGAGACTCTCACCCATATTGGTTTCCCCATGCCCGTCTCTGCGCTCAATGAAGATGGCTGGAATCTCGAACAGCCTCAAGTCCTTGCCCTGGTGGAAAAGCTCAAATCAAAGGGTGTTCCTTTGGGTGAGTACGTACAGGGACGCTTTTATCGAGGAATATTAACAGGTCTGAATGAAGCTTTTGTCATTGATTCCCGTACGCGGGAAAAACTGATCGCTGAAGACGCAACAAGTGCGGAATTGATCAAGCCATGGCTCAGGGGACGCGACATTCACAGATGGAAGGCGGAATGGGCAGGGCTATATGTGATATTTACACGTCGTGGTGTTGATATTGGAAAATATCCAGCAATAGAACAGCGTCTATCCCAATTCAAGAAAGACTTGATGCCCAAAAAATCTGATAAGCAGAAACAAGGACGCAAGCCCGGATCTTATCAATGGTATGAAATTCAGGATAACATCGCCTATTGGAAGGAGTTTGAGCAGTGGAAGATTGTTATCCCTGCAATCGCTCAAAATGTTCAGTACGCAATAGATTTTGAAGGATTCTACGGGAATGATAAAACCTCAATTTGTATCGCTGACAATGCTAAAATTGTAGCAGCGCTTTTGAATTCAAAGCTGTTATGGTGGTTCATTCGTCAAATTGCTGCCGCCAGACAAAATGGCTTTTATGAATTCAAGCCGATGTATGTCTCACAGATTCCAATTGCTGTTGGTTTTCAATCAGAGGAAATAGAAAGACTGGTCGAGCAAATTCTTGACACGAAGGAGAAAAACCAGGATGCCGATGTCATTGGATTGGAGCGTGAGATCGACCAGATGGTCTACCAACTCTACGGCCTGACCGAGGCGGAGATTGCGATCGTGGAGGGAAAGAAATAATTACTCCCGGCCTCAACAACTCTGACAGGGTTCTAAACCCCTGTCCGAGTTTCCGTCGTCAGAACCGCCTGTTTCGCTCAATTTGTCTTGTCGATATGAAAAGACGCACACTACGAAAACAGCACGCGGATTCCTTCCGGATGACATTCCTGCTTTTGGCTCAATTGACGCAAAACAACACTGTCATGCAGTAGGCATCCTTTCATGTAAAGCATCTGATCTGGGGAATGCGACCGGTTGGCCATATTAAAAGGATTTCTTCTGAATGCCGGCCTTGCTTTTACGCCCGGTGCGCATTCACAAAAAGGTCACTACGAAGTTGGAACAGTTTTTATGTTGCTTGGGGGTTCTGCCGGACATAGCAATTAGCCACGGAATGAGGTAGCTTTTTCTTTCCTGTTTAGATTCAGCCAACCACCAGCCAACAGTGTCATGCCCTTGGCATCTTTCCTAGCAAAAGAAGCGGATGCTGACTATAACCAGGTGCATTTACCAGAGAAGATTACCACGGAAATAGAGTTCTTTTTCTACCCTGCTAACACTCACCCAAACGTGGGTAATGTCATGCCTTTGGCATCTTCCCTGGTTAGAGAAACGGATCACTACTCGTCTTAGGTGCCTCTGCTGGGGAAGATTCCAGGGGAATGACATCTGGGCTGTGGCGGCACTCAAAACGATTTCCATCATTCTCGAGCGGCCCAGCGATCATGAAAATTCCAGCCCAACCTTTAAACATGCTGAGTATGGCTGTGGCATTTGTAACGGGTTCATTTGTCGGATAGTGCAAAGGCCGAGGTTCGAATATGGGCTTCTGGTACGGTTCTAAAGCCCGGCAACACCCAATGTTTCGAGCATATCCATCCATTCAACTTTTCGCCACGCCTTAAAGAAGGAGGGGAAGGCCCTTCACCACAAAGTGCCTTGGGAAGGATTGGATAATACATTTTCCTGCCCGCTATGTCCTTCCCATAAACAAGCAGATTTTTCAAGCTGCGCAAAAAGTTTTTCCGCACTTTGCCTCTTTGCCGGTATATTCTTGCCGAGCGACAGGGAAATCGCCTGTGGCTATTCCAAGAGAGGACGTGGGGTCCGACATCTCCCTCTCCCCAACTTCCTTAATTGAGATATGTAGTAGACAATTCCTCCCCAGAGCAGTGTGGGCAGTCTCGTACAATGCGATTGGGGTTCTCTAAACGCAATACATGGAGGTTCTAATGTCTCTAAAATATCGGCTCGTTCAAAAGGTCAATCCTACCAAACCAACCGACCCGAAAAAGTACTACGCCAACGTGGTCACCCGCGGGGAAATCTCCCTGCGCGAGCTCGCCAAAGAAGTGGCGCAAATCTCCACCGTCAGCATCGCCGATGTGACGGCGGTGGTAGAATCTTTACTGCAAATCATCCCCAGACATTTAGGGCAAGGTGAAATCGTCCGTTTGGCAGAGTTCGGCTCCATGTCGGTCACGCTTTCCAGCGAAGGGGCTGCCACCCCAGATGATTTCAGTTCCAACCTGATAAAAGGGGTCAATCTGAACTTTCGTCCGGGCAAGGAAATAAACCAAACCCTCGATCAGGTAACTTTCGAGAAGGAATAGTATTGCCGGTCCGGGGTACTTTTTTCTTTCATGTGCCCCGGACCGGGTCATGAAAGCACGGCGACTTTTAGATAAAAGTACGCTTACTTTTTGTCAAAAGTACGGCAACTTTTGGGTAAAAGTACAGCAACTTTTGCCCAACAATACGGCAACTTTTGGGTAAAAGTACGGCAACTTTTGGTAAACATGAAGGCAACTTTTCGGTAAAGGCACAGGGAAGTTGAAATGAAAGCTGAGCAGAATTCACCATCCGATACACCTGCCGTGGGTAGACCTCTTCCGACAAGTCCGATTTCTCGACAGGATAGCAGAGTAATGAGTTGCTCCGCAATGACCAATTATTCGAAGATGAGCACTTCCGCATCGAAATATTATAGACGCATTGACGATGTTCGCCCGTTTGGCTTTTGAAAATGCAGCAATGAAGCAAGCCATTCTATTTTAGATAACCATGCTTCTTGAGATTTGAAACCATTTTACATCAATGGCAATGGAAATTTTTCTTCATAGTCCTGATGCGCCAGTTGACCATTAAAGTGTTCGGAGCAGAGGGCAAACCGTACTTAATTGTCCGCTATGATGAGGAGACATGCGATGTTAAAAGTTAGTAATTCATTGACTACGCTTGCCATGCTCAAAGTGAATTTAGATAGCAATCAGAGCTATGTAAGCACATTTCTTCCATTCGTATTATCACAATTTCAAAACTCCTCGCAACTGGAGATTCAAGAGGTCCAAGACAGTATCTCAGAAAACTTCAAATTAAGAATCCCTTTGAATTCTTTGCGATCCTTACTTGAAAAAGCAAGACGCAAAAATTATGTTTACCGCGATGGAGAAGCTTACTTTCCGATAAAGGAAAGATTGAAAAATTTGGATTTTGAAAATAGGCGTTCGACAGCAATGCGTCAACAAAACGATCTCTTAAGAAGACTGATAAGTTACTTATCCAGCTATCACGACCTGATTCTGACAGAAGTAGAGGCTGAAGAAGCGCTTTTCAATTACATTCGCCAGCGAGATTTTGATGTATTAAGATCAACAGTTTTTGGATCGCCTTTTATAAGTGATTCTGAAAATCAGGAATCAAACAAGAAATTATCCTATAATATTGGCCTATTTGTGAAGTTTGCGTATGAAAGCGACAAGGTTAGCTTTGAGCTTTTGGATTCATATGTCAAAGCCTATATGTTGTCACAACTATTGATATTTGAAGATATCGCTGAAGTCGATAAGCCCTTTTCGAATGTTGAATTCTATTTTGATACGCCATTTCTTCTACGTCTATTAGGGTATACATACCCTGAATATTTTAACGCCTGTGAAGAATTAATGACAATGCTTTGCTCTGAGGGATGCAAACTGTGCGTTTTTCAACACACTGTCGACGAAGTAGTCGGGGTTTTAACAGCCATCATGATTGCTATAAAAAACCCTACGCAGAAAGTAGGCGGTGAGGTTGGAAGATACTGTATGAACAATTATGTAACTCCTAGTGATATAGAGCTTACGATGAGTACCCTTGATGAACGATTTAAGAAATATTCTATTGAAGTAAAGGATACACCAATACATATTAAAGAATATGAACTTGGTGAAAATGAATTGAGAAACTATTTGCAAGCGAATTATCATTATAACAATCCACTTGCCATGGACAGAGATATCGACTCTGTTTCGGCCATATTTAGGCTAAGAAAAGGAAAACATCCTAGGGGACTGCATGAGTGCATTGCTGCTTTCATAACAACAAATTCGTTGCTTGCGAAGCACACATATGCGTTTTTGTTTCAGAATGAGTACTATACTCATTTCCCACTGGTAATAACTGACCATTTGGCGACAAATTTGGTCTGGGCGAAGTGCTCGAATAAGTTTGGTTTAATTTCTAAGAAGCAGCTTATTGCTGATGCAATTGCTCTTACCAATCCAGATGAAATGACTTGGAGAAAATACGTGGAAGAGATTGAGAGGTTAAGGAACCAAGGCAGAATTACGCCCGATGAAACCTTGATGCTTTTGTATTCAAATGAAGTAAGAAACGCAATAATGGAGATCACTCAGGGCGGCGAAATTGAACTAAATAGCAAAAATATTTTTGACGTGATTTTTCTCGCAAAGGAACGAATAACAAACGAAGAGAAAGTCAAGCTGATAAATCTGCAAAAGAAATTGGACGAACTTGCAGCCTTGAAAGAGAACTTATCACATGAGTCTCAAAAAGTTGAAAGCTTGACCGGGAAACTGAAGGAGGAAGAGTCTAAGAATATCTCGCTTCAGAGAATAATCGAGAAAAATTTGAATGCTTTTTCCAAGATAATTTCATTTCTAATCATTGCGTTACCCACCGTGAGCATAGCCGCAGCCATGCTGGAGTTAGTGCCACCGCCATATAATTACATAACAAGCTCAATCTTAGTTGTAGCGACTTTCATGAACTTATTCACTGGGTTCAAAATAATTGACCTACAACGCAAAATTGAATCAAGAATATTTGGTTGGCTTTTAGGCAAATTACAGGCTCAAGCTGGTTCATAGTATAGGTCGATATGACATGCTAAAACTCTAGGTCGCGATTCCATCGCGTCGCCCAAGAGCACAAGCACTACATGTCGTCTTTCCATCATACGAAGTCATAGGCCAATGCAGCTATGGGACTGTATTCTGCCGCCACTTTTCGCAGCCTATTAGGCGTGCAAGAAAATCAAAGCAATGGCGCCCAGGCAGAAGAGTGACAGACACCAGAAATTCCGTTGTGCTCGACCGGAAATTGCTAAAACCAGGCAAATCAAATCCCATTCACGTTATTAGGGTTCGGAATGTAATTCATTCAGTAGGCACTCAAGGTACCAATATAGATAGCCATCGTGTGCCTTTTTTGTTTTTGCAGAACGTTTCCATGGTTGAGAAGCACTTAATGGAAAGTCGATAATGGAGATAAGTATCGTAAGTTCTGCCAATTTCCGGGGGCTATACGAAGCGGTTTGTACTTATTCATCCACAGACTAGTAAACCCTTCAATGAGGAGCGGTCATGAATTTGTTCTGGATTTTTATCATTCTTTTCGATGCAATTGCGTTTGGAACAGTAACGGCTCTCGCAGCGAAGAACAGGGGAAGGGAGCCATTTGATTGGTTCCTGATTGGATTCATTTTCGGAATATTTGGTTTGGTCGCTTTGCTTGTAATGAAGAATCTCGAACGAGAAAATGCAGATTTGAGCCACTCCAATAGGTATAGCTCTGGCGGAGGGGGTAAGACTAAGAAGTGTCCCGATTGTGCAGAAGAAATCAAATTTGAAGCAAGAGTTTGTAGATACTGCGGAAAACGATTCGATGAAGAGGATATTATCAATTCACTGCCAAATCAGCAAGCCCAAACCAAAAGCGCCACCGCTATGAGAAATAGGATAAGAGATTTGCGCTGCCCTAGATGTTACACTATGAATTATAGTTCTGATTACATTTGTTCATCATGCGGTAAAAATCTTTGAACACTTAAAAGCCCATAGGCGGGAAAGATGAAAAAAAAGGATTTAAAAGTTCTATATTCGAACCAGTTTGTAGGATGGTGGCTCTGCCGCACCGCTTTCCCGCAACTGACCTAACTGAATGGTCCGGTTCTTAGTTAGCCATGAATGAGAAAAGGGGATACATGTCTAATTGGATAGAATCCCGTCCTACGAATTGAATAATGCACGCAGTGAATGCTAAGGATAATTGGAGGAGCAATGCACGACTACGCTACCGATTCGCGAGAGCGAAGACAAATCGTTTTCGGGTTGATGATTCTGAGCATAGTTACAACAATTGCAGTAAGGCACTTCGTAGACAAATTGTGCATTGTGATTCCATTCCCGCTGGAAGCTCCTTCTGTCGCTTTGTTCTTCGCAATTTTTTATACTACCTTTAACCGGTGCGTGTGGAAGACTCTACTGTTGCGCAAATTAGGCATCATCAAGGTACCCAATCTTGCGGGAAACTGGAGTGGCGAACTGCGGTCATCTTATGACAAAATGAAAAATGCAATCCCAATCACTCTCAGCATACAACAAACTTGGACATCGATGAGTGTTAAGCTAAAAGCCCCAAAGTCCAATTCTTTTAGCCGTTCTGCTTCCATACTCATAGACGTGCCCGACGGTCCATGCCTGATATTTTACTATCAAAATGAACCTTTACAAGATGCAGTTGGAACAATGGTAATCCATAAGGGGGCTAACATTCTGAAACTCGTCTCCGAAGATGTGATAGAGGGCGAGTACTTCACGGGCCGAGGCAGAATGACATTTGGTTGTGTAAATCTAAATCGCATTTCAACTCAAACATCTAACTAACAGAAGGAGCTTATTATGCCAAACTTAGGAGAGCAGTTTAAGAAATTCCACGAAGAAATACTTCTTTCGAAGACGCAGAAATCAACCTTGAGTACCTCGCGCGATAGTGATCGCGATGCAATTAAAACTTACTTCAAGGATACGCTCAAACAAAAAGTACCAGATTTCGAGATGCAAGGCTCATATATTATGGGCACTGTTGTTAATCCGCCAAAAGACGGAGAATACGATCTTGATGATGGTGTGTATCTGAACAATCTGCCCGCCGATTTCCTGGATGACACAAACCACATAACAAATGCACATAACTGGATAGAAAAGGCCCTCGCGGATAAGACCAAAGAGGGCGTTACCGACAAGAACACCTGTGTGCGTCTTACCTATGCCAAAAACTATCATATCGATTTCCCAATCTACTGCAAATCTAATGACATAACCTACCTCGCCCATAAGTCAGCGGGTTGGATACAGAGTTCTCCCATTGAATTGAAGGAGTGGTTTGAGAAGGTGACTGCTGACTGTCCTCAAAAGAAAAAGATAGTCAGGTATCTTAAGGCTTGGAGGGACTTTCAACGGGCTTCCTCTTCCTCGAAATTTCCGAGCGGAATGGTGCTAACTCTATTGGCTGTACAAGATTCGTATTATACAGAAGATGATGAAGATCAGTATGCGCTCTTAGAAACCTGCCGAAAAATCCATGAAGGCCTGTCCAAGAGTTTCAACCTATGGCGACCAGTAGCACCCTGGGAGGATTTACTAACAGGCTATTCTAAAACGAGAAAAACGGATTTCTTAGATAAGTTGGCCAGTCTGATAAGCAATGGGGACGCTGCGATAAAGTGTGATAAGCCGTCTAAAGCATCTGAGAAATGGATCAAAGTATTTGGCGACAGATTCCCATTAGCTGACGATCCGAAAGAAACAGAATCACCAGTTATCTTGGGATCATATGGCAGGTCAGCCTGAAATACAAAGTTATTATCGGGAGATTCATGAAAGCGTTAAGGTGGCCCTATCCGAATGCTACGGAAAGCAAATCTATGTTTTGGATAGGGCCACGGCCATAAACCAGTATAAAAGTGAACTTGTATTTATCTATCGATCTGTTCTCTTTGGTAAGAGAATGGAATTTGCCGTTGCAGTTCCTTGGAATTTTCCCACTGTTTTTCCTGACATTTTTATCCATTCATCAGAAGATGCATCGCTTCTCGGTCTTCCCCATATTGACATCAGACACTTTATCTGTACGTACGATAAGGAAGATAGCTCACCGAATCCCACGAAGCCCGTTGAGGCCATACAAAAAGTGATTGAAAAAGGCACTCAAATTGTCAGGGACGGTTTTTATAAAGTAAACAATGATTCGTATTTAGAGGAGTTTACTGCGTATTGGGGCCTTGATGAAATAAGAGGTATTCTTTATTGCGATTTTACTCCCTCTGATAAGACCCAGAAATTGTACTTATTCAGCAAAGGAGAGACTAACGGTTTTACTGGTTATGTTTTCAAAAGTAAAGAGAAGTTCGATCAATTCTGCGATAATATAGGAAACAAAAAAGAACAATTTACATCGCGCAGAATTCTTTACATTCCATTCATCGGAGAAGGACTAAATCCGAGATCCAAAACTATTTCGGCAATGAGGAAAATTATCTACGGTCTAAAGATTGGAAAACTGATGTACGACATTAACTTGATTTACCATCAGAAAAAACGAAACAATGTCTTTATTTCCTCAGTCGTATTTGAAGGTCAATTTATTCTATTCGCTTGGGAGCCTGTATTCCAATCGATAATCAAGTCAAAGGGATTTAGAAAATGGAAAATGCCCTTTTTTCACGCGGTCTTTGACTACCAAAAAGGAAATCCTATTTATAAATATCATGTCGAACGACTCGATAAACAACGAATATTCTCGCGAGTGGGTATTAAGCTTGATGGCGTATCTGAAAGCAAACTACTTATTGCAGGTAACGGCTCAGTCGGTAGTCATCTCGCAATGAGCTTATCAAAATCAGGGTTCAGCAACTTCACGTTAGTAGACAATGAGAAACTCGTGACAGGAAATATCGCGCGACATCTCTGCGGCTTTTCCCATCTTGATAATTGGAAAGTGGACGGGGTAAGTAGTGTCCTTCGAAAACATTTCCCGTTTGTTCAGGTCAAAGCAATCCATGAAGATATTCTCGAAGTCCTCAGGGATAATCCGCTTTCACTCTTGGATTCAGATTTGCACATAATATGTATCGCTAAAACCAATACAGAATTGGCAATTGATAGACTCCTACATGGTAACCTTTTGTTTCTATGGGTGGAACCATTTTCCTTATTTTGTCATGGCGTTTACCTACCAAAAGAAAGCAAAATCCGCTTCAAGGATTTTTTTGAGTCTGGTTTTCGGTATAAACTACAAGGAATAGTCAATTCAGAAGATTATTCAAAAAGGGAAGCTGGATGCCAGAGTACCTTCATGCCGTACTCATTTACAAGCTTTGAGATGTTTATTCCGTTAGTTACTGATCAGGTAAGAAAAATACTTCAGAATCCTAATGATTTAAAAGCATTCACATGGATCGGAGAACTTGCTGAGTGTAGGCACCTCAACTTTCAGGTCAACGACAGATATAAAGATCGCAGAATGCAGTTTTTGACTTATGAAGGCCATGAACTGGAGGCAATTACCGCCAATGTATGTAATATTTGATCAGGGTGCGATAAACACTATTCGGGATATGAATCCATCAAAATTCGCTCGAGAAAAGGGAGGCATAATACTCGGAGAAATTTTTAGTGAATACCTCTTGGTCAAGGAATTGGCAAAACCCTCAATTTTTGACAAATCGTTTCGCTTGGCCTTTATCAGAAATAGATATGCAGCACAGATCAAGATTATCGAACGATGGTTAAAAACACGTGGGAAGGTTAATTATCTCGGGGAATGGCATCTTCATTTTGAGAATGATCCTTCTCCATCGATTGTGGATCGTGAATTAGTTATGGAAACCTACGCCAAAAGCAAACTAGCAACGAATTTCTTCATTATGGTAATAATTGGGTACCAGACAACGTATGTTGCCTTGTGGCATAGTGGCTCTCTTGTTGAAGAGTATAGTTGCGATTTCCAGAAAACACCATACTCTATTATCACTACAATTCATTCTGCCTAACTGTCGGTTGATGCCATAAGCCCGTTTAAATTCGTAGAGGGTATCTTTATCGCGCTCCCTTATGCAATACGGAAAATAGGATTCGTATCACATAATGAATTTTCCTCTCTTCGACAAAGCCCTCCAAGCCAGAGTTCTGCAAACCGGAAACGGCCTCATTGTAGCCCCGACGGCAACCGGCAAGAGGTATATCGGCCGGCGCATCATCGCTGCGGCGCTGGAAGCCAAGGAAATGGACATTCACCTCTATCCTGTTCTTCGCCACGTTTTGGCGCTGAGTTCTAAACCCTGTCAGAGTTCACATAGTCGGCGTTGCTTGCGTCTCATACTCAGTCTGCAAGGCCAAAAAGATGCTTTCGGCATGACAGCCCGATAATAGGCAACTCAGAAGACCTAGAATTGCAGCTTTCCTTCTTTTCGTGTGTTAATTTGGATAATGTTACAAAAACCTTGAAAGGATTTGGTTACAACATAGAGCTTTTAAAAATACTTGTTGATAAATGATACGCGACTAACAGGATGGCTCCCGCACGCCAATCTGCCACGAGAATATCGCATAGATAGCTCACGGTCATTCCAGGTTTAGCATTTAATCGTCGGCTTCATCTCTGGAGCGCTTTCTCTTCGCTATTCTATCCGGAGGATAGTGTTGCCGATGAATAATTAACTGAAGCAACTAAGGGAAGGGCAGCTTATGGCAACGCAAAAGTTATTTTCGCATTTGGCAATTCTTCTCCTTTGCGGCTATGCTTCTGCTACCAGTCTGTATCGAACGAACAGGATTGAATTTGCCAGGGCCGGACCAGATCATGATGCGTATATTCTTTTCGTCGTCGCACCATCTACGATCGTCAGCTCTGCGCGCGAAGAAAACGGCTGGCTGCAAATAGAGTCACCGGAAGATCCCAAGATCTTTGGTTGGGTGCGCAAGTCGGACCTTTCCTCATTGGCTCCGGACAAAGTTGAAATAGTCGATAACGTCGGGAGACAAAACATTCCACAATCGGGGGACAGTTCTGGAACCAAGATAACCCAAAGCCGGCCCGATAAAGCAGCAACTCCGCGCCCAAACCCCTACCTCATGGTCATTTTGACAGTAATGGTGATGCTTTCAACGGTGCGCGTAATGTATGTAGTCACGCGTAAAGAGGATAGTAAAATTAACAACCTTAATAGCCTTCCGAATGTAATGGGCGCAGAGGTAGATAATCATGGCAAAATTCCTCATTCCGAAATCAATAGACTATTGCTCAGCTATGACGATTTTCTTCAGCAGCACAGAAGAGTAATCGTGAATGTGTCTCCTGATGATATAATGTGTTCGACTCACTTAGAC
>Ga0172371_10008617_pt1 | contig 14234 bp, 15 predicted proteins | sample Lak12m_FD_114543 | JGI IMG/M metagenome (GOLD analysis project Ga0172371, IMG submission 114543) | Freshwater microbial communities from Kabuno Bay, South-Kivu, Congo - kab_022012_12m | ecosystem: Environmental > Aquatic > Freshwater > Lake | place: Democratic Republic of the Congo: South-Kivu... | reverse complement strand
TTGCCTTTTGATTTTTGAATTATAAATTACTCGCTTTCAACATTCCCCACTGGTTTGATCACAACTTTCCTGTCTTCTCCTTCCCCGATACTTTCTGTTTGCACCTGGTCGTTTTCCGAAAGAACCATATGGATGATTCTTCGCTCATAGGCTGACATCGGCCGCAGAACTGCCGGCCGCTTGTCATTGACAGCCTGCTGGGCCATATTCCTCGCCAATTCCTCCAAAGAACTGATTTTACTTTTGTTGTAATCATTCACATCCACTGAAAATTTCAGTTTTTCGTCAGTTTTTTTGCGAGCCAATGCCCGGAGAATATGCTGAAGAGCCCGCAGATTTACTCCATATTGACCAATAAGAAGGTCTGAATCACGGGAGATAATATTGCAAACTATGTTTTCCCCATCGAGACCAGCTTCCTGCCGAATATTCACGGTAAAATCAGAAAAAGTCATTTTTTCAAGCATTTCCCTGATTATATTTTTGAGCATTTTCCCATTTTCCTGTTTATCCATATTTTCAAAGTCTACTTATTATCAATGGCGGGTACTTCCGCCTTTTTCATTGTCAGATACTGCTGAACAATGGCGAAAAGAGTATTTACAACCCAATATAGAGCCAGGCCCGCCGGAAACTTCATTCCAATAAAAAGCGTAAGGAGTGGTCCCAGATACAGCATCTGCTTGTTCATTATCGAGGAAAAATCATCTTTTTTCGCCGAAACAGGGCTTTTTGACATCATCATTTTGGTCTGTACAAACTGGCCGGCCGCAGCAATGACAGCCAGAATCACATTGGGTTTTGCCAGATCCAGCAGGCCAAAAAATTTTACGTTGAGACTGCTCGGACAAGCGACAAAACTATACAGGTCGTTGCAGGCCGAATTGAAATTTATCCCCGCAATAAAAGCCTGATAAAGCGCGATGAAAAAAACTATCTGAACGGCCAGCGGCAAACAACCGGATGCCGGATTGACTTTCTTTTCCTTATAGAATTCCATCAGCGCTCGTCCCTGTTTCTCTTTGTCGCCCTTGTACTTGTCCTGGAGCTTTTTGATCTCCGGCTGAAGGTCTTGGAGTTTTTTTTGGGACTCTATTTGCTTTTTTGAAATGGGATAAAGCAAAAAGCGGACAATTATTGTCAGCAATACGATAGACACACCCAAATCATGTCCTGGGATGATATTGTAAAGCAATATCAGCGCATTATAGATCGGCTGATATATTAGAGAATGAAAAATTTGGATCATTTGATTAGTTTTGCCCGCGCAAGCAGATCTTCCGCTTTCTCCTTGATCAGAGGAAAGCTCATCTGCCCAGATGGAAATTTATGATTAATCAAAAATATAATTTGATGGCCTGCTGTTATTTTCCCTAGAAGGGGCTTTACTGCTTCCCGCAGCCATCTCTTCACCTTGTTTCTCTCCGACGATTTTTTGGAAAAACTCATACCCGCGGCAAATCCGATTTTTAGCATGCGGCTTTCGCATTTTTCATATTTCATGATCAAAGCCCCATTAGACACCGTTTTTCCCCGCCGGAAAACATCGTTGAATTCTTTCTTGTTTTTCAACCTGAATTGGACTGGCAGCATTTACCCTATAGTACAACCTTGCTTTTGCCCGAAGACTAAAGAAGGCGCCTGCTATGAATTATTCTTGCTAACCCCGGCACAACCTTCAAAAAGTTGCACTACCGGGTTGCCACACTTAACTTTTTTCGGCCCTTTCCGCGTCTTCGCGCTAAAACCGCCCGGCCATCTTTGGTGCGCATTCTTTTTCGAAATCCGTGTCTTCTGGCTCTCTTTCTTTTTTTAGGCTGATATGTTCTTTTCATCTTTTTTCCTTTTATTCAACATATTATTAGCTTTTGAAATTTTACCAGCAAAAAACGCTTTGGTCAACGCACGGAAAAACGCCTTGATTTTTTCATCCCTCTCCGCTACCATTTCAACAGGTTATCAACATTCTTATCAACAAGCGTCTCCTTTTCAAAATTATCCTTGTGCTATAATAAGGAAACTCAATCTTTAAACAATGACTAACAATGAAATTTGGCAGGTTGTCTTAGGTGAAGTTGAACTGGTCGTTTCACCGGCTAGCTTTACTACTTGGTTTAGAAACACTTCCATAATAGAATTCAAAGAAGATGCCATAGTAGTAAGTGTTCCCAATGGTTTTGCCAAGGAGTGGCTGGAAAACAAATATAACCAATTTATTCTGAAATCTGTAAGAAACTTCAGGGATAACATCCGGAAAGTTCGTTGCATTGTTTCCGCAAAAAGTGTTTCGAACACTACCCATTTGCCAAAAAGGGAGGTTGATTCCGTTCTCGGCGCAAGAGAAGACGGACCGCTTGATCTTCGCAATACAGAAACTCCCGCTTTGCGGGCTGAAGGCGGGCATATTGGCCTCAACCACCGTTATGCCTTTGAAAATTTCATAGTTGGTTCAAATAATGAACTGGCTCACGCGGCCTGCCTCGCCGTTTCAAAAAATCCAGGCCGGATTTATAATCCTCTTTTTATTTATGGAGGTGTCGGCCTCGGGAAAACCCACCTTCTTCAGTCGGTCGCCAATAAAATTCTAAACCAGGATTCGAAAAAAAGGATTATTTATTCCACCGCTGAATTTTTTACCAACCGTTATATTGATATGGTCAAAAACCAGCAAGCTCGGGAATTCAAAAAATCATACCTTGATACTGACCTACTCATTATTGATGATATCCAGTTTATTTCCGGAAAAGAGAAAACCCAAGAAGAATTTTTTCATATTTTCAACACTCTTTACCAGCTTGAAAAGCAAATAATCTTGTCCAGCGACCGGCCGCCCAAGGCCATTGCTACGCTGGAAGACCGCCTGCGATCACGTTTTGAAGGAGGAATGATCGCTGACGTTACGCGGCCGGATCTCGAGACTAGAATCGCTATTTTGCAGTACAAGGCCGCACAAAAGGACTTTGAAATTGAAAATGAAGCACTGACCTATATAGCCTCAAACATCCAGAACAACATTCGTGAGCTTGAAGGGGCTTTGAGCCGCATAATTGTCACCTGCGAACTCAAAAATACTGAACCTACCCTTGGTTACGTGAAGAAAACGCTGTCTGATATCATTCACTCTGGAAGAAAGAAGGGGATCAGCTTTAGACAAATAACAGAAGCCGTCGCCGATTTTTACAACATTAATCCCCAAGAACTCATGAATAGATCCAGAAGAAAAGACATCGTGAAGCCCCGCCAGGTAGCTATGTATCTCATGCGGGAAGAATTGAAGGCTTCTTTTCCAGGAATAGGCGAGGAATTGGGAGGAAGAGACCATTCCACAGCTATGCACGCTTACGAAAAAATCAGCCGGGAAATTGAGCAGAATGACGACCTGGAGCAAGAACTCATTAATATTAAAGGGAAGCTTTATAATAACTAAAAAAGCACGCGAATTGGGGATAACTTGGGGAAAAGTATCTAATTCACTCTTATATCACCAAAAAAACAGCGGAAAAGGCGTTAATAAAATCAGGAAAACTTCCCTCAAACAGCCAACCGTAAAGATATGCCCCTTTCCCCCTAATTATCCACTATTTCAGTCACAGTTTATTTTATCTAAAAATGTTTTATTTAAGCTAAAAAAATGACTTATCCACTAAAACTACCTCTCTATTATAATAAATAACTATAATTATAAATTTATTAATTAATCCTTAAAAAATGAAAATACAATCACTATTGGAAAATTTTAAAAGAGGAATACTAATCGCTGAAAAAATAATAGGGAAAAATTTAACCCTGCCTATTTTATCAAATATTCTTTTAGAGGCGGAAAAGGGCCAACTCAAGGTTTCAGCCACAAATCTCGAAATAGGAGTGGTTTGTTCTTTGCGGGCAAAAATTGAGAAAGAAGGGAAAATTGCCGTTCCTGGAAGGGTTTTGGGAAGTTATTTGAGTAATATTCCTGGGGACTCCAAAATGACCATTGAAGTCAAAGAACAAACTCTTTATTTAGCGAGTGAGGGGAATCGGGCAGTAATAAAAGGCGTAGATGCAAAAGATTTTCCGATTATGCCCAAACCCCAATCCGAGCACCTTTTCGAAGTAGGCGCATCTATTTTTCAAAATAATATTTTGAAAGTTGTGGCTACGGCCGCTCTTTCGGAAACAAGACAGGAGCTGACCGGGGTTTACTTGGGTTTCGGAAAAAACAGTCTCACTTTGGCGGCTACTGACAGTTTTCGTTTAGCGGAAGCCGTGATTAAAATTGGAAAGAATGATGCAGGAAGCAGCTATCAAAAATTTATTGCCAAAAATAACGCTATTATCGTTCCCGCCAAAACTATGCAGGAAGTGGCAAGAAGTATTGGCGAGGAAAGTGGCAACGTCAAAGTTTATATTGGCGAGAGCCAGATATTTTTTGAGATTAATGAGACCATATTCGTTTCTCGGCTTATTGACGGAAAATATCCGGAATATAAACAGGTGATACCCAAGGAATTTGCTTCTGGTGTGTTTGTTGGGAGGGAAAATTTAGTGAAAGCGATTCGAACAGCCAGTATTTTTTCCGACAGCAAGAGCCGGGAAGTTAAATTTTATACTAAAGGGGGCGACAACAAGATAAAAGTCGAGTCGCAATCAGTAGAAACAGGGGAAAATGTGACAGAAGTATCATGCCGATGCGAAGCTAAAGGAGAAAACATTATCGCTTTCAACAACCGTTATCTTTTGGATGCTCTTGTATCTTTTTCAAGCGAAATGGTCTACTTGGGTTTCAATGATAATTTTGGTCCGGTAATTTTTCGGGAAGTTCAGGAAGAAAACAAGCTTGACAGCAATTATTTACATATTGTGATGCCGATAAGAAGCTAGTAATTCGCAGTGGACGCTAAGTAGCGGGCATTTTTAGGAATTGGCATGAAAAATATCAAAGATTTATTAAAAAAGAGGCCCCCAAAAAAAAACAAAGAAATCGACGAAAAATTTGTTGAAAGCGTTTTTTTTCAAGTGTCTCGGGAGTATTTGCCAAATATCGCTCGTGCCGATTTCTTGAATTTCAAATTACAGAATAAGATGATATATCTCACAACTTCTCATCCCGCCATCGCCGGTGAAATTTGGAAAAAAAGGGAGAGACTAAAAAACGAAATTAATAATTTTTTGGAAAATGAAGGAATTGAAGAAATAAAAGTGAAATAAAAATCCCCGGCGAGCGCCGGGGATTTTGGAATGGTTTTCTAGAAATCGCTTGACTTGCATTCTTCCAGGTTGCTCTGGACATCCAGCTCTTTTTTTTCGGCCCATTTTAGGACTCCTTTTTCCCAGGCGCTAAATTGCGGATCTTTCTGGGGCTGTTTCGGGATATCGCCGCGCGGGTTGTCTTTGTCAACCCAATACAAAATTGAGTGGGCCGAAAAGAATTTTTTCTGGCGTTTCTTTTTGTCGCTTGGGCAATTATCATTGGCGAGGCAATATTTCCCGTCTCCGATCTTACAGACCGTAACTTCTTTTTCTTCACCTTGGACTGTGCCATCAAGAATAGCCTTGCCGGTTTTCTCCTCTTTCGCTTCGGGAAATTTCTCTATGGCCATATTCGAGAAAGCTTTGTCCATGAACTCACGCCAAATCGGCGCGGCGACATACACTCCGTCAGCGCCTTGTGCCATGGGGGAGTTGTTATTGTTTCCCGCCCAAACGCCGGCCACCAGATTGGGCGCATATCCAACTGTCCAGGCGTCCCGCCATTCATTCGTAGTTCCGGTTTTTACGGCCACCGGACGATTGTCAAAGCGAAGAGGTGAATTTGACCCGAAGACTGAAGATCGCAGGCTGTTATCGGAGAGGATCGAGTCTATTTTCGCGCAAATATCCTGGTCGAGCACTTTTTCTCCAGCCGAATTTTTCGTTTCCTCCAGAATATTTCCTCGAGAGTCGGTGATTTTGAGAATAGCGGTTTTATCGTGCCGGATTCCTCCCGTGGCGAAGGTCCCGAACGCCCCCACGTGGTCAATAAGCTTCACTTCGCCTCCCCCAAGCACTAGGGCGAGGCCATAGCGGCTCGGATTTTTGAGAGTAGTGATTCCCATTGATTGGGCGGTATTGATCGAATTTTGCACCCCAGCGAGATAAAGAGTTTTCACTGCCGGAATATTGAGGGACCTGGCCAGCGCTTCTTTCATTTTGACCGGACCGCTGAAATTATTGGAATAGTTTTGGGGAGCATAAGGCTGGTCTTTGGTTCCGAAATTTGTTTCGACGTCAAAAAGCGTGGTGTTGGGCGTGTAGCCCTTTTTGAAGGCGGTGGCGTAAACATAGGGCTTGAAACTTGATCCTGGCTGGCGGTCGCGGATGGCCACGTTCACGTTGCCGTCAATGGTCTTGTCAAAATAATCCCGCGAGCCGACCATGGCGAGAATCTGCCCGGTTTTGGGATCAATGGCGACCAAAGCGGCGTTCGAAGCCCGGTATTTCGCGTTGTTGGCGACCCCTTTCTTCACAGCTTCATCTGCTATTTGCTGTTTGTCCCAGTCAAGGGTGGTGTAGACTTTCATTCCGCCTTCTTCGACTTGCTGTTCGCCATACTTGTTCACGAGCTGCTCTTTGACATACATGACGAAATGAGGAGCGGAAATATTTTCTTGGAAGGGGCGGATTTCCGCCAAGACTTCAAATTCTTTTGCAGACTGGGCTTGGTCCGGAGTTATGTACCCCATGTTTCGCATCTGGTCAAGAATATATTCCTGGCGGATTTTCAAATCATCTGTGTGGGTCCCATACGGCGAATAGTAGGTCGTGGCCTGCGGCAGGGCGGCAAGAAGCGCTGATTCGGCCAGCTTCAAGTCTTTGGCGTCTTTTTCAAAAAATGTCTGGGCGGCCGCCTGGATGCCATAGGCGTTCGATCCGTAAGGAATCTCGTTGAGATACATCTCCAAAATTTCGTCTTTGGAAAATTTTTGCTCGAGTTCAACGGAAAGAATCACTTCTTTGACTTTTCGGGTGAATGTTTTTTCATTCGTCAGCACTGTATTCTTGATGAGCTGCTGGGTGATAGTGGATCCTCCTTGGCTTCTCTTTCTCCCCAGGATGTCATAGACCGCCGCCCGGGCGATGGCTTTGAACTGAATGCCGTGATGCTGATAAAATGTCTGGTCCTCGGCGGCAATAGTCGCAGCCCGGACGATTTCGCTCATCTGATCAATGGGAATAGCCGTCCTTTTTTCTTCGCCATGGATCTCATAGAGTAGATGATCTCCGGTGCGGTCATATATTTTGGTCGATTCAACCATTTGCCGCTTGTTGAGTTTTCCGGGACTAGGCAGATCTTTCGCGTAATAGGCAAAAACGCCGATAGCCAAAAGCAGTCCGGTGACGCCGCACCAGATAAAAAACTTGAAAATCCGCCGAAGCCATTTCCGCTTCTTTTTTGGCTTTTTCAAGGCGTTTTTCGTGTTGTCGATGAGTTCGTTTTTCATGTATTTTTATTACGAATTCGGCAAGCCTTAATTTTCGACTATAATTTCGCCTATGTCAATATAATACACTATTTTTTCAAATCTTCTAAATCACTGTCTGTGATTGCAAGATGTTCGAGAACCGAAATATGCCGTGGGTTTGTCGGATCGAATTTTCCAACAGAAAAGGTCATCTCTTCTGTTGGGTTATCTTTCAATAATCTCCATATCCCGATATTCCCCTCTCTATATACCATATCTCTTGAAAGACATGCGCCAGGAGTTTTGCAAGTAGTGCCTCTGAAAATTCTGACGCAATCATTCCAGGCGTCGCTTTTTGCACTCTCAAGGGCAGCAGGTTTTTCTTTTTTTGATCTTATGAAATAAAAATCTTTGAGAATTTCGAATACTTTTCTGAAGTCCCTTTTTTTGCCGTCAACGCCTAACGCGAGAGAAATTGCCAAGTGGTAGTCTAAACCGCGAAAACTCTTTGCCCCCTTAACACGTTGTTCTTTATAGGTGGCGATGCCCTCTTCTCCTTTGAGTGATCTGTCCAGTCCGAGGCCGAGCAACTTAAGTTTGGAGCGTTCTCCTTTTTCCCTTTGCACAACATGAGTTCCGACTTCGTGCTCCATCAGAGCCAGCAAATCAGAATGTTTCAATTTTCTTGTCGCAGGTATGTTTATTGTCCTTCTTTGCTGGCTGACATTAAGGCTGGTGATTTTTCCGTCTTTTTCGACAACAACGTTCCATCCCTTTATTTGGTATTTCTGCAAGTATTCCTCAAAGGCCATTTTTATTTCTTCAGCTGAATATACCCTTTCATTTTCAAAAGTTTTTATTTCCGGCAAACCGAGCTCCATTGGGTCGATGGCATTTTCATTGTCCTTCAGGTCTTCAAATAATTCTGCATTCAGCCTCCGTGCCGCGGCAGAAATATCCGGGTCGGCGTCAAAAATTTTTTGGTCGATGACTTCTTTTGTCTGATAAATCGTGTGCTGGTATATTTCTTCGCTGGGCGCGCCATAAATAAATTTTGAATATCTAGAAAATCTCCTGTCATCACCGGCGTATGCGGCTTTGAGCATCCGCAGGACGGCAAGCTGCTCATTGATGCGAAGGCGATAAGACTCTTTTGCAAAGTAATTTTTCTCCTGTTCAAGAATATCTTTTTTCAAAAGCAGCAGCCGTTGTTCTTTTTGGTCAAAATCAAAATTTTCCAGATCCGGATAATCGAGTATGGGATTTTCTGTTTCTCCAGACAAGAAATTTTGTTTCTGGTCGTCTCGGCGGTTTTTATCTCCCGACAAATATTCAAAATCCATAAAAGCCCCCACGCTTTTGAATCTTTTATACCAAAGGTCGTCAAATGCGCCCGGGATATTTTCCGGTTTTTCACGGTGAGACAGTTGCTCAAATTTGTTCATAAGATATCAAATCAAAATCTCGGATTATATTTTCAAATTGCTGGCCTTTCAATATCTTTAATTCTTTCTCTCTTAGCTTATTGTAGTCCAAGCCCGATTTCGGGTCGAAATGACCCGGATGGCACAGCAGCTCGATTATTCGGCCCTTGGCATTTTTTAGGTCATTAAATAACTTCGCTTTTCTATCCGGATGCCAGCTAATGAGTTGATCAGGGGTGCTGACCCTTGCTTGTTTTATACTTTTTCTATCAACAGAAGAAGCGGAACGAATAGGCAGTTTGTATCTTTTCGCGATTTTCAAGACTTTTGAGAAATTTCCGGGAAGCAGGTGATAGTACTTGTGTCCATCAAGGTGAGAGGGCAACCGTTCGAATAAATTTCGAAATATTTTTACCTGGTTTTTTATCTCCTTTTCCGGTGTTTCAAGAAAAAGTTCCAAATGAAGACCGATGGAGACATTTTTTTGCTTCAATAAATCCTTTGGCCGAATAAATTTTCTTTTTACTAACACTGTTGTGCTGGTCACGATTCCCTCCGCAATCAACTTCAAAATCCCTTCGTTGAATTTTTTTGAAAGGCCGTAATCATCCGCGTTGATTATCAATTTTCGTTTCATAAATTATTTTTTCTTTAACAACTTTACAATTTCCCGGGCGACATTTATCTCTGGGTGAACTCTTTCAAACCCCTCAAAACGGGGGAATAGATTAATTTCAATAACCTTATATCTATTATTAATTTTCATTACGTCAACCCCAGCAAGATCGAACCCAATTTTTCTACATACATTCTCTGAAAATACGGACATGCGGGGCTCTATGTGTCTCGATATTGACCCGCCTAGAGCAAAATTATTTCTCCACTCACCACGAGAAGCTTGCCTTTTCATGATACCGAGCGCCTTCCCATGGCAAACTAAAACTCTATAATCGCCGTCGTTTTTGAAATACGGTTGAAAAATTAAATTCTGGTTGCGTTTGTTTTCCAAAAGCGTTTTCAGACTGTGGGCATTGTCAATTTTGTAAATATCTTCGCCCATGCCGCCGTCGCTTCTTTTCACAACGATTGGGAATGAAAAATTTTGCGCTCTTAAAAAATTTTTCACTTTTTTGTAGTCGTTATCGCTTAGATGAGCGGTCGGGAAGGCGGGAATATTTTTTTGTGAAAAAAGGAAGGACTGATCGAATTTGTCGTAACTTGGATATTGAACAATTATTTGTCCATTTAAAACAAAAATCCTCTTTGAGAGAAGAAGCCGAGTCAGCAGATGCAATTCTTTAGTTAGATCAAAGGTTGCAACAAATTTTTTCGCCTTTTTTTTATCCCTGATAAAAAAATCATAACTTGGAGTATCCAAGACAGCTGACGAGTAGGAATTGAAATTTATTTTTCGCCCCCCTATGATTAAATGAGGAGGATCAAATGTTAAATCGCCCCATTTTAAAAAATCAAATTTAATATGACTATCCCTAAGCTCTTTAAGCAGACGTTTTATAGTGTGAGTGCTCTCATTCACCCCCAAAAGCATCACTTTCTTCATAAATTCAATTTTTTCTTAAAGATTACCAGAAGCTTGTTATACATTCTAATCATCGAGGGCTTTTCTGCCGGTGTGAAATAAAGCCCGGGCATGGAATTTAGTTCAACTATCCAAGGTTTTTTGTTTTGGTCAAACATGCAATCTATGCAAAATACTCGGGGATTGAAAGTTTCAAATATTTTATTGGCGTGTCTCACGATAGGCAGCAGGGACTTGGGTAATTTATTTTTTGGAACAATGGTAAGCGACCCACCCTGGGCGAGATTAGCTAGGTAACTTCCTTTTTTTGGCTCTCGGATATAGGCATAAATAAGCTTGTCGTTTACAAAAACAAGACGAAGATCGTGTATGCCTTTGCTGAATCCGGGCACGCCACCCGAAGAATCAATAAATTCTTGAAGGAGATGAGGTTTGTTAATCCTGACTTTCTTTTTCATTTCCTTCTTTTTCAAAATAAATATTCCCTTGCCTCCACTTTCGATAAGCGGCTTAAGAACCGCTATCCGACTTTTTATTTTTGAGAGGGAAGATAATAAATCTTTTTGATTTTCTATCAGCCAGCTTTTTTTGCACCATTTGTCGAAAAGCAGGCTGGTGGTGAGTTTATCGTCAATAAGCTTAGTAAATTCAAGGTTGTTGAAGAAAGGATATTTTTTTCTGATAAATTCTTTTTTATAATAGGCTTCCGCGGTCGCTTTTGTCTTGTCAAAAACTAAATCTGGTTTTATGTTGTAAACCCTTTTCCAGTTCGCATTCTCGCCTTCATAAATCCAGGAATATTTGAAGATATGTTTTTTATAATCATACCATTCATAAGATGACCGATACATCTGAACACCATTTCTTTTGCAAAGAGAATAAAAATATTCATAGGAATATTGGTAGTCCTTGTTATTGAAGGGGCGGCTTTCCCGCCATTTGTATTTCCCAAACAAAAGCAAAACCTTTTTCATTATTTCACCTCGATTAAAAATTTCTTCAAATCCCGTTTTCCGATTATTATTGGATATTTCAAACTTTTTCGGTCTACCAAGTTTATCTTTGAAGATATCTTTTCCTCATCCATCTCAAATTCAATTTTTACCACCGGCCGGATGGAATTTCCGCTCGCGGAAAAAATAACGGCGACATCTTCAAGATCCGGAATTGAATCTTTGTATTTTTCCAGAAAATCTTTTTTAATAGAGCTCTCATTTTCGGGAATCAGATTATATTGTGACAAATCAAGCGCTGAAAATTTATTGATCGTTTCTCCGAAACCCAGCTGTTTTGCAATTTCGATGTCCAAAGAAGATGATTGCGCCCCCGTGTCAATTTTCGCCTCAACCTCAATTTCCTTTCCATCTTTCCCGATTAGTTTCACCTTCTCAATTATTCCAATTATTTTCTTTCCCGAAATTCCCTCAATCTCATCTTCAATTTCTCCCCCGAAGAGGTTCATTCCGACGGCTACTCCCTTTTCAATTGTCTTTATTTTGATATCTTCGACGCGGCGAAGTCTTCCCAAAAGGCCATCGAGGTTAGCGATCTGAATGGAAAGACCCGGGCGGGCGTTGAGCTCGAGGAAAACGGGTCCCCGGTCGCGGTCAATGGCGACATCAGCCCCCAAAAACCCCAGGCTGGAAATTTCCTGCGCCCGGACGGCCATGCGAAGCATATCTTTCCAATAGGGAATTTTTATTCCGGAAAGAAGCAGGCGGGTTCCGGGAATATACTCAATCATTTTGCCTTTCCCGAGAACCGAAGTGGTAGTCACGCCTGTGGCCATATCGATTCCGACGCCGATGGCTCCCTGTTGGAGATTGGCTTTTCCGTCCGATTCGCGTGTCGGAAGGCGCAGCATGGCCATCACTGGCACTTTATTGTATACGATTATTCGGATATCGGGAATGCCTTTGTAGGCGAAGGTCTTGAAAAGCTTCAAAAGCTTGAGCCTTTCTTCAAAAAAAGCGATATCGGGCACGCCGGCCAGGGAAAAACTGCCGTCCAAAATATTTCTCACATGCGTTTTTATGTCTTCCGCCACCACCAGTGACCCGTCAGCCTTGATCCAGGTGTTTTCAAGGTGTTTCTTTTTTCCGTAAACGACCAAAATTCCTTCTCCTCCGAATCCGCGGTTGGGCTTCAGGACAAAACTTTCCGGCAAAAGGCCCCAGTCGAAATTTTCCAGTTCCTCGAAATTTCCAATCTTCGCGATCAGTTTTGGGACAGGCAGGTCGGCTTTTCCGAGAAATTTTTTGCTCAAAAGCTTGTCGTCGGCCAATTTTTTAGCCCGGCGAAGATTGTTCGGGCGGATAAACCGAAGATTGCGGGCATTCATTCCCAATATATTTCTCCTGGCCTTGAAAAAAGAAGTCATCTTGGTTTTATAATCTGCCTAAAGCGAAAATACTCTGAAAGGCGAAGGCCGGTCCATTTCCCCAAAAAAATGTTTATCGGAATGGTCAGCAGGCTGATCCAGGGATAGTGCAAAATCATCCGGATGAGTTGCGGCCAGCTGGCGATATAGTAGCCGATGACTGAAATAAAAAGCGTCTCGAGCGAGAGAATGACAGCGGCTCGGTTGCCTTTCTCGATTTGCACGGCGATGAATTTTTCCACCAGGGTTATCATAATGAGAATCGGAAAAATGGAAACGCCCGCGAGACCCGTCCGGTTCCAGGCTCCTCCGACAAAAAGAAGGAGCAGGATTGAAAATCCGACGACGGTAATCATGATGGCCACGCGGGGAAGATAAAGAAGCCTCGCTTTTTTGAGGAGATATCGGGTGATTGTTCCTACGATAATGACTGTGGCAAAGATTGTGATTCCGTATTTGAGCTGGCTGGTGGCGAGCAGGGCGAAAGTGATGATAGCCGGCGTATAAATGCCGAAAGCTTTGATTCCAACCACTTGGCGAAAGAAGGCGATCATGGTGACAATAATAGGCAGAATCAGCACCAAAACCAGGGTATCGAGGGGTACTCCGCTGGCGGCGGCGAGATCGATGAAGGGATTTACGTTTTCCATGTGTTTTTTCGCTTAAAATTAGGTAAAATCCCCGCACTATATAATCTAAAAAAGAGCTGTGTCAAGCTGAAATCAGGAGTTATTTTTTCGATATTCAGCGAAACAAAAAGCTCATAAAGTGCGGGGCAAGACTGATTTTAAAATACCGCTTTTTGGCGGATTTGTCAATCCAAAGCTTGGCTTTGAGGAATTCCGACAGCTTGCTGCCGGAAGGGAAAAGCCGAGCTTTAGATAAAAAAAAGTATTTTTTCAAAGTCCGGCTTTTCTTAATTGCTAGCAGAAGCTCGCAATTCTTCAAAGCTGGACTTTATTCATTTTTCGCGAATTCAAGTGGCAAATAGCTATTGCCGCCGCGTCGGCGGCGTCATCGGGTTTCAGAACGCATTGGAGCTTCAAAATTTTTTTCACCATAACTTGAATTTGATTTTTTTCGGCGCGGCCGTATCCGGTGAGAGCTTGCTTCACTTGGAGGGGGGTATAACTTGAAAGAGGAATCCCATTCTTTTTTATTTCATACAAAATCACGCCCCTGGCCTGGGCGACGGTGATGGCGGTTTTGAGATTCTTGAAAAAGAAAAGATCTTCGATGGCCGCTTCATCAGGCTTGTATTTTTTGATGAGTTCCCCGATGTCACGTCCAATTTCAACCAGTCGCTCCGCATCAGAATTTAATTTGGAAGTATTCACGCATCCGCAAGCCACAAGTTGCGGGTCGCTATTTTTTTCTTCAATCATTGCCCAGCCGGTAGTCGCCGTGCCGGGGTCTATTCCCAGTATTTTCATAAGTTGTCATATATTTCTTGAACATCATCCAGCTCG
>Ga0172371_10008616_pt1 | contig 14235 bp, 10 predicted proteins | sample Lak12m_FD_114543 | JGI IMG/M metagenome (GOLD analysis project Ga0172371, IMG submission 114543) | Freshwater microbial communities from Kabuno Bay, South-Kivu, Congo - kab_022012_12m | ecosystem: Environmental > Aquatic > Freshwater > Lake | place: Democratic Republic of the Congo: South-Kivu... | reverse complement strand
TGGATCTGGCCCGTCGTCACTGCACACGCGTGTGGCTGCTGGATGCTGACACATCTTCGCAAAGTCCGCGGCCCCGGGATTGACTCATGAGGCTGTTGCTGGGACATAGTGGCGATTCACCGATACACAGGCTCGATCCGCGGATAAAGCTCCTGTGGCTGCTGGGCAATGTAGTGCTGTCGGTGACATGTCAGAGCGCATGGATGCTCACGTGGGTTCTGGCGTCAGTGTGCCTCGCGACGTCTGTAGCGAGGATTTCCCTGCGGGAATTTCTGCCACTCCTGAAGGTCATGACGGTGATGGGAATTCAGATCATTCTCCTGCAGGGGCTCATACGGCAGGAAGGGCCCATTCTTATAGAATTTGGCGCGTTAAGGGTCTTTGCGGGAGGTCTGCTTGTAGGACTGCGAGGTGTTGCGCTGCTGCTCATCATGACTCTTCTTTTCCTACAGTTTGTCATGTGGACCTCCCCTGGCGAATTAACTCTGCTCCTGGTCACGCTTGGACTTTCTCACAGGTACGCGGTACTCGTGGGCATGGCGCTACGGTTCGTCCCCATCGTGGAACGGGACCTGCGAGCCATACTGGAAGGGCAGCAATCACGGGGATTGCCCCTTGATTCGACACTGCAAATAGCGAAAGGACTGCTTTGGATCACCGTACCTTTGATATTGCGAACGCTTCGTAGAGCCCACGAGGTGGCAATGTCCATGGAACTGAAAGGCTTCTCACTGCACCATCGGCGCACCTACCTGAACAATCTCAGGTTCTCCCAGGTAGACGCTTTAGCTCTCGGAATACTGCTGGCCTATTTTCTTCCTGCTCTGTCTGTGACCGCCATTGGATCCAGGTGGTGATTTGAAATTCTTGGTCTCAGTTAATAGTCATTCGCTGACCCCAACGCGGTTCCTTCTGCAACCGGGAGATAGTAGCCGGACGAGATGTGGCTTTAGGTGCAATGCTCTGCCCACGAAAATACACCCGGCTGGCATCATCGAGACATGTTTTGAAAACTGGCGCGTCAGAACAGCCGAAGTTGAACGAGCGAAATAGTCACGCAGAGATCGCCCTCCCGGCTCACTTTTTCAATCCATTGGTGATCGGTTGAATTTTTAGTGAGGCTTCTCTCGCCTCGCCAGAGCATATCCGAGGCCGAGTATCCTAAAAAATCCGGAGAGGCATTTTCGGGCCAATCTCCCAAAAGGCTCACTACAGGCCTCATCCCGTTTCCTTGCCGGTTGATCGCGCAACTGGCCGCACGCCGACGCCAACATTACATCGGCAAGAGACTGGGGATCGATCCGGCAAGCTTCCATGAGCTGAGCCGCCGCTCGGCCGTACTGTCCAGTCTTGGCGACCAATTTTGTCGCGAGCAGGCGGCCGTCAAAGTGATCAGGATCGAGATGGAGTGTTGACCAAACGTTTTCCATAGCCCCCTGAAAATCCCCTTTTTTGTATAGGACCTCCGCCAGCAAGAAATATCCGTACGGAGTCTCTAGCCCCAGGTCTATGGACCGCCGGCACTCACGTTCTGCGCCGACAAGGTCACCACTTTTATAGAGTATCTCTGCCAGCAAGAAATGTCCGTAGGGAGTCTCAAGCCCCAGGTCTATGGACCGCCGGCACTCACGTTCTGCGCCGACAAGGTCACCCACTCTGAACAGGAAGTCGGCATGATCAAAACGCGCAAACCGTTCGTTGGGATTGAGGATCACAGCCTTTCCGAGCCGGTCTCCAGCCTCTTTAAGGCGCCCGCGGCTCGCAAAGAACCGACCGAGCAGGTGCCACAAGTACGCGGTGTACGTCCAGTGCGACCCAATGCTGCATTCCAAGGCGGAGAGACTGTCTCGGCTGTCTGGATTGTACTCGGCAGGTCCGCTTTTCCCGAACGCCGTTACCTGAGAAGAGGGGTCTTGCATCAGGAACTCATCGAACAGTTCCAAGGTCGTCTCGAACAATTCGGCCTGTCCGCTGATTTCAGCCTGCTTCGACACCTCCCTGACATCGCCTGCATGGAGTAAGCAGAAGGTCGCTAGGTCAGGCCGCCCCATGTCCATCAATTCTCTACTCAAGGCGACATAGAGGATAGGGTACGGCACTTCCCTGTCAGGTTCAAACAATTCCCAGCAGTTTTCGGGCAGGGCACCCTGCCGGACGACGCTGCGGGACAGCTTCACTAGGTTGTCGAATTCGCTTCTCTTGTCCAGGATGAGGCAGCGCATCGCCATGAAACGGATGCCGCACGAAAGAAGCTTTCTGCGCCTGCTATCCTCGACGCCGTAGCGGTCGAACATCTCAGCTGCCCTTTGGATGAGCGCGGTCTCCTGCCGCTCAAGCGCCCATAGCTCTGATGTCATGCTCCCGGAGTGTTTACGATAGAGTGCATGGAACTTCGGCAGATGCCTGATTACTGCGCCTTCAAGAATACATCTGAGCCAGAACTCCCAATCCTCGCATCCGATGGTCATCTCCTCCCGGAACAGACCGTGGCGGTCGAACAAGCTACGCCGCAGGAGCGGAGCGTGCGATGGAAACGCACACATCATGGTGAAAGGCTCGCAATAATCCTCCCACTGCCTGAACGGCCGCCAATCTACGAGCGGTTGATCTAGCCGGTCTCCCCACACGAGCAGAGTGTTGCTGAACACAATGTCGGCGTCCGGGTTCTCCAAGAGAAAGTGGACCTGATCGGCAATCTTCGATGGAAGGATCACATCGTCTGCGTCAAGGAAAGCAACGTATTCGCTGTACGAGTTTCTCAAGCCGGTATTTCGTGCTCCCGGCAATCCCCGGTTCTCCTGATGGATATACGTTACCCCGGTGCCGTACGATTGTGCGATTTCCCCCGTATTGTCCGTCGAACCGTCGTCAACCACCACGACATGAATGGGACGGTAAGTCTGGGCCAGCGCAGAATCGATAGCCTGAGCGAGATAGCGGCCCGTGTTGAAACAAGGAATGACGATGTCAACTAAAGGCGACTTCATTAAGTTCCCTTGAAAGGGCCAGGTTCCGATTTCAGCTTTGTTTAACTCAATTCGATATCGGATTTCTTTTCATTGTGTGTACCACAGTACCATCGGCTTGCTCAAGGGTGGAGGCTGTATCTATGGTTCAGTCCCCGATTTGGCTAGGTATCTTCTCTGGCTTGAAAACAAGGTTAATGTCCATTCTAATACATAGTTATTTGAGGGAGAGACCCCTAGCGGAAGACTTTCATTGGCCCCTATGCTAAAATTACTTCTGTTACGGTCGACGACTGTCAGAATGCGTTGGACGCGCGGTTTTGTTAAGTGACAGGGTCTCGGCCGGTCCTACGAACGCGGTCCGAGTCTTCGGAGGATTGTCACGGATCGAGGTACAGGAGATTACGGCAATAAGGTTTGTCACGAGCATGGTCTCCAGTTGGCGATTGAAGGCATTCGTGACTCAAATAAAAGGGCCAAGTCCCAAGAGTCCAGCGGGCTCCGCGACCGCGCCGCCGAACCATGCGCCGGCCATCCAGCCACGTGGCTGTCGGAAAGAAGCCATTCAGGACGCCGGTTGTACTCCAGGACAACCTGGCCGGATGGTGGAACGGACAACACGCAAACTCAGGCTCGGTCAGGTCCCATTTCGAGAAACTGATTACGGGGCCTTTCTCGACAGAAAACGCCTTGTCGCAAGAACAGGTCTGAACGGATGCGGATCTGGCAGCGTCATGGTGGTGAGCAATCCTTTGCTGTAAGAGATAGTCCTATATATCAGTTTGTTTGGCGTCCGGGAGTCGACATCGAACTTCGCTGCAAGAATCCAGTATCCCGAGGCAATAGTAATGATCCTCTTCGTTCCAAGCACCAGATATCATGTTCAGACCTTTGCTCCGGTGTGCTCTCATCTTAAGGTGCCATTCGTCTTCTCCGATAGCTCAAAGTATAAGCCCGAAGGAGCGACTGAGGAGGCACTGAGGCTTGGCCTGCCCGTGGTAAGGAACAGACTTCCGTTATTGACGAAGACGCGGCCGACCGTTGCCGTGTTCATGAATGATTGGGGGCCCTTTGAGCGCCCAATGGTACGTCAGGCTAAGAAACTAGGTATTGTTACCCTCGGACTTGTTGAAGGTGCTCAGGACTACGAAGACACCCATTTGGAACATGTCGGTCAGGGACATCGTCGCTTTCCGTACCAAACGGTTGATGTGCCCTTGCTGATGGGAAGTTTCGACAAGATCTACGTCCCCAATCCCCGTGCCGTTATTACGGGTTGTCCCCGGATCGACTCCCTTCTCAAGAAGAAGTGCGATCCGCCGACGCCTCCCACCGTTCTGGTGAATTCTAATTTTACGTACCAGCTCTACGAGCACGTAAGGCGATCGTGGATCAGGGATGTGGTCGACGCCTGCAGGGCTATCGGATTAAGATACATGATCTCCGTTCACCATGCGGACCATGGTGAATTCTCACCTTGCGAGCGAACGGCCTTGCCGCTTTACGATGCAATATGCCAATCGAACGTGCTCGTAAGCCGATTCAGTACGGCCATCCTGGAGGCCATGGTGCTAGGAAGACAAGTCGTTTATTACAACCCTCACGGCGAATATCAAACCACATTTAGGGATCCCATGGGAGCATTTCCTGTGGCCAAGAACAGGGATGAACTCATAGAAGCCATCAAATTGGTCTTGGACGACCCAGAGCGTTTCGCTCGCGGTCGCAAAAAGTTTATGGCGTTGCATTTGGGTTATCTTGATGGGGGCTCTTCCCAAAGGACCGCGGAGACCATAGAATACTATGCTACGAGGCGTCGGCGCATGCCGATTTACAGAATACCGCTGCACGCCATAGTACTTCTCCAGCAACGCTTCAATTTGGGCGAATGAACCGGCGTGCGGTTGTGGCGTAAATCTCACGAACTTCGCGGCCGAATTCCTCAACTTCCGGTATTATGGACTTGAACTGGCCCACCAGGGTTGTTTGGTAGCAAGCACGCTGGGACACGGGGAGTACGTGGTCGGCGATGCCGAGGATATTCCCTTCAAAGACGGCACGTTCGACATCTGCCTCTGCATTGCAGCGATTCACCATTTTCACCGGCAGCCGGAACGCTTTCTACAGGAGATGTACCGGGTGCTACGCCCTGGCGGAATCCTCTACATCTTTGAACCTGAAGTCAATCTGCAACTTAGTGCCGCTCAAAAGGTCGTGGAAAAGTGCCTCAAACTTGTTATCTTACTGTTGAACCGAGGGAGAGAATTCACTGATTACGGCCACATTCCCCAAGCTCCTTCCGAAGGACCATTCAACAGTGAGCAGGCAATCGGTATTCTACGCAAGATGGGAATGACTCTGATGTTGGAAGGTCACAGCGAGTACTTGACAGAATGGGCCCGGCATTTTCAGCGAGGCTTTCGGCTCGCAGCGCTCTTTGACCGGTCGGTGAGACCCGCATTCCGAATGAGAAACTGCCAAACAGGCGGATCCAAATATTACGCGATTCTCACAAAATAGCGTTGTGACAACTTGGTCACAACAATCGCCAACATTCCTGTCCGATTGCCAGATCGTTAAGCTCCGATTCTGTGCATATAACAGTCCCTGACAAACTGTACTGTCCGTTTTGTTGTGGCGACCATGCCGTGTGTCCGCAAATGCTGCCCGCCTCTGGCCACGATCTCCCAGTGCGAAACCGCCTCGGATACTTTAGCGAGGTAGTATCTGGCGTACCTGAGATATATACTTATTGCCACAAATCCTGTCAGATTTCGGCCGGCTTTCCGTTGCTTCACGTCTGGGCGGAGCAGCAATAGCGCTCAGCCGAACCGCAGTTGGTGGAGGAGGACTCGTCCCCTCTCCAAGCCACTCCGAACGTAGCCCCCACTGCGGTGACGCCTGGCCTGGAGCTCACTCTGAAAGGCCCAAGGCAATAGCTAGATCACGAATTAGAGCATTCGAGTCTTCATCTGGACAGACGCGCAAGGGGGCAGATATATATTTCGTCTCCGATATTGATACCCAACTTTGCACACTTGTTCTCGACGACGTCGAGATCGAGGAATCGGAGAATTTCCTTTTTCCGTCCCAAGCCAGTAAGCCTGGAAAGCATGAAAATCGGGCCGTTGTGCCTGGCTGTAAGCTCCTGAACCCGCCGCAGAAGAAGGTTGTTCTGGGACGCATCCATGAAATTGTTCGCTACGGAAACAAATCTTCCGTCCGGCCTGAGGAAAGGAATCACATAGGAAACCGGGTCGGTACCCACCAGTATGAAAAGGGAACCTGCCGGCAGATCTGGTCCAGTCACCTCGAGGTATGCCGGCTTGAATCTTATTCTTTCCCAATACGGGTATTGCGTCGAGGCCAGCACGAGGGCTCCAATCGCTATGACCAAGGCCGCCGCGTTGGGAATAGAACAAAGAATCATCATGCAAAGGCATACATCAAGAACCCCTGACAACATCTCCAGCGGTACTGCGTATCTGTAATATGAGATCATGTAGAGCCATATAGCATAAGATGCGCAGAAGAAGACGAACACAAACGCGATCTGCGCGTTCATCCGCAGCAAGCCCCTTGAGCGCTCGCGCACTATTACTCCCACAACATTTCGAACGCACAGCAGAATCCCAAGGCTCATTACCGCAGCAAGCCTTGCATCCCTGAACAAGGCTTCCCAGACCAGCCGGTTTCTCTGCGTCCAGTAGAAGGGATAGAACACCCATTGGAGCCAGTCCCTTGGGAAATGGCGGTAATCAGTCATGGGAATAGGCTCCCAATACGGGGATCTGAACAATGCGTTAAATAGTGGAAAAAAGGGATTCTGGAACTGCACATACAGCTGCCACATCCAAAAGCCGTTGGTAAGAATAAACCCTGTTCCGATCCCACAACTCAACACAAGAGCGTCCATCAACGCCCTTCTGTTCACTCCGGAAGCAACAACCAGTGCCGGAAGTAACGCAATGGCATAAACAGCCGAAGTCACTTTGAGACCGGCGGCTATCCCGGACAAAAGACCTGCGAGACCGATCAATGCAGTCTTCCTTGAGGGATGTTTCGCTTTCAAGCTCCTCAATGCAGCGAGCAGTGCAGCCAGAACAAGTGCAGCCAAAATGCATTCATGTGAGGACAAACCCAGTTGAGTCATCACAGCAGAGCCCGTAATTCCTATCGCCATTGCCGAGGCGACGGCAAAAACCCTCAACGGGACAGATGCCATATGAAGAACTTCCAAGGCTATTTTCAAGAGAAAGTAAAAAGACACTCCGTGAAGTGATCCAAGCAGGAATCCTCCAAGCGCGGGGGCCTGGCATAGTGAAAAAAGCACATAGTAAAAGACATCCAGCAGTGGATTAAGATAGGTCTGTAGCTGGGCCGGAGCAACATCCCACTGCATCCTGGAATTTAGAAACGCATATGCGTTGTACCAGTGATAGTTCTTCAGATCCCAGCTTGCGTCCTGTCCCATCCACAGGGTACCCAATCCTCCAAGCAGCATCAAGCCGAGAAGAGCAGATGCATGAACAACAAAGCTGCGACCCGAAGAACGTGGCATATCATCTCCTGACACCCAAGACGCGTTGCAAAACCTCATAAACATGTCTTCAGCGTTACAACGACCCGGTATGCCTTGCGAAACAAGCCGAAAACAAATCCGAACCCCTCTAACAATGAGGATCCCGCCCACAATCCCACAGCCTTTGGGCATTACGGTCGATATTCGACGGCCCGGCTGGCTGTTGACCAGACAGACGCGCGGTACGCGAAGTCAAAGACTACCACGAGTGAACGCACGGGCGGAAGATAAGTTTCCGCCTTGAGATATATGAACAGCGAAGCCCGCGCAATAAGTATGGATGCAATAATCTTCATCCCTTGGTAAGCCGAACAGTCTCGATTTCTCGGAGACGTATGGTAGAATAGCTCGTGCCTCAGATCCCCGGAGAGGACGTGAGGCAATTCGTTGGATATGGTTTTCAACGCAATTGTAGAAAGCGGCAAGGAAGCGTTGCATGCCCGAGAATTCTAGCTTGGAGGTTGATGCATATGAGAAAGATCTTGACTGTGACGCTCATTTTTGTTGCGCCTCTCGTCGCCTTCATCCCGTCACCCTTTGCACAAGACAATAGCCAGACCGCAGCTCTGGACAAGAAGGTTCGGGCGTTCCTGGGCAGTCACACAAGAGAGTGGCACGATATGAACGTGCCGGAAACGGATGGCAAGCTGCTCTATGACATCATCCTCAAAAATAAGTATACGAAGGCGCTTGAAATAGGCACGTCCACCGGTCATGCTACGATCTGGATGGCATGGGCGCTCAGCAAGACCGGCGGGAAATTGATAACAATTGAAATTAATGAGGAGAGACACAACAAGGCATTGGAGAATTTCAGGCAAGCAGGAGTTTCGGAATATATCGATGCGCGGCTCGCGGATGCACACCAGCTGGTACCGAGATTGAAGGGACCATTCGATTTCGTCTTCTCCGATGCAGACAAGGATTGGTACAAGAATTATTTCGATGCAGTGGCACCGAAGCTGGTTGTCGGCGGCTGCTATACAACGCATAATGTCTCGGATCGCTGGTGGGGCGGTTTCGGCCTGGGCGGTTATGTCGATTATCTTAAGAGCCTTAACAATTTTGTAACAACCTTTAACAACAACGGCGCCGGCGTTGCCATCAGCTACAAGAAATCCGAAAAGTAGGTGGCTGTGGAAAACGGTTCAGGCTGCGAGCTGGAAAGAAAGCTCGGCGTCTTTCCTTTAACAAACATCGTCATAGCCAACATGATTGGCGCCGGAATTTTTACCACCAGCGGATTGCTAATGAGCGATCTCGGCAATCCGCTTCTCATGCTTGCCCTATGGGTGGTCGGTGGTATCATCGCCCTGTGCGGTGCGCTCGCGTACGGAGAGCTTGGCGCTGCAATGCCGAATGCCGGCGGTGAATATGCTTTCCTATCCAAACTGTACCATCCACTGTTGGGATTTCTCAGCGGGTGGACTTCCTTCCTGGTCGGGTTCTCAGCCCCCATTGCCGCCTCGGCCATCGGCTTCAGCGAATATTTCATGCGTGCCTTTCCGCAACTCTTCCAATGGGGAGATCCCGCGATTCTTAAAAAGATTCTCTCCATTTGTGTAATCCTGCTCTTCACCGGAATTCACATGCGGGGAATTGATTTCGGTGCACGGATTCAGAACATCCTGACGGTTCTGAAAGTAATGCTCATCGTGTGTTTGATCCTCAGCGGCCTTCTGCTCGGATCGGGGGATATCCAACACTTCACTCAAGGAACCACTTTCTCCTTCTCCCTGGAAGGATGGAAAACAATGGGCCTTTGTTTGATGTGGATTATGTTTGCCTACAGCGGATGGAACGCTTCGACCTATATCGGCTCTGAGATTCAGAATCCAACAAAGAATGTTCCCCGGTCCCTCTTTTTGGGAACCGGTGTGGTGATGCTGCTTTACATTTGCATCAACACAGTCTTCGTATACGCAGTACCTCCCGAGGAAATGAAAGGAGTCATCTCCATCGGCGGATTGGCCATGGGAAAACTCTTCGGCCCGTCTGCAGAGGCTATCTTTTCTCTGCTGATCTCGTTCGCTCTTTTTTCGTCATTGAGCGCTTTCATGATTCTTGGCCCGCGGGTGTATTACGCCATGGCTAAGGATGGGTTATTCTTTAACGGACTTGTACACGTGCATCCGAAGTTCAAGGTACCCACCAGATCGATTGCCTTGCAGGGGGCCATTTCCGCAGTGATGGTACTCTCGGGAACGTTCGACCAGATATTGACCGTGATGGGCTTTGGGCTCGGCATCTTTCCTCTCTTTGCCGTGGCGGGAATATTCCGGCTGAAATCGTCCGGAACAGGGATTATGAAGTTCTCCGGATACCCGTGGGCACCGATGATCTACCTTGCAACCGGGGTGTGCATTCTTCTCCTCTCTTTTTTTCAGCGGCCGGCAGAGTCGTCCATAGCCATCCTGAGTGTTCTTATGGGTGTGCCGGTTTACATCTGTTTCAAGAGAAAGTATATCGAGGCGGACAGGTAAATGAGAGAGGTTGTTGGTTGTGCCCGAGAAAAGGGCATGAGAGGTGGTACTGTAGGAGTTGCCACAACTTCTGACCGATTTCGATGTCCCCGTTCAACAGGAATAGCCAGGGCCTGAGCTGCTGACGACCATGGCTTCTTTTCCACCGTCACCAGATACAGGTAACGGTACTGGGGACGGTTCTAGTCGGGCCCTGCAAGCAGGTATTCCAGGCCGCTCGCCATGTCCCTCTATCACTTCACTCCCGATAGACGGTCTTTTCCTGGACACTCTTTCTGGGCGTCTGGAAAGGTTCGCCTGCCGGCTTGCCCACACAGATCAACGCAACGGGATCTTTTTCCTGGTCTATGCCAAGGATCTCTCTGAGAACGTCTTTTTCAAACAGGGTGAACCACAGGCTACCAAGACCGAGGGAATGAGCCGTCAAGAGTATATTTTGGATAGCCGCGGCGCACGCGTGCTGGTAGGCTACGCCTCCGTCTTTCAGGAACATGTCAGCCCCGGATTTCTTTGGATCGCCGATCACGGCCACTATCACAGGCACTTTTTTGAGGAAGTCCACTTCATACCGGTTCAGCCATTTCCAACCGCTCTTCTCAAAGAGAATCTGTCGCCGGGCTTCAGCTTCTGCAAAAATTCTTGCCTTGAGATCGGGGCTGGTGATCACGATGAATTCCCACGGCTGATTGTTTGCCGGAGAAGGCGCCCAGGTAGCTGCTTCAAGCAGCTGCTCGATGGTTTCTCTACCTGGAGCATCCGGCAAGTAGGTGCGACAGCTCCGGCGTTCCGTAATAGCAGTGCGTAGATCCACGGTGTACTCCTCTCATTGGTTGAGGCAAAGATCTGACACAATGGCCATGCTGATGAAAAATCTCCTCCATCCTGATTGCGACCGAGCCGCTCCAGGGCGGCACCTTGGTGTCACAAAGGTTTGGCAAGGATTTGTTTGACCCGTAAGTCAAGAAAGCGATCGGTAGGCCGCGCCCGGACAATGGTGACAGTGTCGGCTCCCTTTCCCGTACCTGCAACAGCGATGATATCTTCCCCTTCCGGTATGAAGCCTGCGTCACAGGCCTCCACAACGATCTCAACGCAAACCTTTACACCCTGGCCGAGCAGTCTCAGCGTCTGCGCGACAATGTAGGCCGGATAGACACCCTGATGCTTTTTCATGAAGGAGGCCTCGATCCCCCGGGTCAGAATCGCTCCGGTAAAAATCTTGACACCAAGACGGATCAACTCTTGCCTCACTTCAGCAGAGCATTCATCTTGATTTGGGCCCGCATAGCCGACATTATGGGTAACCGCTACCACATTCAAGTCCTTGCCCTCGAATTTCTTCGCGAACAACACGCCTGTTTTTCCCGTCGTTGTGGCCACGACAAGATGCGAGAGGCCTTCATCCACAAGCCCAGCGACTATTTCTAAACACCGGGATGTGTTGTCCCCACCAGGATTATCGAAATATTCTACCTGTCTGATCATAGTCCCTCCTCAACGGAAAATTCCGGGCACCGATAAATCTGAACATTACACGACTGTTTGGGACAAAAAAAGGGATATCCCCGGCAGCGTACCCGAAAGTGCCGGCCCTCGTACTCAAAACCGAATTCCCCCCCATTATACTGCATCGCACTAATAATGGGACGGTTGGAGCGACGGAGTTGTCAGTCAGCCAGGTTGTATAGAACCTCTCAATGAGCAACAACTAGCGGAGTCCGTTTGCAGTCGACCAAGGGAAGCCGCTACATGTCATACCAATGCGCCTTCATACAAGCAACATTGAGAGACTGATTCAGTCCCGGCTGCAGACAATGAGAGTAGGTTATGTGGCCCCTGTGACCTCCTCATGTTGACTGGCTGTTCGCGGTCGTTTATGCTTCCATCGAAGAGGAAGTTGCAATTACTACCAATGCGCTTTCACACGAGTAACATTGAGGGACTGATTCAGTGCCGGTCCTGCCAGGTCCCCTTCGCTACGAACGGCGCAGCATGACTTCGCTTTGGGGATCTGGCAGGACCGGCTTCACTCATTGTCACTCCTTTGACCGCGCATCGGTATAAGCACCCGTGCGGGGCGAACGAATTCCGACCTGCATGCAAATCGGCTCACTTGGGAGAGGGCCCGCGGAAAGGGAAAGATTTGGTCATGGCAAAATATCGCATAGATGTGGCGACGGAAAGGTGCTCTGGCTGTTTGAGGTGTGAACTGGGTTGCTCGGATACGCACGCACAGGCCTTCAATCCGTCCACGGCTCTGATTCAGGTGACGATGACCGGATCGGATTGTCAGATCCGCTTCGCAGAAGAGTGTGTGGCGTGCGGGATTTGTGCGGACCATTGTTTCTATGGCGCACTCTCAAAGACCAGGCAAGAGGAGGACGACCAGTGAATGGCCACGGATTTGCCGGGACAATACTCCGCGTCGATTTGACCAGACGCGAAATCACCCGTGAGACCTTGGACGGGATTATGGCGGAGCAATACATAGGCGGGTTGGGGCTCTGCATAAAACTGTGCCACGATACGATCAAACCAGCCTGCGATGCACTCTCTCCGGAAAATCCCATCGTGCTAGGAGCTGGACCCTTTGTGGGAACAAATCTGCCTTCCGCTTCTCGCGTTTACTCAGTTTCCAAGCTCCCTTCCAGCGGCACCATCGGCTGGTGCGGAGCCGGCGGATTCACATTCGGCGCGATGCTAAAGAATGCGGGATTCGACCACGTAGTCATAGAAGGCCAATCCGAGCGCCCGGTGTACCTCAGAATCTTCGATGACCAGGTGGAACTCGTCGACGCGTCTTATCTCTGGGGCCGGAGCGTGGATGATACTTGCGCGCAGGTATGGGATACGTATGGATTCCCGACGGGCGTGCTGTGCATAGGCCAGGCAGGCGAGAATCGGGTTCCTTTCTCAATGGCCTTCATTGACCGCATCGCCACGTTGGGTCGCGGCGGATTTGGTGCGGTTATGGGATCCAAGAACCTCAAAGCAGTGGTGGTCAAAGGGTCCGGAGGCGTCAGGGTTGCGGACCGCAAGCGATATAAGTTGCTGAGCCAAGGGCTTCTGGACAGGATCCGCACGTGGCCGCACCTGCGAGAAGCCCAAGAGATGGGGATGGCTCAGGCATTTTCCTTTGTTCCCAGGGAAGAATACACGCGGATGAAGAAGCGTGGTGCAGCCTGTGTCTCGTGTCCCATCGGATGCAAAGACATCGTTGAGATTCCAGATGGGCCTTTTCGGGGCCTGGTCAAATGTACGAGCTCGGTGATCAACCTGTACACCCCAGCGCTGTATGGCTTCAAGGACTATCGCGAGTCGATCAAGTGCATGGCAACTTTAGACGGATTCGGCCTCGACATGTTCGAGTTCTTCGGGATCATGGCCCTCGCTGAGAAACTGGTTCACCGCGGGATTATTCGGGATACTGAGGCGGAACCTAAAATACAGATCGATTCGTTGGCCTCCATGGAGGCTTGGGCCAGGAAGATCAGCCTGCGCGAGGGCCTGGGAGATCTGCTGGCTCGCGGGTTCAAAGGGATCCTCGACGAGTACGGAGACTCTGCCAAGGACCTGGCACCCGCGCTGGTCAAAGGGATGCACCCGTACGCAGGACCAGGGTCAGCCTTGGCTTGGGATCGTTTAGGCACCATGGAACTCGGACAAGTCCTCGATCCACGGGGTCCGCATGTGGGGTCAGGCGGCTCTCCCACGTACTTTGCCGTGCGACCTCTCGATGTCTTCCCCAAGCATTTGGAACGCATGGGAGTCCCCCGAGACGCGATTGATAGGATTATCAAGCCGGGGTGTGAGCCAGAGGAGAAAAGAGATCTCAAGGTCGGGGCGCTGCTCAGGTATTCTCATGCGTGGTTCGTTATCTTGGGCTCGCTGGGTGTTTGCGCTCGGGGCCATATCAATCGCTTTTACAACGCGGAAACCTGTGCTCAGTTGTACGAGGCAGTCACGGGCATTCCGACCGACCTGCCCGCACTCCGGGAGCGGGTTGATCGCGTCTGGACCGTGTATCGAATGGCAAATCTCCGGGAGGGCCTCGTGCCGCAGGAAGACGAAGTCGCGCCGGAACAATGGTTCGGCAGGCATGGTTTCAGGGCCTACCTGACAGGTGAGCCACTCACCCGCTCGGAAACAGAACGCATGATCAAAGACTACTACAACGAATGGGGCTGGGACCCGGAAACCGGAG
>Ga0172371_10008614_pt1 | contig 14237 bp, 13 predicted proteins | sample Lak12m_FD_114543 | JGI IMG/M metagenome (GOLD analysis project Ga0172371, IMG submission 114543) | Freshwater microbial communities from Kabuno Bay, South-Kivu, Congo - kab_022012_12m | ecosystem: Environmental > Aquatic > Freshwater > Lake | place: Democratic Republic of the Congo: South-Kivu... | reverse complement strand
TGCCAGAGATATTTTGAGTCAACAGGTGGACGTGGAGATTAGCTAGGAAGAAATGAAGAGATGAAGATATGAAGAAGTGAAGAGAATGGTTACTCGTTCCGAGTTGCAAGTTACTAACTAATTATATGGATGGTTTTCTTGTGATAGATAAGCCTAAGGGCAAAACTTCTTTTGATGTCGTTGCGGAATTGAGAAGGATTTTAAACGAAAAAAGAATCGGGCATCTCGGCACATTGGATCCGATGGCTACCGGTATTTTGGTTATCGCTATCGGAAGAGCTACCAAGCTGAATGAATTTTTGATGATTATGGATAAAGAGTATCATGCCGAAATAGTGCTCGGTGCCAGAAGCGATACTTGCGATGCCGAAGGACAAATAGATTATAAACCCGAGTATATTAAGTCGATTTGGAAGGCCAATAAAGATGAAATAGATGTTAAAAAAATCGTCCCGGTTTTGGATGAGTTCAAAGGTGTAATAGACCAAGTTCCTCCGACTTTTTCCGCTATCAAGGTTGATGGCGTCAGAGCTTACGAAATGGCTCGAAAAGGCCTGCCTGTCAGATTGCCATCGCGCAAAGTGAATATTTACGATATTACCGATATCGGTTTCAAAATCGGCGAATTCGGATACGGAATTATGCTCAACGGCATGACCGAGCCTGTTATGTTGCCAGTTTTGACTTGCAATATCAGATGCGGTAGCGGGACTTATATTCGTTCGATTGCACGTGACTTGGGCGAGAAGCTCGGATGTTATGCTTTCTTGGGCGAATTGCGCAGAACCAAGGTCGGTCAGTTCGATCTTGAAAGGGCGCAAAAGCTTGCCAATCTAACCGCTGAAAATGCTGAGTTGATCCCTATGGAGGCTGTGTTGGAAGGTTGGGCGAAAATAGATTTGAACGACAGGGATTTTGATCGAATTATGAAAGGTCAAAGAATCAAGGTCGGTGGCAGTTTCCCCGGCAGTTACGTCGCCGGATTTAACAGAGGAAAATTGGTCAGTATACTTAGGTATGATAATAAGTTTGGGAATCTTAGAGTGTATAAGAATCTTTGAACTCAGAACTTAGAACTTAGAACTTAGAACTTAGAACTTGGAGTTATCAGTTTAAAACTCTCAGTTTTTCGTTACGTATGTTTTCGCTTTCGCGATAAAATGATTACGAAGCGATTTTGTTTTTCTGGACCGGTCCAAGGGAGTGGAGATGCCGATTTTTTATTCTTGGGAAGAAAAAGCATAAGCTTTTTTGGGGTGACTTGTGCTTGTGCGACTTCCCCTCGTAATGTATAATTGAAATGTACATTTAATTACATATTTATGATCGATGTTGCCGAGGATACTGTTATCGTTGGGGCTACCGAACTTAGGACGGAGGTTCCAAAACTGATGAAGATCAAAAAGAAAGTGATTGTTATGAAACGAGGGAAGCCTATCGGGGTTTTGCAAGATTTTGATGATTATAAGGCGCAGGAGAAAGTTATTGATGCTTTTGAGGATCTTGTTCTTGGTTATTTGGCCAAGGAGCGTTTTTGCAACAGTAATGAAAACGACTATGTTGATATCGATATTATGAAGAAGAAATATGTATAGAATTTTTTTACATAAGCTGGTGAAAGATGACTTGAAGAAGATTGATAAGTCTGATGTTAAAAAGATATTTAGTGCCATTGAAAACAAACTTACAAAAGATCCGACTGCTTTTGGTAAGCCTTTGGTTGGCGATTTGAAGGGTTATCGAAGGTTAAGAGTCGGGATCTACAGGGTGATTTATAAGATTGATGGTGATAAGATATTGGTTTTTGTTCTTAAAGTTGGGTTTAGGCGAAATTTTGAAGTTTATATGGAGGCGGCGAAAAGAATTAAATTCCCCAATGTCAATTGTGCTAAAATTGGCTCATGAACGAAGTTTCAAAGTACATTTTCCCCGGCTTGGTTGCATTTATTGCGACTGTCCTTTTGACTTTGAGTGCGCTTAAGATTTTTCCGCGAATCGGGCTGATGGATAAGCCTCATAAATATGGTTTGAACAGGGCGCCGATTCCTTATGCTGGTGGGGTGATTTTTTATATCGTTTTTTTGGTTGTTGCGGGATTTTTTTTGGATTGGAGTGTGCAGATTGTCGGCGTGGTTTTGGGCGCGTTGATTTTGCTGGTGGTGAATTTGATAGATGATATCAAAGGGTTGTCGCCGTGGCCGAGGTTGATGGCGCAGGGACTGGCGGCTTTGTGCGTGGTTTTGTCAGGGGTTAGGGTCGATCATGTGACGAATCCGCTTGGTGGGGCGATTGATTTAAGTGGGTTGCAGGTTAGTTTTGGAGTCGGTGATCATTTGGTTGCAATTTCGTTGGTGTCGCTTTTTGTGACGATTTTTTGGATTTTGGCGATGGTGAATACTATGAATTGGCTGGATGGGCTTAACGGGTTGCCCAGCGGGGTGACGGCGATTGCGGCTTTGACGATTTTCGCGCTGGCGGTGAGGCCGAATTTTCATGCGATCGATCAGACGCAGACTGCTATTTTGGCGATTTCGGTTGCAGGGATGGCTTTCGCGTTTTGGTTATTTGATTTTGCTCCCGCGAAAATTTTGATGGGGGATACGGGAAGTATGTTTTTCGGGTATATGCTGGCGGTTTTGGCGATTTTATCGGGAGGGAAGATTGCGACTGCGTTTTTGGTGATGGGGTTGCCGCTTGTCGATTTCGTATGGGTTATCGGCAGAAGAATTTTAGAAGGTAAATCTCCGTTTAGGGGTGATTTGAGACATTTTCATCACAGGCTTGTTTCGGCCGGATTGTCGGAAAGAAAGTCGCTTTTTGTCATTTATGGAGTGTGTGCGGCTTTTGGCGTAACGGCGCTTTTCTTGGGGAGTGCGCAGAAGCTGGTTGCTGTAATCGTGCTTGGGGTTATGGTTGCTGGGATCGGTGGGTGGTTGGCGTGGCAGGGGAGGAGGGGGTAGGATTAGGTTGTCTATTCTCTCCCTATATGATATATGTGAACAGCAAATAGCAGATTGGAGAGGAAGATTTTTTAAATGCCTAGGTGTCTAAATATCTACTTAAATGCTCGACCCGATTTCTGAAATCAAATCCAGACTTTCGATAGAGGATGTAGTGGCCCCTTATGTTCAGCTTAAAAAAATAGGGAGAAATTTCAAGGCGTGTTGTCCTTTTCATCAGGAGAAAACGCCAAGTTTCATAGTCAGTCCGGAAAAGGGTTTGGCATATTGTTTCGGATGCCACAAAGGTGGGGATATGTTTAAGTTTATCGAGTATGTCGAGGGTGTCGATTTCAAGGGTGCGCTTGAGATTTTGGCTGACAAGGCGAATGTCGATTTGTCGGCTTATAAGACTTCCGGGCCGAAAATAACCAAGGATGAAAAAGATGTGCTTTTTGAGTTGCAAGGGGAGACCGCAGGTTTTTATTCGAGAAATTTACTTGATACTGAAGCTGGTAATCGAGTTCTAGATTATGTTCGCAAAAGAGGGCTTGCGGATGAGTCCGTGAGGGAGTTTAAGCTTGGGTTTGCGCCGGACAGTTACGATTCGGTTTATACATATCTTGTAAATAATGGTTTTAAAAAAGGTGACGCTGTTAAGTGCGGTGTTTTGATCTCAAAAGATACCGCTGGCGAGAAGGTTTATGACAGGTTTAGATTAAGATTGATGTTTCCGATTTGCGATGATGTCGGAAGAGTTGTCGCTTTTGGCGGGCGCGCTCTTAAAAAAGGAGATGAACCCAAGTATTTGAATTCGCCCGAATCGCCTGTTTATCACAAGGGCAGGGTCCTTTACGGTCTTCATTTGGCGAAAAGTCATATCAAGGAGCAAGATCTTTGTGTTGTCGTGGAAGGTTATATGGACTTGATTTCATCGTATCAGGCCGGAGTTAAAAATGTTGTTGCGTCTTCAGGTACGGCTTTGACCGTTGAGCAGTTGAAAATAATCAAAAGATTTACCTCGAATTTGGCGTTTTCTTTCGATATGGATTCGGCCGGCAGAGAGGCGCTTTTCAGAGCTGTACAAAATGCTCAACCATCGGGTTTCAATATGAAAGTTGTTACGATAGAAGGGTTTAAAGATCCCGACGAGTGTGTCAAAAACAATCCGGAAAATTGGCGAAAAGCTGTCGCGGAGGCGAAATATTACTTGGATTTTTATCTCGATGATTTTTCAAAAAAATATGATTTGGCGGATCTCGAGCAAAGCAAAGAGTTTTGCGACCTTTATTTGAATGTTTTGAAAGGCGTTTCGCACCCGCTCGAGAGGGACACCTACTTGAAAAAACTTGGTGTTAAGTTGGCGTTGCCTTATGCGCAACTCGAAGAAAGGATGAAGTTTTTATCCAAAACGGCTTTGAAGCCCAGTATGTCAAAAGTCGATTCCGAGCCCAAGAAGACGAGTATATCTCTACAGGAGTATTTTGTCGGATTTCTTATCAATTTCAAAGACAGATTTGCGAAGTATCTTGATGAGAAGTACGCAGACCTGTTTGAAGATAATTTAAAAAATATTTACAAAAGACTTGCAAGTTATTATAATGCGAAAGCTTGCTTGGACGACGGTGTGATGTCCGATTTCACGGATGAAGAAAAAGAGAAACTACAAGTTTACGCGTTGTATGTCGATAACCGAGTTTCCGATTGGGATCACCCCGAGATCGATAAAGAGTTTGAGAAAGTGTTTATCAAGGTAAAGACCGACTCTACCAAGCGCAAACAAAAAGATTTAACTAAGAAAATCAGGGAGGCGAGACTAAGTGGGGATTTTGAGACCGAGGCGAAGCTTCTTAAAGAGTATGCAACTTTTATATCCTAAGAAAGACCGTAAATGGCAAGAACCAAGAAATTTATTACCGGTATCTCGGATGAGAAACTGGCTAAGTTCCCGCCTGAGGTCCGCGCTCTTATTGAAAAAGGTAAGCAACGCGGCTTTGTAACTCATCAGGAACTTGTTAAAGCTGTTCCGTCCGTGGAGGAAGATGTTATGCTTCTAGATGAGATTTATGCCGTTTTCATGGATTTGGGCATAAAGGTTATGGATGTGAAAGATTCGATGATTTGGGGCGACAACGCCAGAGCCGAAGAAGATCTTTTGATACAAGATGATGGAGCTGAAGAGGCCGCTACTGAAGAGGCTGACAGACAGATTCAACTTCAAGAAATCGCTAACGATTCGATCAGGATGTACCTTTGTGAAATAGGTAAGGTTAAATTGTTGACCGCTAAGGAAGAGGCTGAGCTTGCAAGAAGAATCGAAAAAGGCGACCAGTCCGCGAAAAAAGCGCTTGCGGAAGCCAATCTAAGGCTTGTCGTAAGTATCGCGAAAAAATATATCGGCAGAGGTCTTTCATTTTTGGATCTTATTCAAGAAGGTAATATCGGATTGTTCAGAGCCGTTGAGAAGTTTGATCCGGACAGAGGTTTCAAGTTTTCAACTTATGCAACTTGGTGGATAAGGCAGGCGATTACGCGTGCCATTGCCGATCAGGCCAGGACGATTCGTATACCGGTCCACATGGTTGAGACGATCAACAAGCTTACTCATACGCAAAGAAGGCTTGTTCAAGAGCTTGGTCGTGAACCTTTGATCGAAGAGTTGGCGGCTGAAATGAGTATGGATATCAAGAAGGTTAGACATGTTTTGAAAATTTCTCAGGATATAGTTTCTTTGGAGGCTCCGGTTGGTGCAGAAGAAGATAGTAAACTTGGTGATTTTATCGAGGATGACGATGCTCTTTCTCCAGCGGATTTGACCAATAAACAGCTGATTAAGGAGAATATTCACGATATGCTCCAATATCTTTCTCCTAGAGAAAGGAAGATTATCGAGATGAGATTTGGGCTGAAAGATGGTATCGGCCACACTCTCGAAGAAGTTGGTAAGGAGTTTGGCGTTACGAGAGAAAGAATTAGGCAAATCGAGGCTAAGGTGCTTCAGAAGCTTCGTGAGCATCCGACAAGCGTTCGTATAAAAGATAATTAAGATTTTCATTTAAATTTAACTTTAACTTAAAGTTTATGACATTACTGCTTGCCAATACTGGTTGGGGCGATGACGATTTTTCCGGAGAAGATGAGGATCAAGGTGATAATTCCAATGTCGGTTTCGGAGGTGACGATGTTGTTTCCGTCCCCGATAGCGATGAGGTTGTCTATGTTACAAAAGAAGGTTTACGAGAGCTTCAAGATGAGCTTGAACACTTGAAAACCGCTCGCAGAAGAGAAGTTGCGCAAAGGCTTAAAGAAGCGATTTCATACGGAGATCTTTCTGAAAATGCCGAATACGAAGAGGCTAAAAACGAACAAGCTTTTGTCGAGGGCAGAATTAGGGAACTTGAAGAAAAAATCAAACATGCGAAGGTCATTTCTGAGAAAAAAGATAAGCCCGGTACAAAAGTTGTTAATTTGGGTACCAAAGTTGCCTTGAGAATTATCAAGGCCGGCAAGGAAGGTGAAAATGAAGAATATACAATCGTAGGTTCAACAGAAGCCGATCCTATGGCGGACAGAATTTCCAACGAGTCTCCGATCGGCAAGGCTATCATGGGTCATAAGGCTGGTGATACCGTCGATGTCGTTGTTCCTGCCGGAAAAATCAAATGCAAGATCGTAAAGATCTTTTAAAAATCATCCACTAGCCATTAGTGGCTAGTGGATGATTGTCCTATCTTCCCCTCGGCATGTATTTTTTCATTTCCTCGGATTTCATCTTTTGCTCAATGTGCTTGGGTAATACTTTGAGATAAATGTAAGCCGTTTTTCCTATTAAATATAAACTGATGATGGTCAATATGATCAAAATCGGTCTCAAGGCCAAGTATGGCATGTTTTGATCCCTGAAAAATAAGGCAGCTAAGCCGAAGGCGCCCGTTACAACAAAATTCATTGTCGTGTTTTTGAAAACAAGTTTGAGAGTTTTTTTATTATCGCTTCTTTTTATCATGTATTTCGTGAGAAATCCTCCCGCGATTAAGATCAAGAAAAGGATTAGGCATGGCCAGAAATACATGAAATCCGCTCCCGGCGTAACTTCAAATAAATAAGATGGTGAAAACAGTTTTATCGGGTCCATTTTAGTTTAATGTTACTTGTAAATCTGATGAATTTCGCTTGAAGGATTTTATCCTTTTGTATAACGAATATCCAGAAATAAAGAATATTACTGCCAAAATTGCGCTTGATATCTTTATCCCAAAGATTTCCGACATATCATCTCCTCTTAAAAATTCTATGAAGAATCTTATAAATGAGTAGATTGTGACTGCTAATAATGTTTGATTGCCTTCGATTCGGAGGAACGGATGCTTCCTATAATTTTTAAGTATGCTGATTATTCCGGCTACGTATAACATCGAATATATTTGAGTCGGATGTACCGGGACGGTGTATTTTACATTGATGCTTTCGTAAGTTATGCCCCATGGCAAATTGGTTGGCGTGCCATACGCTTGTCCGTCCAACAGTTGGCCGAAATTAGCTATTATCATGCCTGTTCCCAACGGGATGATCAGCGCGTCGAGCCATTTGAGGATGCTTTCGCCTCTTTTAAAGCTGATTATGCCAAGCATTATCATCATGCCGGCCATTGCGCCCCAAAAAGATAATCCTTTGTCTATTATGAAGAAAAAACTCAAAAATCCGCGGAATGACAATGTCGGCATGTAATATTGTAAATTCGCCAAGAAGAAAGTCAGTCGCGATACCAGTAATGTAACTATTAAGATGCTTATTCCATGATTAAACAACATGCCCAAATCCAATCTTTGTCTTTTGGCTGTTTTGGCGAATGCCAATATGCCGACGATGAATCCTATTGTTACGAAAAGCCAAAGTGATTGAAGAGTGAACGGCCCTATTTCGAATAATATCGGATACATTAGAAATTGAATATTAACAATATGGTGCTTATTATCCCTACAGCGATTGCTATTCCAGTCAAATAAGCTTGTTTCGGAGCGAATTTTGTTTTTGTCGCCAACAAAATATACCATAAAAACAGTGCCGGCACTAAATATTTGAACAGATTCCCTTGAGCGCCGTTTTTCAGATAATATGCGTAGAAATAATATCCCAAGTAAAATGCAATCAGCCAGCCTAAGAAATTTGAGCTTTCCGATGCAAAAGTGTCATCTTCGGATTTCTTCACTTCCTGAATAGCTTTTGTCCTTTTTTGTATTTTTAAAGTTTTCAGTTTGGTTTTGAGATTTTTTCTTTCTTCGAAGATTTTTTTCAGGCTTTCGACTACATGATTTTTCGCTTCTTTGTCGCTTGTAGTTATCCAGATTTTTGCGTAGGTGAGTAGTTGTTTATTGACCGTCTTTATCATTGATTTAACGGATGTGATTTCCGGATCTTCCTTGAAAAGATCCAGCCCTTTTTTCGCGAGGTTTTGAAGCGGTTTGTATTTTACGTATGTGATTTTTTCCTGAAGGTCTTGTTTGAAATTTTTATCTCGTACGTTTGTAGATCTTAAAGATGCGAGCATTTCCTGACTTGCTACGGTCAAAGATGCTCTTTGTTTCTGCATGTTTTCCTTATGCAAAAAAAGTTCTTGATCCTGAATTTTTTTTAAAAGATCTTCCGCCGTGTGTTCGATGTATTCTAGGTTGGTGCTGTTTTTTATTCTAAGAAGTTTGTCTACGTATCCTTGAATCAGTTTTTTATTTTCAGGTTTAATTTCTGATCCGAAATCTGTCATGACCTGTTTGATTTTTTCGAGGACGAAGTCGACTTTTTGCAATAATAGGTCTTGTTTGATTGAGAACTCGTTGTTTTTTAAGGATTGCGTGACCTGTTTTTCAACTTCGGCGACGTCTTCCAGTTGTTTTTTTAAACCTTCCACTCCTTCTTCTCGATCGTGATCTTTTTCTGCCTGAGGTGCGTCCAGTTTGCTTATGTAAGAGACATCGAATTGATATTCTCGAGTTAAGCGTGAAAATGCTGTGAACTTATCTTGAGCCGGGATTGTTCCGACGATTTTTCTACCTGTTTTATCCAGAGCTTCGAATTCGAATTTTTTTAAAATTTTGTTGGCATCAACTTTGTCATCTTTTTTTGGGATTACCGTTGTTTTTTTTACGGGGATAGGTTTTTGCGATGCCGGTTCCGGTGTTGTAGGTTGGGCTGGCTGCGGTTGTTGTTGGGCTTGATTCGTTTTTACCTCTTCTATATTTAAAATCGCCAATCCAAGTTGGTTTAACTCTTTTCTTGCCTCTTCCTCATTGGAGGCGCTTAAGCTCCCTGACATTTTTTGGTTATCTTGCGTTATGGCAAGATACTTGTATTGTGGCATCTACAACTATCTTTTATTTTTGTTTTTGACTGCCGCCTTGATGAATCCTTCAAAAAGAGGGTGTGGTCTTCCAGGTCGAGATAAGAATTCCGGATGGAATTGAGATCCTATCATGAACGGATGGTTTTTCATTTCCGCTATTTCAACCAAATCGGCCGATTCGTAAATGCCTGCGATTTTCCAGTCTGAATTTTCCAATTTCGCACGGAAATCATTATTTACTTCGTATCTGTGGCGATGTCTCTCTTGAATAAGAGATTTTTTATAAAGCTCGTAAGTTTTCGTTTCTTTTATGAGTTTGCACGGATAAGCTCCCAATCTTAGAGTCCCGCCTTTTTCCTTGTTTTTATGTTGGCCGGGGAGGAAGTGTATTATGTATTTTTCTTTTGGTATCTTATTCTCCTCGTCAAATTCTTCGGATGTGATTTGTGGATCTTTTAGGAAATGGCGCGCGTATTCGATCGTCATGATTTGCATGCCGAGACATAGTCCCAAGTAGGGGATTTTGTTTTCTCTGCAATATTTCGCGGAAAGGATCTTGCCTTCGGTTCCTCTTATGCCGAATCCGCCGGGGACGACGATGCCGTCGCATTTCCTGAGTTCATCCCATGTCTTTTCAACTTTTTTCTCTAGTTTTTCGGAATCTATCCATATTAATTCGAGGTCTCTGCATTCGTGATAGCAGGCGATTTTTAATGATTCGATTACGCTGATGTAGGCATCTTCCAAGTGAGTGTATTTCCCGACAAGTGCTATTTTCAAAGGTTTTCTTTTCGAATGAATTTTTTTGACCAAATCTTCCCAGGTTTTCAAGTTCGGTCTGACTTTGCCCAAATTTAATTTTTTAGCAACGAGTTGTGCGAGCTTGTATTTTTGGAAAGTTAAAGGGACTTCGTATATCGATTTTGCCGTTATCGATGGGACAACTGCATCTTCTTCGACGTCGCAAAACAAAGATATTTTTTTGAGCAGGTCTTGGCTGATCGGGTAATCCGCCCTTGGCATTATTATATCCGGCTGGATACCTATCTGGCGCAATTCTCTTACCGATGCTTGCGTCGGCTTTGTTTTGAGCTCTTTGGATGCTTTTAAGTAGGGGAGAAGTGTCAGATGTACAAAAAGCGTGTTTTCAGATCCGAGTTCGTGTCTCAGTTGTCTTATCGCTTCCAAGAAAGGTTGTCCTTCGATGTCTCCGACTGTTCCGCCTATTTCGCAAAGTACGATGTCGGCTTTGCTTTCTTTTCCCGCTGTAAGTATGCGTCTTTTAATTTCTCCTGTTATGTGTGGAATTATTTGTATTGTCCCTCCAAGAAAATCTCCTCTTCGTTCTTTGTTTAAAACTTCGGTGTAGATTTTGCCTGTTGAAACGCTTGAAATATGGCTTAGGTTTTCATCTATAAATCTTTCGTAATGGCCGAGATCCAAATCTGTTTCGGCTCCGTCGTCGGTGACAAAAACTTCTCCGTGTTGAAACGGACTCATCGTTCCCGGATCCACGTTCAAGTAAGGGTCCAATTTTTGTGTGAACACTTTGAAGCCGGAGGCCTTCAAGAGGGTGCCTATCGATGCCGCGGCTATCCCTTTCCCGAGTGAAGAACAAACGCCTCCTGTTACGAATATGTATTTTGTCATTATTTTAAATGAATTATAGACCTGTGCGTCTTTTTACCTTGTCCAATGTTTCTGCGGCCACCTCTCTGGCTTTTTTCGCTCCCGTATTTAACACCTCATTAATGTAATCCAAATTTTTACGAAGCTCAATTCTTTTTTCTCTCGCGTTTTTAAGTTCGGCGAAAATCGCTTCGCAAAGAGATTTTTTGTCTTCGACGCACCCGAGTTTTCCTTCTCTGCAATTTTTTTCTATATCTTTGATTTTGTTTTTATTAAAGATTTTCTGCATGGCGAAAACATTGCATACTTCCGGATGTCCCGGATCCGATTTTTTGATTCTTGCCGGATCTGTCACCATGCTCATTACCTGTTTTGAAAATTCCGATTCTTCGGCGAAAATGTCTACAGTGTTGCCGTAACTTTTACTCATTTTATGAATGCCGTCGGTCCCGACGATGGTTTCGACGTTTTTATCTATTAAATCTGCCGGTATTTTGAATGTTTCTCCGTATGTCGAGTTGAATGTTATCGCTATATCGCGAGCTATTTCGATGTGTTGTTTTTGATCTTTACCTACCGGTACCAAGTCTGATTGATATGCCAAAATATCCGATGCCATGAGCACGGGATAAATGAATAATCCAGCCGTTGGGTTCTTTTTGCCTTTTGCGGTCGAATCTTTCCAGGCATGAGCTCTTTCGAGAAGGCCGAAAGGAGTGATTGTCGAAAGTATCCAAGTCAGCTCTGTTACTTCGGGCACATCGCTTTGCTTGAAGAATACGGTTTTTTTCGGATCTATGCCGAGAGAGAGATAATCGATTGCGAGTTCCTGTGTCATCTCTTCCAATTTTTTCTTGTCCCGAACGGTTGTGAGCGCGTGATAATTGGCTATGAAATAAAAACATTCGAACTCTTTTTGTAATTCGATGTGCGGTTTCATCGCTCCCAAATAATTTCCCAGGTGTGGTTTGCCGGATGGTTGCATCCCGGACAGTACGCGTTTTTGCATTTTTAAGTTGTTATTAGAGGATCCACATCGGCCTTGAAGTTTTCGTCGGATTTCAAGATTTGAGATATTTTTTCTTTGGCCTCTTTATCGAAATTTTTCGCCTTTAAAAACAGGTTGTAGTGGTATTTCCCATGTTTTTTGGCAATCAATGCCGGTGCCGTATTTGTTTCAACTCCCGGTAATGATGCGAATATCTCCGCCGACTTTAAGATTTTTTGTTTTGAGGTTTGAAGGCTGTCGCCAGTATATGTCAGCTTTATGATTTTGTAAAAAGGAGGGAGGTTGTGTTTTTTCCTGATCGCAATCTCTTTTTCGAAAAGTTTTTTATAATCATGTTCTTTTGCCGCCTGAATCGCGAAGTTGTCAGGAGTGTAAGTTTGAAAAATTACCGTACCGCGCGACTCTCTTCTTCCGGCCCGTCCCGCAACTTGCGTTAGTGTATGAAACGCATATTCTTGCGCTCTGAAATCCGGTACGTGCAGGCCGATGTCCGCCAGTATGACGGCGACCAAGTCTACTTTTTCTATATCCAAGCCCTTACCGATCATTTGAGTCCCTATCAAAATATCGGCCGACCCTTCTTGAAATTTTTTGTAGATTAACGGGAAATCGTCTCTGTTTTTCACGGTATCCCGATCCGCTCTTAACACTTTTGTTCCCGGCAAAGTCGAATAAATTTCTTGTTCAACACGCTCGGTTCCTAATCCTATATTTTTGATGTAAATACTGCCGCAATTCGGGCAGGCGAGAGGTGATTTCTTGGTGCTTCCGCAGTGATGACAAACGAGTACGCCCGAATTGGTTTTCGGGTAAAAATGGTATGTCATTTTTACAGAGCAGTTTGCGCATTCCGGAGAAAATCCACATTCCCGGCAAGTGATCGAAGATGCTGTTCCTCGCCTGTTCAGAAACAGTATTGCTTGTCGTTTTTTCGCAATCGTTTTTTTGAGTTCTTTTTCAAGCTCTTCGCTGAAAATTCCAAAATTCTTTTTCTTGAGTTCTTCGCGCATGTCTACAATTTTTACTTCGGGCAATTTTGTTCCGCCTATGCGTTCATCGAGTGTTATCAGTTTCAATTCTCCATTTAGCGCTCTTTGATATGTTTCAACGGATGGTGTCGCCGATGCGAGTATAAGTTTTATTTTTAGCAAGTCGGAGATCTTTTCTGCTACCGTTCTGGCGTCGTATCGTGGATTTTGATCCTGTTTGTAACTTAGGTCGTGTTCTTCGTCTATAACGATTGCTCCAAGATTTTTAAACGGTAAAAACAAAGCCGATCTGGATCCTATTATTACTGACGACGAGCCTTCTTTTATGCGTAGCCATTCTTTTGTTTTTTGCGATTCGGTGAGTTGGGAGTGGATGATCGAAGTTTTCCCTTTGAATATTTTTTTGAAATAATTTCTGGTTTGAGGGGTTAGCGATATTTCAGGTACAAGTATCAATATTTGTTTTCCTTCTTTTGCAAGTTTGTAGGCGAGGTGGAGGTAGATTTCGGTTTTTCCAGAGCCGGTGATGCCATGTACAAGAAATTTGTTCGTAGAGTCGCTTTCTATGCTTGAGAGAGCCTTTTTTTGCTGATTCGTTAATGTCAGATGGGGGAGTTTTATTTCTTCTTTTTTTTCTTTGGTTGTTTCAAATTTTCCTCTCATGTTCCAAACTTTATCAGGTACGAAAAGTTTAAAACATTTATAAATTGAGGAGATGTAATAATTTTTTATGAAAATAGCTGTTTTGAACTGCCAATCTGGCATTTGCGGATATATTTTGTTCAACTCATCCGCTTTTTTGGTTTTGAAATCCGGTTTTTTGTCTGAAAGGGCGATTACTATTCCGCCGAGTTTTTTTCTCCCGTAAGGTGCGTTGACAATTGAGCCGATTTGTAAATTCTCAACCTCGTAAGTGAAGGTCTCTTTCAGTTGTGAATATTTTTGATTTAAAAGTATTTCGGCGAACATTTTTCTCTTGGTTAAACGTAAACATTATAGTAGAGTCTGCATCGAAATATGAAAACAAAAGAGATTCTTATATTTGCCGGATTGGTATTATCGTTTGTCCCTTCAGTGGTTTTTGCAGAAGCCGGCGAGTTTAAAGATTATGCTTTTTATACCGATCATTTTCAAATCGAATACGATAAAATAGTCCAAGTTCAGACCGATTCCGATTCCGATGGTGTTCCTGATACGGTTGAAAATGTTGGCATTTATGCAGAAGAAAGTTGGGATCGTGAAGTTAACGATCTCGGATTTGATCCGCCGATTGCGACTGGATATATACCGATTATTTTTGACGATGAGTATGAATATTTGTATGAAGGTACCAC
>Ga0172371_10008612_pt1 | contig 14240 bp, 7 predicted proteins | sample Lak12m_FD_114543 | JGI IMG/M metagenome (GOLD analysis project Ga0172371, IMG submission 114543) | Freshwater microbial communities from Kabuno Bay, South-Kivu, Congo - kab_022012_12m | ecosystem: Environmental > Aquatic > Freshwater > Lake | place: Democratic Republic of the Congo: South-Kivu... | reverse complement strand
GGAGGAGGCGGGTCGTAGCCAAACTGGCACCCCGGGCGCGGCTCGAACGCGCGACCTACGGCTTAGAAGGCCGTTGCTCTATCCAACTGAGCTACCGGGGCGCATCAGGCTTGGCTGGTGCTAATGTGGTCCGGGGGGACACCAAATCAACCGGTAGCGATGGCGACTCGGGAGTTCGGGTCCGGGAAATGGGCACTTGGGTCCCCTTGCGGCGGCGGCCCGGATGGGGATATTGGTCATGGCGGCACCAGCGGCCAGGCATGACGCAGGATGGCCCTGGCGCATGGTGCGTCTCGCGCTCGACGGCACGGCGCCGCGTCCGAACTACCGCAGCCGCATCGGAGGTCTACGGCATGGTGACACACCGCGATCCTCTCCCGCTCCTGAAGGCCTCTGCCTGGGCGCCACGCTCGGCGATCGCACCCGAGGCCACGGCCCCGGTGCCGGGGAGTTTCCGGGCTGCTGCCAACGGCAGCGCGGGGTGTTATGGCGGCTGGGACCTGGTGTTTGAAGCGCCCCACAGTCCCTGGGTGACGGTGCGGGCCATCGCCCAGCCGGAGGGGTTGGAGCGCGGCCTGGATAGCCTGCGGGCGGCGCTGTTCTGGAACGAGGACTTGAACTATGGGAGCATGCGCTGGGAACCGGTGCTGGCGGTCGAGGAGACGGCGGCGGGGGTCGTGTTCGAGGGCCGGGCGCCCGTGCCGCCCAACGCCCGCACGCTGGTGGTGCGGTTGCTGCTGTGCTGGTCTGGGCGAGGCCAGGTGACGTGGACGCAGGTGACGGCTACGGGGTGCGAGGCGCCGGCCCCACGACGCTGGCGGCTGGCGGCGGGCGGGGGGCCGCTCCCCGGGGGTGAGAGGACGGTGGCCACCAACACGGCGGCCTACCTGGAGTTCTGTCGTGAGGCGGCATCCCGGCAGGTGGACCTGCTGGTGCTGCCTGAGGTGATGCTGACGACCGGCATGCCCAGCGATCCGAACGCGATCGCGGCGCAGGCCATCGCGATCCCGGGGCCGGAGACGGCGCCGTTCCAGGCATTCTGCCGGGAGCACCGGATGGTGCTGTGCTTCTCCGCCTGGGAGAGGCAGGCGGAACTGGTGCACAACACCGCCTTCCTGATCGGACGTGACGGGAACATCGCCGGCAAGTACCGCAAGGTCCATCTGGCCAGTCCGCTGGAGCCCTGGTGGGGGGTGACGCCAGGGCATGAGGTCCCTGTATACACGGTGGCGGATGCCCATATCGCCATGAACATCTGCATGGACTCCTCGGTGGAGGAGTCGGCGCGGGTGCCGGGGGTCATGGGCGCGGAGATCCTGTGCATGCCGATCATGGGGGATCACCGGGCGGTGACGGGCTGGACCGGCGGCGCCAGCGACTGGGATGTGGACCGCTGGCGGGCCATCCAAGCGGTGCGGGCTATGGATAACCAGGTGTATATGGTTATCAGTGTGAATAACGGACCCGGTACCTGCATCGTATCGCCGTCGGGGGTGGTGCTGGACATGCTGCAGGGCCGGCGGCGCCTGGTGGTGGCCGACGTGGACCTGTCAGAGCCCCCCCGGAGCTGGCTCTGGGCGACCTTCCGGAATGTGACGCCGTGGGTGCGGCGAACGCCAGCCTACGGGCCGCTGCTTGGCGGTCTGGCGCCGAGGGAGTAGGGACGGGGTTGCCTGCCCCGGACCCCAGGCCGATCCCGCGGCCGCGGGACTCGGACTCCCCGGGGGCAGGCGAGCGGCGGCAGACGGTGCCGGCGACCGGGGCGGGGCCACGGGGCCGTCTCTATCGCCGCCGCCCGCGGTGGCCAGTGCTGGCGCGGTGGTCGCGGGGGCGGATCTGCGGATCGGTCAGATCGGTCAGATCGGTCAGATGCCGGTATCCTTGGAGGCGCGGAACTATGAAGATCGCGTGCCTGGGTGGTGGTGGCCTGTACTTCTCGCGTCCTCTGGGCGACATCGCCGTGTGCCCGGACCTGCACGGGAGCGAGATCGCGCTCTACGACATCGACGCGGATCGTGCGGCCCTGATGGCGGACCTGGCGCGTCGCTTCAGCACGAGGGCGGGGGCGGGTCTGCGGGTCTCGGTGGCCAGGACGCTGACCGCGGCCGTCGAGGGTTGCGGCATCGCCCTGGCGTCCATCGGTGGGGCCGGCGCTTCGGGGTCTGGTGGCTACTACGAGTCGCCGGTGCATCTCGGCGACAAGCTGATCTGCGCCCGGTACGGCATCCCGCAACTGGTTGGGGACACGGCCGGGCCGGCGGCGATGATGGCGGCGTTCCGCAGTGTGCCCATCTACCTCGACATCTGCCATGCCCTGGAGCGTCATGCCCCCAAGGCCATCCTGATCAACCACGCGAACCCGATGGCAGTGCTTTGTCGGGCCATGGTGAAGCACTGTCGCGTGCGGGAGGTCATCGGCATCTGCCATGGGGTGCAGATCGGCATCCGCCATGCGGCGGAGATCCTCGGGCTCCAGCCGCGGGAGCTGGACACGGTCTGGGTGGGGACGAACCACTACTACTGGTTCACGCGCGTGTCACACCGGGGCCAGGACCTGCTGCCGGAGCTGTGGCGGCGGGTACGGGCGCAGAAGGAGCAACCCGGCCGCCGGCTGAGCCAGGCCCTGAGCCAGGTCTACGGCCACTGGATCGTCTATCCGGAAGACGACCATATCATCGAGTTCTACCCCTACCTGGCGCAGACGCCCGATCCCACGGCGATGCCGGCAGGGCTGAGCGACAGCCACTGGGGCCATCGACTAGTGCCTCTGTACACCGGCAAGGAGTCGCTCGACGATGTGCGCCGGCGCGATGCGGCGGTGACGCGTGAGGCCATGCTGGCCGACTACTCGGCCCAGTTGGGACGGGTCGAGTTGCCGGCACGCAACGATGACCCGGTCACCGGCGAGGGCATTGCCAGCCTGATCGCCGACGTGCACACCGGTCGCCGCGGTGTGCACATCGGCAACGTCCCGAACCGGGGGGCGGTGCCGAACCTGTCCCCGACGGCGGTGCTGGAGGTCGAGGTGGTCACCGATTCGACCGGTGTCCGGCCGCTCCACATGGCGGAGGCGCCCTTGGCGCTGAAGGCCTTGCTGGACAAACGACTGGCCTGGCAGGAGCTGGTTGCCGACGCGGCGGTTGCGGGCGACACGAGGCTGGCGCTGCAGGCGTTGCAGGTGGACGAGCAGGCCATCCCGCCGGCGGCGTCGGCCCGCATGTTGCGCGAACTGCTGGCCAACAGCCGGGGCATGGTGCCCACCTTCGAGAAGGGACGCCAGGGGCGCCGACGGCGGAACTGATGTGCGGCCCGGAGGCGGCTCGCGCTTGCCGACGCAACACCTGCACGCTTGAGGCAAGTTCCCGGCCAAGCCGGGAACGCCTGGAGGCCGGGTCCTCCGTAACCCGCCGCCGGGATGCGGGGATCCCGGCCTCCAGACCGCTGGGCGCCGTGCGGATACGGAGATGCCACGTTCCAGAGGCCCGGGGGCCACTCGGCGGTTTGGGGCGGAGCTTCGCTGGGCCAGGGCGTGACGGCTTCAGGGCGTCTGGGACCCGGTGTTGAGCAGAACGACCAGCTCTTTGCCCGCGTAGCTGGAGACGGCCAGGTCAGGGCGCCGGTCGCCGTTGAGGTCGGCGATCGCGACGCCGCGGGGGTCTTCGGCGACCGGGAATGGGGTCCCCTGGTCGAACGCGCCCCCGGGAAGGCCCCGGAGGACGACCGCCGCGCCCGTCTTGGTACCGCTGGTGACCACCAGGTCCTGGATCCCGTCGCCATCGAGGTCGCCGACGGCGATGCAGCCATTGAGTCCGGTGACCGGGTATGAGGTCGCCGGTCCGAAGCCTGCCGGTGCGCCGTGCAGCACGGCCACGGTGTCCTGTCCGTCGCTGGCCAGAGCCAGGTCAAGCCAGCCGTCACCGTCCAGGTCCGTGGTCACCATCGCGGTGGGACGTGGGCTGGGGTACTCGGTCTGCTCACCGAACAGGCCGCCGCCGAGGCCGCGCCGAACGAGAACAGCCCCCTGCTCGGCCCGGTCCGAGACGGCCAGGTCCGGGAGCCCGTCGCGGTCGAAGTCGGCGATGAGGATGGCGGACGGGTATTGCCGGGCGTCATACTGGCCGATGTCGCTGAAGCGGCCATCCCCTGCTCCCCGGAAGACGACGACGAAGTACTTGGAGTGCTCCACCCCATAGGGGCCACCCGAGAGGCGCAGGCGGCCCACGACGAGGTCGGGGATCCCGTCGCTGTCCAGGTCGTCGGAGTCGATGCCCATGAACGGGTAGCGCAGGGGCGTCCTGGGGACCTTGGTGAAGCGGCCTTCGGGGGTCCCCAGCAGGACCGAGACCCCTTGGGCCCCGAGGAAGGCGATGTCCGGCCAGAGGTCCCGGTTGAAGTCGTCGATGCAGAAGCCGCTGACGATGTTCCCTCTGGAGACGTAGACCGCCTTGGCGAAGGTGCCATCGCCAGTGCCCGTGAGGATAGCGAAGCGTTTCCCTACGAGCGCGACCACGTCCATGGCCCCGTCGCGGTTCAGGTCGGAGACGGCCACGTCAGAGCCGCCCTTCTTCACGGGGCAGGAAACCGACTGGAAGGCCAGAGGTCCGGCGCCTGCCGGCAGGGAGGCGAGAACCAGGACGGATACCAGCCAGAGGAGGTGGGCTCTGGGCGAGTGAGGGTAGTGCATGGGTCAAGGCCCTTCGTTGGCGCGCGCGGTCCGCCATGACTGTAGTGCCGGCGGGTAGGGATGACTACCCGCCGGGGCTCACAACCAGGGCTGTTTCAAGATCGCGGTTCGCAGGGCGGCGTACCTGCGCCTGCATCTGTAGGTCCCCACTCCGATGGGGACCCCTGGGGCCGGACGGATTCCGGCCCTACAGCCAGAGCCGGCTGACGGTTTCCCGGAACAGCCCCGGCTCACAACGGTCCCCTGCGCCGCAGCGTGGCCCCGGCATGGGCCACGATGGCGTCGATGTCCCTGACCTGGTCGGCCGTCAGCACGGGGGGTGTCTCGCGGGCCAGCAGCTCGCGGGCACGCTCCTCGGCGAGGCGCAGCCACTGCCTGGACTCGTCCGGCGTGGGCCGGGCGCCCCAGGGACCGACCGCGAAGAACGGCGATAGATCCAGCACCTCGCGGAAGTGCTCTGTGGTTTCGGGTTCGCAGAGGTAGTTGCCGCCGATGCCCACACGGTGGATCAGGTCGACATCCACGTCGGCGTCCGTGATGGCGAACCCGGTCACGGTCCGGCGGACGTAGCGGGCGATCTCATTGTCCAGGACCAGTTGCAGGGGCGAGAAGGTGACGGCGTTCTCCAGGTGGCCGATGGTGCCGAAGCCGACTGCGCCGCAGAGGACGGGCATGAGCATGGAGAGGCCCTTTTCGACGCCGCAGCGGACGTCGGGCCAGCAGGAGTCGGTCTTGCCGCCGTGGACGCCGCTGGGGCAGCCGTAGTACTCGCCGATCATCTGGATGCGGGCGCCGAGCAGGGCTCCTCGTTCGGCCCCGGCGTAGCGGAAGATGCCGGTGGTCATATCGGCGAAGGACGGCGTCAGGTCGACCGTCACGACCGCCCTTTCGTCGATGGCCTGAGCGAGGGTCATGCCGCCCAGGGTCTCGGCGACGCCGAGGGCCAGTGTTCCGGCCGGGTTGAGGGGGGCTGTGGCCCCGGCGTTGGGCATGGTATCGAGGGATTGGGGGAAGCCCTGGCGGACATACTCGATCAAGACTTCGGCCATGGCGTGGTCGATGCAGAGGGGCGACCTGGCCTCGGCGTAGCCCACGAGGATGGGGTCTCGGCGCAGCGCTTCGCGGCTACCCCGGACGACCTCGCCGATGCGGCCGATGTACTCGATATCGAAGGGAGTGAGGGCCTCGATGCCCCCGAGTTTGTCGGTGGCTTTGACCAACTCGGCCGCCATGCGGATCTGGCGCAGGGGCAGGGGGACGTCCTGTGCCGCCACGGGCAGGCCCGTGTAGGCGACCTGGTCCAGGTGGTGCGCCAGGCGCAGGGCCGCTCGGGTGTCAGCCAGCGTGGCGGGCCGGCGGACCCCATCCAGGCCGAGGATGAACACGCAGTAGCCACCGGTGCTGACGGTGAAGTCCGGACGGACGGTGAACGGTTCGCGACGGAACCGCACCTGCGAGTAGCGCACGGCCATGCGCTCAGGGCTCTGGCGAGTGGCGAAGTCCGCCCGCAGGCGGTCGACGCACTGCTGTACCAGTGCCTCGGGGAAGAGGACGTGACGGCTGGCGGCATCCACGCGGCAGCCGAGACGCCGGAGCGCGGCCAGGGCCTGGTCATGGTCGATGCGCATGCCGACGCGGGCCAGGATGCGCAGCGCACTCCGGTGGATGGTCTCCATCTCCTCGCGGTCGAGGAAGCGCAGTGGTTCTCGAGGGGTTCTCATGGTCTGCCTAGCGCCAGCGGGCGTAAGTCTTTGCCCATATCACCGAGGCAACGGCTGGCCGGCGCCACGGAGATGCCTGAGGGCCCCACGGCTCGCCCGCTGGCACTAGCTGCGCCTGATGAGGCAACCGCTGCACCGGTGAGGCAAGTTCCCGGCCAAGCCGGGAACGCCTGGAGGGCGGGTCCTCCGTAACCCGCCGCCGGGATGCGGAGATCCCGGCCTCCAGACCGCTGGGATCTCTTGGCGGTTTGGGGCGGAGCTTCACTAGGGTCCCTATCGACGCACGGCGACACGCCGCACGAGCAACTCGGTCTCAGCCGCCACCGCCAGTCGCAGGTCACTGCCGTTGTTCTGGTTGCCACCGAAGCGGGCGTCCGGGATAGACCAGTTCTGCAGGCGCCATGTGCCCCTGTTGGCCAGGTCGGCGGGGGCCGCGGGTTTGTAGGCACCCGCATGGGGCGCATCGGCGTCGTCGGCGTCATACTCGAGGACGAACCGTCCCGCGCCGCGGTCCAGGAACTCGACCTCCACGTCCACCGCGCTCCGCCGGTTCGTCACGAAGCGGTCGTCGACCTCGAAGTAGAGGTAGCGCCAGCGTGGGGTGGCGGCCGAGCGCAGGGCTCTCACCCCATCCGTCTCGATGACCTCGAAGGGGCCGTCATCCACGGCCACCGGGTAGAGCCCGCGGTCTGGTGTGCCCGGGGCATAGCTCACCTCGTTCGCCGGCCAGTCGTCCGGCACGGGCTGACGGGCGCGGTGCTGTTCGTGCTGCCGCGCCAGGGCCAGGAGCGTGACGAGGTCCACGATTTCGACGGGTCCCTGCGGGCGCCGCTGTCGCAGGCCCTCGACCACACGCAGGTGCCAGGTTGGCGTCTTGAGGATGCTGCGGAAGACGAGGAACTGCGGCAGGCGGCCGCGCAAGCGGGAGGCGATGATGGCGGAGGCCCCGTCTTCGCTATCCCCCAGGTCGCTGGCCATGCGCAGAACCGGCATTTCCCCATGGAGCGTCCGGTGAGCCACTTTCTGGCCCACGATCCCGCCCGGCGAGAAGGCGGCATAGGCATCCAGCCCGGCCCGACCCATGGGCGGCGCGTAGCCATCGATGACGAAGCCGGTGACGGCGAGGTCCCAGCGCCGGTAGTAGGCCTCGCAATGCCGACGCCAGGCAGCGACCCCCGAGGGCAGACCGGAGAAGCGCCGCGGCTCATCCAGGTGGCCCGGGTTGATGTAGCCCGCGCCGGAATCGCCGGCGATGAAGGTATCGTTGGGGGAGGCTGTCTCGCGGCAGTAGACCAGGGCCGGGGCGATGCGCTCCTGGAGGTTCGGGTTGATGGCCCAGCTCAGCGGCAGTCTGCCGCGGTCGGGGTTGTCCCAGACGTTCTGGGCGTATTGGTAGAGCCAGGCCGCGGCATCGTAGTCGCCCACGTAGAAGGCCACGTAGCGCCCAGGCCGCACGGCTCCGGCCTCGTCCACCAGCCCGCGCCGGCGCAGCGCCTCGGGCGTGGTGGTCACGGGCTGCGGGTAGCGTTTCTCCAGGGGGAAATGCTGGAAGAAGGAGGCGTTGGCCATGGCGCAGAGCCCCAGGGCATCGGCATCCATGTAGGCGTTGTGGCAGCTCAGGATCTCGGCATAGCGCCATTCGCTGGGCACGGGTTCGTGCGTGCCCCCGGCCTTGTCGAAGGTCGTATACTTGATGGCCCAGGGCACGAAGCCGCCGACGTGGGTGAAGCCATCGCCGTGGCGCTGGTCGTAGGCCGTGCGCAACAGCGCCGCGAGCACCTTGGCGTCCGTACCGGCGGCCTGTTCCGGGTCGTCGACCGGGGCCTCGTCATCCCACACGCCGAGGTCGAAGAAGAAGGCCCGGCGGGCGATGAAGACGTCGTGGTTGGTCAGCGTATGGTTGACCGGGCCGACGGCCTGCGGGCTGCGCAACCACCACGCATCCAGGTAGTAAGCCATGGTATTCGGACTGCAGCGTCCGGTGTCGAGGTAACGCTCCTTGGCCCAGAGGTAGGCGTCGGCCTTGGGGCTGCCCGTCGACGGCGTTGCCGAACCGGGCAGGAGACCCCGCCCGGTGAACAGCGGCCCGCCATCAGCGGCCACCAGCCGGACGACGACCGGCAGCCGCGGCCCCCGGTTCACCAGCCGGTCATAGAGGGAGCCGGGCGTCTCGTCGTGACGCAGGCAGAGCAGGTCCTCGATGCCGGCGATGGTCGAGGCGAGGTTGGAGGTGGCCGGTACGCGTTCGTCGTAGACCACCACCCCACGGTACACGTCGCGGCACTCCGTCAGCAGTTCCTCCAGCGTCGCTACCGTGCGGACGTTGCGCCCGGCCAGCCACGTGCGCAGGGCCGATGCCGGGGCCGCGGGAGACGCGCGGTCGGGGCTGATCTTGCTCCACCAGTAGTCATCGGCCGGAAGGTAGCGCAGGTAGAGCCTGGGACCGTTGCGGTTGGCCAGGCCCTGAAGCGAGGCGACGAGATGACAGGTATCCCAGATCTCGCGACAGCGGCGCGGATCAGCCAGGTCGCCGGTGGTCCAGGCACGCAGGTCGAAGATGCAGATGTCGGCAGGCATGCCGGGCGCTCCGCTGGTGACGAGAGCCGTCACCGTCATGGCTACGCTCAGCGCTGTGGCAGCCGCCGGTCGCGAAGACACCGTGCGCATTCCACCTCCTGTCCATACAGTCGGGTCGAGGGCCACTCGGAAGTGTCACCACACCGCCGGCACCGGGTACTTCTGGATCCAGGGGTCGGGTGTCAGTATCGTCGCCGCGTCGGTCAGAAGATGGGCGATCAGGAGGCGGTCGAACGGATCGTCGTGGAGACGCGGGAGCTTCTGCAGGAGGAAGATGGCCTCGTCCCTGATCCGGTCATAGAGCAGCAGATGGCGCTCGATCGAAGTCCGGCGCCATGACCACCTGTCCGGCGTAGAGCCCCAGCGGCCGGACCCTGCGACCAGACGCCCTGGCGCTGGGCAGGCGACGGATCTCGGCAAAGGGCCGGTTGCGGTCGCACAGCACCACGATCTCACCCTCGCGGACCCGACGCGCGAGACGGGACAGGTGAGTCTTCGCATAGTGGATGTTGGCCTGGATCATACATAAAGACCTTAGACCGGACTCACTTCCCAGTCAAGTTGGCCGGGTGAGTGCCCCTTCGCATCACACCGGCTCGGCCGGTGGACTCGGCGAGGCCCCACCTATGCCGAGCGGGTCTGGGTGCACGTGTGGCGTCCTGGGTGGGATGCGGAGGGGCACCTACGGAAAAGGCCCTGTCCGCACGGCATGAGGAGTCGGCGGCCAGCGGGCAGCCCGGGGCGGCGCAGTCGCGCTTGCGCTGGCAGCGAATCGTGGCTCCGGCCGGGGGTGGCGTCAGTCGCGGCCCGCTGCCGGCCTAGCCGCCGCGAGCAGGACCCTGGCGATCTGGATGGCGTTGTCCTGGGTCCACACGCCGACACGTCCGCCGGGCAGGTCCTGGTCGAGATCGCAGGTCACGGCCGGCCGGCCGTCGAACCACACCTGGAGGCGGCGGGGCTCGACGGTTGCCTGCAGGCGGATCCAGCGGTGATGCAGCGCGTGGCCGCCCTCGGGTGGCAGGCCAACGGCGGGATTCTGGGCCAGGACCTGGCCATCGCGCAGCACTCTGCAGCCTTCGTTTCCCGCCCGGCCGGTCTGCAGGATCCAAGCGCCACGCAGGTCTTCGCCGTTACCGCCTGCCAGGACCAGGTTCAGGTCTCGGGGCGTCTCATCGAAGTCGTCGTCGCCCTGCGTTCCGCGCATGGCCATGGCCGCCTCCGTGGCGATGGCATAGGGGGGCGAGAGGCTTGGCCGGTACCACAGGATGGCGGGCGGGGGGCCCTGGCGGATGCCGAGCCATTCCCACTGCTGGTCGCAGGACCAGCGCGGCACCCGTTCCCAGGTGCCGCCGGTGCCATACCAGTCCACCTGCTGGCCACCGAAGAGGTAGTCGTGCCAGGCCGGCACTACCAGGGCCAGGTCCCGGCTCGGCGTACGTCCTGCGGGTAGGTAGAGCACGGGCCGTCCCGCGTTGCCTTCGACGGAGCCCAGCACCTCGCCATCCATGACCAGTTCAGCCGGTCCGGGGACCGGCAGCAGCGGCTGCACGGCATGGCGGCCCAGGGGGTCCGGCCTGAGCGCCCACAGGGGCGAACAGACGCTGCGCCGTTCGACGCCGTCACGCTGGGCGTAGTCGGCCCGGCAACTGCCCTCTTCGCCGAGGCAGGCGTCGGTTCCGGGTACCAAGGCCGCGGCGTCGCGGACGATCACGTCATCCAGGTGGACTATGCCTGCCGTCGCCACCAGGCCGAAGCGCCCGCTGGCGGTCTCTCCCGGGGCGGGTCGCCGCAGCCGTGGCAGGCCATCGAGCCAGACCTGCCAGGCATCGCCATCGTGCCACAGACTGAGTCGGCGCCAGCCTCTCCGCGGCGCGGGAAGCGCCTCCTCGGCGAGGACCTCCTCTGCGCTCCCGGCCAGGGTTACCAGGCGCACGAGGCCCTCGGACCCGCACACGCGAGCCTGCACCTGGCGGCCGCTGCTGCTGGTTGCCCAGATGCCCCCGTCGCCCCCGTCCGCCAGGACCGCCGCGCGCACCCGGTAATCCCGCCACTCGGGGTTGCCGGCAGACATCAGGGCAGGTGCCGTGAGGCGCACGCTCAGGGCGTTGGGAGGTCCTGGGTCCAGGCGGCGGCGGGAGTACTGGGGCGGCGCCGGTGGCGGGCCCCCGATCTGTTCGCACGTCCCCGCCAGCTTCTCCCACGCCCCGAACTCTCCAGGGGACCGCATGAAGTCGTCGGCGAAGTGGACCGTGCCGGACTGGACTGGAGTGTATGCAAACCGCTCAAACAGAGAGGAATAGCGATCGCCAACAGCATCCATAACCAGCCGTCTGGCAACCGCATCGAACTGGGTCCCCCGCCACATGCTGATGAACCCCAGAGGCAGCCCGAGGGCGTAGACCGTGCCCCGGTCGAGGCGACGCTTGGTGAGGGCGACTCCGAACGGCCGGCGCCCCTGGAGCAGTTGGCCATGGGACTCACCGGCGTCTGTGGGCAGGGCCGGCAGGACCGAGGTGCTGACATCCTCGTAGACCTCGGCGTCCGCGGGCAGATCCGCGAACAGGGGAGAGCCGTTAGCGGACACGCGGACCCTATGGCCACGGTAGCCGGTGACGTCGGAGCCGAGGTCGCCGGCCGGCAGTAGCGCATGGCGGTCGGCGCCCCCGCTGTCGCTCGTGCCGCCGAGGGGCTCGACCATCTGTTCGAGGATGGCTATGCCGCCCCTGCGGACATAGGTGTGCAGGGCACCCCAGACGTTGCCCGTAGGCATCCCCGGCTTGGTGATCCATACCAGGTCGTAGGCGCCCAGGGCTTCGGCGTTGGCGAGGTCCTCGCTCTGCAGGCGCTCGGCGGGGACCCCCAGTTGCATGAGGACCGCTTCGGGGCCCGGCGCATAGGTGCCGCCGACCCCTGCCACGAAGCGTTGGCGCTCGGGACGGCCTGTGGTCTGGAGCTGTGCCGACCGCGGCCAGGCGGCCGCCGCCGGCGGTGCGGAGGCAGGCGCGGCCAGGCCGGGCGGTTCTCCCGGACCCTCCACCAGCGCCACGACGTCCACCCGGGCCAGGGCCTCCCGGGGCAGCAGGCGCAGGACATGGGCCCCCGCGGTCAGGCTCAGCTCAGGCCCGGCGACCCAGTGCCAGGTGGTGTAGGTGCCATCGTTGCCGACGAGGACGGGGGCGGCACCATCCAGCCCCACGGCGATAGAGTTGGCGCACCCATCAGGCCACCAGCAGCGTAGCCACAGGCGTCGAGGGCCGTCCTGCTCGGCGTGGACGCGAAGCTCCCGCCCGCCGTCGGCGAGGAGCGTCTCCTTGTCCGCCTGGTTCACCTCGAGGCAATACCCGGCGCTGGCGTCGGGGTGCGGGGCCTTCACCAGGTGGGAAGCCTCGAGGCCTGCCGCCGCCTCGGCCTCCAGCATGAGGACGGGGGCGGTCGGTCCGGCGGAACCGCCGCCGGGCGCGGCTGAGGCCCGCGCCGTGGCAGGTTCCGCGTGACGGCCGCCGCCGAGGGCCACCCAGGCCACCGCCAGGGCGACGGCCGCCAGGAGCACCAGGCTCTGCACCCAGGCCGTGTCCGCCACGGCCGGGCAGGGGATCGCGGCCGGCATGGGCGTTGGCGGCCTGGCTTCCCACTCCGGGAGGGCCTCCGGCGCACTTCCCTCTGCCGACGCGGCAAGCTCTGTCGCGGGCTCCGGGCAAGGCCTGTCACAGCGGCCCAGAGCAGCACCCAGGAGCGCGGCCACGAGCACGCCGATGCCACTGACCAGCAACGGCGTTACCACGAGCCCGCAGAGCAGCACCAGCAGGCAGAGCGCCAGTTCAGGCGCCCGGCCGGCGGGGTTTCCGGGGGAGACCTTTCCCGCAGCCGCGGGGGACAGGCGCCAGGCGCGCTGGATGGCAAACAGCAGCGCCCCTGCGACGAGCAGCGCCAGCGGCAGGCCATACTCCACGGCCAGGACCACGTAGCCGCATTGGGTAGCGCGCTCGACGGTGTTTTCGACGGTCGGTGGCAGGGCGCTTCGGAAGCGGCCCGAACTGACCACCTTCTGGTAGGACCCTGGGCCGTGTCCGAGCCAGGGCGCTGCGGCTACGGCCGCCTGGGCGGCGCGCATCTCCAACACCCACCGGCGCGGGTAGCCTGCCCGGTCGACGGTCACCACGCTCGCCGCCAGGGCCTCGCGCTGCCGGGCTGACGACGACAACCCCGGGGAGGCCAGCAGCACCAGGCCCAGGAGCAGCCCGCCCAGGACGAGGCGACGGTCACGGGCCTCGGCGCTCAGCCAGGCCCACCCCAGGGTCGCCGCCAGGGCCAGCGCCAGCGCCGGCAGGTGCCAAACCGCCAGGACCAGTGCCAGGGGCGTCGCCAATAGAGCCAGGCGCCTGCCACGCTGGGCCCCGTCCCAGCGGGCCAGAGCGCCCAGCAGCAGTGGCACGCACGCCGCCATCGCGACGCCGAACGAAGAGCGTCCAGGGAACAGGCCGGCGATGCGGGGGGCGTCGAGGCCGGCGGCGGCCTGCCCCAAGGCGACCAGCAACGACACCCCCGCGACACCTGCTGCGATGGGCGCTGGTGACCAGGCCGCCTGGGCGGCCCGCCGGAAGACCGTGACCCCCACCGCCAGGAGGAGTACGGCCTGGAGCACGTCCGGCCATGGGGACAGACGTCCAGACACGAGGGTGGCCGCCACTAGCATCCAGGACGCAGCCACAAGGCACCACCAGCATGACCCGTACCCCTGCAGTGCCCGCCGGGGTCCACCACCGGCAAGACTCAGCGCCAGCAGCAGAAGGGCACCCTCGGCCAGGTGGTAGCCGCAGGCCGGGGCGAAGGCAAGGCCGACGGCCGCCGTTGCGAGGGTGACATGCCAGCGCCGGTTCATGGTGCCTCGGGGCCTGCCTTCGGCTGGGGGCTCGGCCTCGCCGCGCTGCCGCCGCGGAGCGGCAACAGGCTGGCGCAGGTCAGCCAGGCGGCCCCGATAGGGCAGGGCAAAAGCGATCGCGGCATAGGGTGCTTTCCGTCAGCGGCCACGGGTCGTTCGGTCGCAGACTGTAGTCCCTGGTGGGCTGCGCCGCGACCGCGACGGAGGACGTTAGACCATGCCTCCGGCGGCCGGGGGACCAGACTGGCCCCCCGGACCCCCCAGGGAAGCAGACGGCGCCAGGCATGCCGGGACCGGTCCCGCGACGGCGGGACGCGGCCGGCACACCGGCGCCGCCTGCGTTGGCCGTGCTGGCGCGGCAGGCGGAGCGGCCAGACGG
>Ga0172371_10008610_pt1 | contig 14243 bp, 13 predicted proteins | sample Lak12m_FD_114543 | JGI IMG/M metagenome (GOLD analysis project Ga0172371, IMG submission 114543) | Freshwater microbial communities from Kabuno Bay, South-Kivu, Congo - kab_022012_12m | ecosystem: Environmental > Aquatic > Freshwater > Lake | place: Democratic Republic of the Congo: South-Kivu... | reverse complement strand
TAGGCTTGACCGCTAGTTTTTTGGTGTTGCCGTGATTACCAAGAGTAATGTCGTTTCCCTTTTTTGAAATCCCCCCTCGACCAGACTAGACAAAGGGAGGCTGCCGGGATTTGTTTGCCACCGAGAAGTGCGGCATTCAGACGGAATTCTTGGCACCCGCTCTGATAATTCGAGCGGAATCGGAGAGTGACGGCGGACCATATTGAGCTATTCTCGGGGAAAAGTTCCCCGGCAATGACGATCTGAAAAAAGGCCCGTCCAGGGCGCCGGATCTCGTAAATGCCGGGTTGCCGCCATTGAGCTTCAACCGGCGGCGTTTTCCTTGCCTTGGTAGCGCTTGATCAACCTGAGGACATTCGTGCCGGAGTCATCTGAATAATAGACGAATTCGTCCATTACTCCGCGAATGAGCCAGACTCCAAGGCCTCCGTCGCGTGGATTGTCCAGGTCAGGGTTACGGACTTTGTCGGGGTCGAATTTTCTCCCTCGATCTTCAAAGCGGAATTCCAGATGGTCCTGCCCCAAATGAATCTCGATGGCAAGCGGCCCCTTTTGCCGGGAGGGATAGGTGTGCTTGCAGACGTTCGTAAACGCTTCGTTGAAGGCCAATTCAAGCTTATCCACCAGTTCTTTGGCGCACGCCAGAGCCGGCACCTGTTCCATCAGGCTGCGGACAAAGGCGTCCAAGGGCCTCAACAGGGCCAACTCCGCATCGGTTTCAATTCTGACGCGTATCACGTTTGGCATAATTAGCTTCGTGCAAAGAGAAGTGGAACCACTTTCCTTATTCTTCGCGCCTGAAGATCGTGGAGGATTGTTCGATAATACGACGCTACTCGGGATCGCTCGGAAACGATTTCACGGCCGATTCGAGGTCTTCGAAGATCTCGAAGACCCTGTGGAGTCGCGTCAGCTCGAAGAGCGTCTTTGCCTGAGGTGAAGGTCTGGCAATCTTCATGTCGCCGTTTTTTTTCAGGAGGGCCCTCAGAGACGCCACCAGGGCCCCGCAGCCTGAACTGTCAATAAACTGTGTCCTTGACAGGTCAATAACGAGCTTCATCTTGCTTTCTTCAGCAAGCTTTGCGACCATCTCTTTCAGTTTCGGGGCCACGACCGCATCCAGTCTCTCGTCGGTGGCAATGATGGTCACGCCGTCTTTTTGCTGGACATCCATCGCAACGCTCCTGGGAAAAGAAAAGCATTAGTGATTATGATAACCTGAAGGCCAAGGTTGTCAAGTTGACATTAAGCCAGGCCGGCCGCGACAGCCTCAATGATCTGCTTTCGGATTCGGGCCAGGGGAGCATCGGACCGGAGCCCTGAGGCCCGGCGATGACCACCTCCGCCCAGTGACTTGGCGATGACCGCCACATCCAGCTCATTCTTTGACCGAAGACTCACCCTGATCAGGCCGTCAGACATTTGGGTCATGAGAACGGCAACTTCCACCCCTCTGATCTCTCTGAGTCTGTTGACAAGGTTTTCGCTGTCGGAGTGATCGGCCCCGATATGCTCGAAGTCCTTGTCGTAAAGGGTGCTGAGACTCAACCGGCCTTCGAGCAGCATTTCTATTCTCTCGAGCATGAGTCTCTCAAGTTGGAACCGTGAAAAAGGGTACTCCTCATATAGGAAACGAGTGACCGCGTAGGAGTCAAATCCAGGGGCCATCATCTCTGCGGCCAAGCGCATGGTTCGGCTGGTCACCCCCGAGAACCGGAAGCACCCCGTGTCGGTTATCAGACCCGTGTATAAGCATTTCCCCACCTCTGGCGAAAGGGTGTAGCCGCATTCCTTGAGCAGGCTAAACACTATTTCCGCGGTGGAGGTCGCCGCGGGCTCTATGAGGTTCAGGTCGCCGAACCCAGGATTGGTGGGATGGTGGTCTATCACCACAAGCCTGGCCTCTGGTCTGAACTCTTTGATTTCGCCCGAGACTCGGTTCTCCGCTGCCACGTCAACGGAAAGAATCCACCGAGGTTTACCCCCGAGAGACTCCACACCAGTGACCACTTCGCTAGAGGAGGGAAGAAAACCGTACATTTCCGGAAACTTCTCTCCGGAGACGGCCCAAGCTTTCTTGCCCATCTCTCTGAGGGCCAGGAACATTCCCAGCAAAGACCCCACGGCATCGCCGTCGGGGTTGATGTGGGTGACAATGAGGAAATCGTCCTCATCTTTGAGTATGCGGGCTATCTCACTTTTCATCGGGTGCTTCGGGGGGCTGAATCTGCTTCAGGATCTGGTTGATTCGATGTGAATAATCCAACGAGGTGTCATAAAAGAAAGAAAGCTCTGGAATATACTTGAGATCCAGCTCCAGCCTCAATTGACGACGAATAAAGCCGAGTGCGGAATCCAGTCCCTTCTTCCGATCTTCCTCTTTGCCGTCGCTCAAGCAGCTGAAGTAAACCCTCGCGGACTTAAGATCCGCGCTCATGAGAACTTCCGTGATAGTAATTCCCTGAACACGAGGATCCTTGATTTTGTGCACGACAATATCCGATATTACCTCGCGAATCAGCTCGGCAACACGATCTTTTCTGAATTTGGACATGAGAGGAGTCCTGATCCGGATTCGCCTTCAAACAATGAACTTGGCCACTGACTCCGAAGTGCCGTCTCCGCCGCTTCGAACGGCGCAGCCTGCCTCCGCTTCGGAGGTCTGTCAGTGACGGCTGCCTGGGTATTCACCGCTGACCGCGAATCGGTATGATTCAGTTCCAAGACGAGTTAGCGCCTCTAGCCGGCGCGCTAATAATGGACTATTTCGATGCGGGAGTCTACTATCTCTGCAAGATACATCTTTTCCACGTAATCAGTAATGTTTTGGAGCATGGTGTGAGCGTGACCCGCATCGTTGCTTACCACGGCAAAACCGATGGTGCAGCTCTGCCATTTATCTTGATCGTCAACCTCGGCTATGGAGACGTCAAATTTGCTGCGGGCCTTCCCCAGGATGCTCTTCACAACCTGCCGCTTGGCCTTGAGTGAAGAAGAACCGTGAATCATCAATCGGATGACGCCAACACCAACTACCATGTCCCTTACTCTGAACAGGCACCACTGTGAAACGGCCGGAAAAGCCTTATCAGGACAGCTTGGCGGATTCCTTTTCTATGATGAAGGCCTCTACGATGTCACCCACTTTGACGTCCCTGTAATTGTCCAGGACGATTCCGCACTCGTAGCCTTCCAGCGCCTCCTTCACGTCCTCCTTGAACCGCTTCATGGAGCCTATCCTGCCGGTGTACACCACGACGTTGTCCCTCAGGAGCCGCACCTGACTGGACCTATCCACCTTGCCGGAAGTTATATAACACCCGGCGACGTTGCCGATCTTGGCTATATAGAAGGTCTGTCGAACTTCGGCTCTGCCCGTCACGGTTTCCTTCTCGATGGGGGCGAGCATTCCCTCCATTGCCTTGCGCACGTCGTCCAGGGCTTCGTAAATCACAGAGTAGACCCGGATGTCCACACGCTCCTGCTCGGCTAGTTGTGAGGCTTTGGGGGTTGGTCTGACGTTGAATCCGATTACTATTGCACGTGACGCGCTGGCCAGCATCACGTCGGATTCGGTTACTCCTCCGACACCGCCGTGAATGATCTTGACCTTAATTTCCTCGGCGGAGAGCCCCAGCAGAGCCTCCTTGAGAGCTTCTACGGATCCCTGAACATCCCCCTTGATTATCATGGGAAGCTCTTTGACTTCTTGCTGCTGCATACGGGCAAGGAGATCCTCAAGAGACGCAGGCGCGGAAACCGCCAACTCGTGCTCGCGGAGCTTCAATTGGCGCTGGCCGCCTATTTGCCTCGCCAGCTTCTCCTCGTCCAGCACCATGAAACTCTCACCGGCGTCCGGGACCCCCGAGAACCCATGGACCTCGACCGGGGTAGCCGGTCCTGCCGTTTCCACGTTTCGGCCCTCGTGGTCCAACATGGCTCTCACCTTGCCGGAGTGCACTCCGGAAACGAAGGGATCGCCGAGCTTCAGCGTCCCGTCCTTGACCAGGACTGTCGCTACCGGGCCCTTGCCCTTGTCCAGCCTTGCCTCAACGATTGTTCCTGTTGCACGCTTATGGGCATCAGCCTTGAGTTCCATCAACTCGGCCTGCAGCAGGATCAGATCCATAAGCTCGTCAATACCCTGACCGGTTTTCGCGCTCACATAAGAAAAGAGAGTGTCGCCGCCCCACGATTCAGGGATGAGGTTGTGCTCGCTCAGTTCCCTCAACACTCGGTCCTTGTCTGCGTCGGGCTTATCCATCTTGTTCACGGCGACGATTATGGGGACGTTCGCGGCCCTGGCATGGTTAATGGCCTCTTTGGTCTGTTCCATGACGCCGTCGTCCGCGGCTACCACCAGCACCACAAAGTCGGTAACCTGCGCGCCTCGGGCTCTCATGGCAGTGAAGGCCTCATGGCCCGGTGTATCGAGAAAAACGAGCTCCCCACGATCCAGTCGGATCTTGTAAGCGCCTATATGCTGCGTGATGCCCCCTGCTTCCTGGTCCGTGACGTGCGTGGACCTGATGAAGTCCAGCAGGGAAGTCTTGCCGTGATCCACATGCCCCATCACCGTGACCACCGGAGGCCTTGGAACAAGAGTGACCTCGATCTCCGTCTGCTTGCTCCGGATAAACTCCCGCTCGGTCATCTCCAGGGGCTCGGCTTCGAATCCGAATTCGGACGCCACGATTGTCGCGGTGTCGAAGTCTACGTTTTCGTTTACCGAGGCGGTGACCCCCAAAGTGAAAAGATGCTGTATCACCTCGGCGGATTTGACGCTCATCTTGTGCGCCAGACTGGCCACGGTCACCAGATCGGGCAGCTTGAGGCGCCGTTTGATGGCTTTGGGAGTTGTCAGTTCCGGCTTGCGCTGTCTGACCTTTCTGCCTCTCCCTCGCAGACGCATGGGTCTGACCCGATCATCGTAAAGGTCGGCACCAAGGACCACTTCCTTGCGCTTACGCACCTTGAGCTTTTCTTCTTCAACCTTCTCTTCGGAAACGTACCGGGCACCTCTTTCCTTCTTCTTTCGTCTTTTTTGCTCTTCTTCTTCGGACAAGGGTGCCTGCACGAAGACCCTCGGCTGTCCGGGTACCTGTTTCTCCGCGACCCGGGACGGCTCAGGAGCGCGAGGTGGGGGGGGCGGAGGTGGGGCCGGCGCCGGACGTTCCGGCTCCTTGGTTGGTTCTTTCCTCAGTGTGACCCTGCCAATAATTTGAGCCGGCTGTATCCTCTTCTCTTTTTTCTTCTTTTTCTTCAGCGGCCTTTCCTCGGAGGATCTGGCCTCGTCTTCAGGGGCCTGAATACCAGGCTCACGCGTCACGTCCGGCTCAATTGCCTCCCTTGGTGCTCCCGTCGCAGGGGCACCGGAGGATTCAGGCCTGGCCTGGGGCGCTTGAGCGGCCCCCCGGAGCCTCTTCACATCGTCTCGAGTCTCAACCCTTTCCATCACTGGAGCCGGTGGCCTTGGAGCCATCTCTATGATTCTTGCGGGTTCGGGTTTCCGCATTTTTTTCGGCGGCTTGCGGCGAAATTCAGCCTTTTCGGCAGGGCCTTTCTCCCCCAGAACGGGTCTTTCGACTTCCATCTCGTGCGGTGTTTCAGCCGGACGACCGTCCCGCTGATCCGGTGGCTCTTCCATAGCCGTAGGGGTCGGCGAACTTTTCATTCTGCGCCTTATCACTGTGGGTTTGATCCGCTTTTCCACGACCTCACGCTGAGGCAGAATGGTCAAGAGTTGTGCCCGCAAGGCCGCTGGGTCGTCCGTCTCCAGCGGGCTTTCCGGGCCTTCGACCTCGAATCCCATGGTCGTGAGTTCTCTGAGCAAGTCTTCGTTCTTGACCTTCAAGTCTCGGGCAAGGTCGTCAACGGTCAATAATGTCATCCGGTTACCCCTTTTGCTCGATTTCTCTGAGCAACTCCTCTTTGGAGGGGAGGACAGCTATGTTCCTTCGCAACGCCCGTGACAGGTTGTTCCTCCTGAGGGCGGCCTCTACACATTTTTCCGCGGGGCAGACATAGCATCCTCTGCCCGATAATTTGTGCTTCCTTGGCGACACGGCCACCGTGTCACCCACGGCCGTGATCCTGATCATCTCCTGCCCAGGTCGCTCTTGTCTGCATCCTATGCAGGTTCTGAGCGGAACATGGCCTCTTTTCATTCCGAGGAGACGCTTGTGGATCCAGCTGACCTTACCGCCTGGATTTGTTTTTCAAACATTCCTTCCTCTGCGGCCTCTTCAGCGTCTTCGTCCTGATCTTCTTCCGAGGAGGTGTCCGCTTCTAGGGCGGCGGTTTCATCCCCGCCCGCGACTTGTTCCTCAGTGCCGGATTCTTCTTCAGGCTCTTCTTCAGGCGGATTGGCCAAATACCGGAGTGCGCCCTGGAGAATCCTAACGCCCCTCTCCTCGGTTATTCCTATGAAGCTCGTCAGCTCCGCCAGATTGGCTTTGGCGATGTCCTCGGGATTACGATATCCGTTGTCGAAGAGAATGCTGGCCGTCTCGTCATCCATGCCATCTATTGACAGTAAGCGCTCGAAAGATTCGCCCGTGATCTTGTCGTCCTTGGATTCGCTCCTCACGTCTATCTTCCAGCCTGTGAGCTTGGCCGCAAGCCTTACGTTCTGGCCCTTTTTGCCGATGGCCAGCGAAAGCTGATCGTCCGCGACTATGACTTCCATAGTGTTGACGTCCGGGTCAATGATGACCTTGGAGATTTCCGCCGGCTGCAGTGCGTTGCACACAAAGTGCGCGGGATCGTCATTCCAAGGGATGATGTCAATCTTCTCGCCCCTGAGTTCCTGCACTACGGCCTGGACCCTGGATCCTTTCATGCCCACGCACGCGCCGACGGGATCCACATCCGAGTCCGTGGAGCGAACCCCGATCTTGGCCCTCTGGCTTGGCTCACGCGCTGCACAGACTATTCGGACTATTCCTTCGGCAATTTCCGGAACCTCCTGCTCGAAGAGCTTCACCAGGAAGGCAGGGTGGGCCCTTGAGAGGATGATCTGGGGGTCCTTCTGAGTCCTACGCACGTCCATTATCAGGGCTCTAATCCTGTCACCCTGACGATAGGTTTCTCGGGGTATCTGTTCAGCAAAAGGCAGGATCGCTTCCGCGCGGCCGAGGTTTACCACTATATTGCGCTTCTCGAACCTCTGGACCATGCCCGTGACTACGTCGAGCTTCCTGTCCTTGTATTCCGCGTAGATGTTCTCCCGTTCAGCGTCCTTGACTTTCTGGATTATCACTTGCTTCGCGGTCTGCGCTGCAATCCGGCCAAAGCTTTCCGTTTCCATTTTAACGCCAAGCTGGTCGCCGATTTCGGCTTCGGGGTCGAGTTCACGTCTGGCCGTATCGAGATCAATTTCAACCGTGGGGTCTTCCACGTGCTCGACCACGTCCTTGAAGAGAAAGACCTCCACTTCTCCGGTCTCGTCGCTGAATTGGGCTTCCAGTTCGACCCTGTTACCGAATTTCTTCCTCGCCGCCGAGACCAGAGCGGCTTCCAAAGCCTCCACTAGCGCATCTCTGGCAATACCCTTTTCCTTGGCGACCTGGTCTATCATTCTGTTCAAGTTTACCACGGTCAATCCCCCGTTGTTCCGGCTCTTCTGCGCAAATCCCGGCCAAATATTTCTTTTTCCGGAAGGTCCAGCCGTGCGGTCTCCAGATTATCCGGACTGATTTGAAACAGTTTCCCATCAACTTCGATAACGATCATGGCGTTTTCCATGCCCTTCAGCGTCCCCTGAAAATTACGTCTGCCCTCAATCTTGGCGCGAGTCCTCAGTCGAACCGGTGACCCCGCGAACTGTATGAAATCCTTCTCTTTTCTTAGCACCCTGTTGATGCCGGGAGAGGAAACCTCCAAACAGTAAGGACGCGCTATCGGGTCCTTCACGTCCAGGAGTGCGCTGACCTGGCGGCTCACCTGCTCGCAATCATCCAGAGTCACCCCCTGGGGTGTATCTATATAAAGGCGCAGAATCCATCGTGCGGCCCCGGGTTTGAACTCAAGTTCCACTAGTTCGATACCGTCGGGTTCCAGTAGGGGTTCGATCATCGCCCACAGTTGTGAAATCAGACGCCTGTCCATGAAAGGGTTGGTCGTTCCTGATTCTCGGCCGCTGCCGGTAACGGCCTCGGCATAATAAAAAACCCGGGTTTTACAGCCCGGGTGGTCTTAGCCACTCACTGGAGCGGGCAACGGGGGTCGAACCCGCGACATCAAGCTTGGGAAGCTTGCACTCTACCAACTGAGCTATGCCCGCACAAAGAAAAATGGAACAACGACTCCCCGCGATGTCAAGTAATTTCAACCGGCACGGAGAGGAGTCGAGACAGGATGCGATGCCCTCGCTCTTTCGAGGTTCCGGCACCGTTGCGTAGTCAATAAAGTAAGGCAGGCGGGGTGCCTCTTCCGCTCCCAACTGCAGGCCTGACCGCGTCTCGGAGACCTGCCGCGGCCTGCCGCAAGAGTGTCCACTCTGTGACGGCGAACCGGTATTAGGCAGCTGCCTCTCTTGGGCCGGCAGGGGATTGCCGGAGTGGAGTCGAGGACTACGTTGGCAGCGACTGCCGCCGCAGTGGCCCTCGGCATCAGGAGGCCCTTTACATAAGCTTTTCGTTGATATCAATCTTGGATCGGCTCTCCAGAAGCTGAATCCATCCCTTGATGAACTCGGTCTTTCGCACCTCCAACACCCAGTTGTCGAAAGCCGCGGCGTCCTTTGCGTATTGATCCTCGCTCGCGCTCTCCACTCCGGTGAGCCGCACCACTGCGACGCCTCCGGTGACGGGTACCGGATCGGGGAAAAGCGGAACAGCCTTAGTCACCGTGGTAAGCATCTCGTTGACTTCCTGGGCATTTCCGAGCTGCGGGATGAAGCTTGCGGTCCTGGCCACGGGTTCAAGTTGCTGCCATTTCAGGCCAAATTTTTCCGCCACCTCGGCGGGATCGGCCGCAGCCGACTTCAGGGCCTGGATGACTTCCTGGGCCTTTTTCCTTGCCGCCATCAAAGCCTGTTCCTTGACAAAATCCTGCTCTACGGTTACCCGAACCTCGGAGTACTCGGGAACTCTCTCCTTGTTTTTCTCCTCCAGCTTCAGGAGGACGTAGCTGTCGCCCGCTCGCATCATCCTTGAAGTCTCGCCGGTCTTGAGCTGGAAAGCTTCTTCCATAATTTTGGGATCGTCACCCACATCGGGAATTCCACCGCCTTTTGTCACGAATTCGGCCATCTTCAATTGCAGCCCGAACTTATCAGCCTGGCCCTTGAGATCTTCGGTGCGGTAGACCTTCTCGTAGAATTCTTCGGCAATATCATTCACCGCCTTGCGAGCCTTGGCTTCGAGCAGCTTTTTGACTATTGAATCCTTTGTGAGCTCGAATTCAAGTTGAGCTTCGGGCTTCTTTTCCTCGAGGCGGATCAGGTGGTAACCCTGTTCGGTGAGAACCGGCTCCGAGATCTGGCCGGCGTCCAGTTTCCACGCAACCTTTTCCATCTCCGGATTCATAGTGCCCTTGGAGAAGAAGCCGAGATCGCCTCCTCTCTGCGCTGAAGACTCATCCTGGGACTCGGCCTTGGCGATCTTTTCGAACTCCTCCCCGGCTTTTATTCTGTTCAGTATTTCTTCGGCCTTTTTCCTTGTTTCCCCGAGGTTATCCTTGTTCGCTTCACCGGGCAATTTCAACAGAATATGGCTGGCCCTGATCCGTTCGGGAGTGATGAATTCCTTGGGATTCATTTTAAAATAGTTAAGAGCCTCTTCGTCGGAGACCGAAAGATTCTTTTGGATGTCCCGCCATGAAAATGCCACGTAATCGAGATGGAGGGATTGCGGAATCTCGTACTTGGCCTGATTCTTCTTGAAATAGGATTCCACTGCGGCGGGATCGGGCTGAGGTTTATCCGCCCCTTCTTCGGCCTTGATCAAAAGCATGGAAAGGACCAGCTTGTCATTGTGAAAATGCCACAGTTTCTTGATTTCCTCGGGGTCAATCTTCACGGAATCGGTAAGCAGGCTCACTACCTGTTGCTGCATCAATTCCTGTCTTCTGGCCTGCTCGTAAGAGGAAGGGGTCATTTTTATCGTGTTCAGATAGACTCTGTAGAACCCCTCGTCAAAAGCCCCGTTGCGCTGAAACATCGGATTCGAGCGAATATCTACCGCCAGGTCTTCGTCGGTGACCACGAATCCGAGGCGATTGGCCTCCTGAAGAAAGAGAAGCTGATGAACCATTCCTTCGACGACTTTCTTCTTGAGGTTCACCTTGTCCAGGAGATCCTGAGGTATGTTTCCCTTGAAGCGCATCCTGATTTTTTCCATCTCGCTCTCGTACACGCTGTAGAATTGATCGTAACTTATGACCGTGTCATTGACCTTGGCCGCGTAATTCTGGCTCTGGGGACCTGGACCCGACCAGCCGTACCAGAAGATGAAAACCAAGATTATTCCGCCCAGGGCCACCTTGATGAGCCACGAGCGAGCGTGTCTGCGCATGAGATCGAGCACGAGCCTCTCTCCTTTCCTATAGCCACAAAAGCTGGCGAGATCATAAGAAGTCCGGGCTTGGTTGTCAATGGCCGACAATCCGCGAAGTATCCCGGAAAGGGCTGAACCCCCGATGATATGATGGTGGCCGCGAGCGCACTACCATTTTCCGAAAACAACGTCCGTTCGGCTCGCAATGACAAAGGGGTTGCTTACAGATTGGGTTCTAAAACGATCTGCGGAGCAAAGTCGTCAGTCCATTGCGGAAAAGCCTTCCCCTGGTGAGATTTGCACACGAATGTCGGCTAGTCCAACTTTTCTTTTTCCAGGAGGAATTCCACCATCCTGGAGGCCTCCTCAACCATTCGTCCGGTTGCCAGGGCAGCGTGCTCGGAGAACCCCTTGTCGGGCTCCTCAGCATCAGGGTTCCACATGCCGGAATCCAGCATGACGAACGGCACCGGCTCGGCTGAATGGACTCTTGTGGCGGTGGGCGTCTGGTGGTCCGGTATCAGGAGAACACGCCATCTGGGGAAGGCCTCCAGCCCCTTGAGGACAGGACCGACCACCTTTTCGTCAAAATCTTCGATGGCTTTGACCTTCAGATCGCGCTGGCCGCTATGTCCGGCTTCGTCGGGAGCCTCCACATGCAGGAAGGCGAAATCCCTCTCTTTGAGGGCTGCCATGGCAGCTTCCACCTTACCCTGATAATTGGTGTCCAGGTAGCCCGTCGCGCCGGGAACATCAATAATATCTAAACCCGCATACTTTCCGATACCCCTGACAAGATCCACAGCAGCCACCACGGCTCCAGTGATTCCGAACTTCTCCCTGTACGTTTTTATTCTTGGAGGCCTCCCTTGTCCCCATGGCCACACGGAATTAGCGGGCCCCTGGCATCGCTTGATCCGGCGCTGGTTGACGGGATGATTCTCCAGGAGTTTCCAGCTCCTGATGATAAGCCTGAGCAGCACGTCGGCCCCCGGACCAGAAGGAAACCTTTGAGCTATTGGCTCGCCCGGAAAGTCGTGGGGCGCGTGGGTCACGCATCCTTCCGGCCCGTCAGTCCACACGAGGAGGTTCCTGTATGAAACGCCGGGCACAAGCGTCATGCCGAAGCTCTCTACTGCGGGAGTTAGGAAAGCCGCCAGTTCGTGGGCCTCCGGGGTCGAGATGTGGTCCGCGCTATGGTCGGACATGACGTTATAGTTCCGTTCCAGGGTGACCAGGTTCAGCCTGAAGGCCAGATCGTTCTCCTCGAGAACCACCCCCATGGACGCGGCCTCGAAGGGAGCCCGGCCGGTGTAAACCAGCGCAGGAGAATATCCCATGATTGAGAGATTGGCCACGTCGCTGCCTGGTCCCATGCCTTCGGGGACGGTGCGCGCCAGCCCTATGGTTCCCGCTGCGGACATCCTATCCATCCAGGGCGTTCTGGCAGCTTCCAGGGGTGTGCCGCCGTCCAGCTCAGGGATGAGAGCGTCGGCCATACCATCAGGCACAAGAATCACGTATTTGGTTTCAGAATCCGAGGACATTCAGCACCTTCTTCATTTCAGGTTCACAAGTTACCGGCTCGGGTGATTCTTTTATAGCATTGTCAGGGTCCTTGAGTCCATGCCCGGTCAGGGTGCATACGACCCTATCTCCGCCGCTAAAGAACCCTTGTTTGTTCTTCTTGATCAGTCCCGCGATGGAGGCCGCTGACGCGGGTTCGCAGAAGACACCCTCCGTAGAAGCAACCAGCCTGTAAGCTGCAAGGATCTCCTGGTCGCTCACCATGTCTATCAGCCCGCCGGACTCGTCACGAGCCGCTTCGGCAGCCTTCCAGGAGGCAGGATTGCCTATCCTGATCGCCGTGGCCACTGTTTCGGGCTTGGCTATGGGGTAGCCCCTTACGATGGGCGCTGCCCCTTCGGCCTGAAAGCCGATCATCCTGGGGAGCCTCTTTATCTTGGCTGCATCCCGATAAACCTTGTAACCGGCCCAGTACGCCGTGATATTTCCTGCGTTTCCCACGGGGAGAAAATGAAATTCCGGTGCATCCCCCAGAGCGTTGCATACCTCGAAAGCCGCTGATTTCTGGCCTTCGATGCGATGCGGATTGACTGAATTGACCAGCGTTATGGGATAATTGTCGGAGACTTCCCGCACTATCCTGAGAGCGTCGTCGAAATTCCCGAGAATCTTTATGACCGTGGCCCCGTGAATCATGGCCTGGGCCAGCTTGCCCAAAGCTATCTTGCCCTCCGGAATCAGCACAAAGGCCTTCAATCCCGCACGCGCCGCATAAGCCGCAGCAGACGCGGAAGTGTTGCCGGTGGAAGCGCAGATCACCGCCCTGGAACCTGCCTCCACGGCACGGGACACGGCAAGAGTCATGCCACGGTCTTTGAAGGACGCCGTGGGATTCAACCCCTCATACTTGAGGAAAACCGAGATGCCGGGGTTGATCCTCTCCGCCAAAGAGGCAGCGGGAATGAGGGGGGTGTTGCCCTCCTGGAGGGTAACCACATGTCGGTCGTTTTCGAAATGATAAAAATCCGGGAATTCCCGAATGATGCCTTTCCACATTTTCTTGCTCCCTGGCCGGGACGGTAATAATCGGCACCGGGTTGCCCGTGAAGAGGCAGAGGTGAACTCGAATTCCTATCCCTGCCGACCGCCGGCCCGATGCGGATTCTTCTAGACCGTCCTGGTATTACCTTACTTCAGTGTCTCGTCCTCGATCCTTATTATCACCGGCGGTCCTTCCACCGCGTCCAACATGCCTATTTCAGCTCGGGCAGCCTGCATGTCCGCCTCTCGGGCCAAATGGGTGAGAAATACCACCGGAACGGTTCCAGAGGTCTCACGGCCTTTCTGGACCACCGAATGTATACTTATGCTGTGATCGGACATTATACCGGCCACCCGGGACAGCACGCCCGGCCGATCCAGAGCCTGAACCCGGACATAGTAGTTTGTGACTATCTCATTCATGTCCATGACGCCACCAGGAGCCCGCCAGTCGTCGGTATATCCCAGGGGCGGAACTCGGCCGGCTCCGCCTTGCATGATATTGCGGGCAGCCTCGATGATGTCCCCGACCACCGCGGACGCCGTAGGCTCCTTTCCTGCCCCGCGGCCGTAGAAAAGCTGCTCGCCCGCCATGTCTCCACGGAGATAGATCCCGTTGAATACGCCGTCCACCTGGGCCAAGGGATGATTCTGGGCCAGCATGGTGGGATGGAGCCTGGCTTCCACCATGTTGCCGTGCATTATAATAATGGCCAGCAGCTTGATCTTATAGGAGAACTCCCTGGCCATGAGGACGTCGAAGGGGCTTATCCCACGGATCCCCTCTACGTGAACCCTCTTGACCGGGACCCGGATGCCGTGGGTCAGGCTGAGGACCAACACCAGCTTGTGTGCAGCGTCAATGCCGTCAATGTCCAGACCGGGGTCGGCCTCGGCGTAACCCAGCTCCTGCGCCTGGCGCAACACGTCTTCGAAGGACACCCCTGGATTCTCGGTCATTGCCGTCAAAATAAAATTACACGTGCCGTTGAGAATGGCCAAGACCTTCTCGAAACGATTTGCCACCAGGCCTTCCCTCAGTGACCGCAGAATCGGAATGCCTCCCGCAACTGCAGCCTCGAAGGCTATGTCCACACCGGCAGCGTGCGCGGCCCGGAAGATCTCGGGTCCGTGTTCGGCCAGCAAAGCCTTGTTGGCCGTGACGACCGGCTTGCC
>Ga0172371_10008609_pt1 | contig 14243 bp, 7 predicted proteins | sample Lak12m_FD_114543 | JGI IMG/M metagenome (GOLD analysis project Ga0172371, IMG submission 114543) | Freshwater microbial communities from Kabuno Bay, South-Kivu, Congo - kab_022012_12m | ecosystem: Environmental > Aquatic > Freshwater > Lake | place: Democratic Republic of the Congo: South-Kivu... | reverse complement strand
GTTCCAGCGCGAAAAAAAAGTTCTGTGGCGCGGAGCGATTCCCGGTAAACCGCGAATTACCTTCACGTTTCCCCACACAGAAAAATCACTCCTCAACGCTGCCGAGGAAGCAGTTTACCGCCGAGAACGCGGAGATCGCAGAGGGAATCATCGCTTCAAATCTCACGAGCATTCACAGGGATTCCTCCAGGATTGAAACAACGAGTGCGTTGTCCGAAGGTCCCCATCCCCTATCCCCTTCCCCGAGCATAGGGAAGGGGGAACTGGATTGCGGCTGCGGAGTAGCGGGACGATCCCCTTCCCCGAGCATAGGGAAGGGGGACCGGAAGCCCTCTCTCCATCCTTGGAGAGGGGGTTGGGGGTGAGGATTCCCGATCTCGCGATGAACGTTTGCCAAATCTCCGCCTTCTCCGCGTCCACTGCAGTGAATCCGGGTTTTCGGCTGTTATGGCGGTTGTCGGTTCACCCTTGCCCCAAGATGGCTCGTTTCACCAGCGCCTTGGCGATTTCCACCTTGTATCCATTCATCTTGAGCGGCTTCGCGCCTGAAAGGGCTTGATCCGCCGCTTCGGCCGCGATGTCCTCGTCGATGTTCCGTCCCTGCGCCAGATCTTCCGCATCCCGGGCCCTCACCGGTTCGGGAGCCACTGCGCCGAGCACGATCCGTGCTCCTGTGCAGGCCCCGTTGTCGAACGTGAAAATCGATGCCACACTCACCAGCGCGAAATCGACGGGTTTTCTCAGGGTGAATTTATGGTATTTTTGCCTCGCGAGAGCCCGGAGTTTCGGTATTCGGATTTCGGTTATCAGCTCATCGGCTTCCAGCACGGTTGTGCTCGTCGCGGTGACTTTGAAAAAGGATTGCGCGGCGACGGTCCTCTTTGTGGTGACAATGTCCGCGTCCAGCGCGGTCAGCGCTACAGCGATGTCCGACGGACCCACCGCGAAGCAACCCTTCCTGACCTTGCCGTGAGGGGAGGGCGTGTCGATGAGAGCGGCAGCTCCGAATATCGAATGGTAGCGGTTGTCGCCGGCCAAGGCGCTGCAGAATGTGCCGCCCTTGCGCAGGCACGCCATGGGGCCGCCGATGTGGCGAGGGTATCGGTAAAACCAGCACCGGACATCCTGGGCAAGGTTGCCCCCGATGGTGGCCATGGTGCGAACATGTGGCGTGCCTACGGAGTGCGCTGCCTCTGCCAGGAGTTTGCAGTGTTCCTGCATGATGGGGGATTTCACGATATCGGCCAACCGGGCAAGGGCGCCTATCCTGAGGCCCTTCTCATCATTCCTGATGAAGTCGAGGCCTGCAATGGACTTGATGTTGATGACAGCGGCCGGGTACTCGGGGGTCGCCCCGTCCTTCAAAGCCCCCAAAAGATCGGTGCCTCCCGCATTGACCTTTGCCCTCCCGTCGTAATCTATCAGGAGTGCGACCGCTTCCTCGAGCGAGCGTGCATTATGGTGCTCAAACCGTTTCATCGTGCGCCCACGTTTGTCGCATTGCCCAGCTTGCCCAAGGCCCTGAGCACCCTCTGGGGAGTGACGGGATACTCGTGGAGCCAACACCCCACGGCGTTCGACACAGCCATCAGCACAGCCGAAGGTCCGGGTGACGTCGCAATTTCCCCGACGCCGACCGCATGAAACCGGTGGGTGGGAATGGGCGTCTCGAGCACCACATGCTCCATGGCCGGCAAATCGGCAAAGGTCCGCCACTTGTAATCGATCAGGTTCGCATTGAGGATGTGTCCCGAGCGCGGGTTGAGGACGGTTTCCTCGAAGATGGCGCTGTCGATCCCGGCGGAGCCGATACACCCGTTGAGCTGACCTTCAAGCCCCTGGGGGTCGATGATCTGACCGACGTCGGTTGCGAGCACCACGCGCAACAAATTCACCTGCCCGGTTTCCGTGTCCACCTCGACCTCGACAAAACTCATCATACAATTGCACAGGGTGAAATCCGGCTCAAAACGTGCCCACCCTAATATGGTGCGGTCGAACCCCAATGCCTTCCATTTCCAACTTCTTTCCGGATGTCCCTTCACGAAGACCACGCCGTCGGCCGTTTCCAGCTCTTGAGGGTCCGCGCCCAGTTTCGGCGCGGCAATCTCGAAGAGTTTTCGCTTGGCGTCCTCAGCCGCGTTGATGACCGCGCTCGCAATGGCATAGGTCCCTCGGGAGCCGACCGGTCCGAACTCGAAGGGTGTCACCAGCGTATCCGCGGGGGTCATGGAGATCCTCTCCGGAGGTATCTGAAGCACCTCTGCCACCATCCTGGCATAATTGCTCTTCTGACCGGTGCCGTGCTCCGCCGCGCAGAGAAAGATGGTAGCGGCGCCGTTGTTGTCGAGCTTCACGTACGCCTCCGCCGTGTCTTCGCCAACGTCGGCGTTTCCGTGGACACCCACACCGATTCCGGTGCGCCTCGTGCCGTTGACCGCGGTGGGCGTGAGCCAGCCCTTCCATTTCTCTTTCCAGCCGAATACTTCGGCTCCCTTATCCATTGCCGGGGAATAGTCGATTCCCCGGTACTGATACCAGTTGCCGTCCCGCCAGTAGTACCCTCCGCCCGGCTTGACGAAGTTCTTCTTAAGCACCTCGAACGGATCGAGGCAGGCCTTCTCCATAGCAAGGCTGAGGAGCGGTATGAATGAGCACTTCAATTCCTGGCCGCCGAAGCCTCTCGTGATGCCGGAAGCGTTCCGGTTTGTGGTCACAACGACGCTCCGCAAGTCCCAGTTGGGGCACCGGGCCATGATCATGAGCTCGCCTGATCCCACTGCGACCTGCGCTTGCGTGGTGAAGGAATAGTATCCCGTATCGACGTACCATGTGCCCTGAATAGCCGTTAGAGTACCGTCCTTCTTCATGCCGACCCGGCCATGAATTCGGGAGCCGATCCTCAGCGTGAAAGCGGCCATGTGCTCTTCCTTGGTGAAGAAAACCTTCACCGGTCTCCCGGTAGCCCTGCTGAGAAGCGCCGCGTATGCCTGGACCTGCCAACACATGACCTTGGTCCCGAAACTGCCGCCCACGTGATGCCCGATGGTCCTGACTTCCACCTGTCTATTGAAAACGTGGAAGAGGGTCGCCTTGTCCATGTACGGGGCCTGACTGGTGCCCCACACGGTGACCCTGTTCGGTTCCTCCCACAGGGCAACGGCCCCCACCGGTTCAGGAGGAAGGGCGTTCGGCAGATTCTCGTATCCGAAGGCGCCTTGCGCGACGACGTCCGCGTCTGCAAATCCGTTCTCCACGTCCCCCATCACCACGCCTTTAAGGGAGCTCGGCCCGAACGCGATGGTCCCACCGGGTAGGACATTGCCGGGGAACTGGTCGTAAACCAGGGGAGCGCCGGGTTTGACGGCCGAATCTATGTCGAAAACCGCGGGCAGGACCTCATACTCTACCTCGATGAGATCCAATGCCTCGTCCGCGATGTCCTCGGTCGCGGCCGCGACGAGGGCTACCGCATCGCCCACGTACCTCACTTTGCTGTCGAGGACCGGCACATTGCGGGGTGTGCCACCTCTCCAATCCGGATTGTCTTCCCAGGTGAGCACGGCCTTTACGCCAGGCAGCGCCTCAGCCTTGCTCTTGTCGATCTTGTTGATGCGCGCGTGGGCATGTGGGCTCCTCAAAACTTTTCCGTGGAGGAGATTTTGAAATTTCAGATCGTCAAGGTACTGGACGGCCCCAGTTACGATCCCCACAGCATCCTTCCGCTGCATGGGCTTCCCTATGTATCGGTAATCGCGGCCCATGCTCATTCCCCCTTCCGTGCGACCGACATGACAGCCTTGATAACCTGGTAGTGGCTTATGCACCGGCAAAAATTCCCGGAAAGCGCCTCTTTCACCTCTTCCTCCGCTGGGTTGGGGTTTTCGTCCAGGAACGCCCTGGCGGTTATGATCATTCCGGGTGTGCAGTAGCCGCACTGAAAGGCCGTGTGGTCGACAAACGCCTGTTGAAGTGGATCGAGCGCCCCTGTTTTCGGATCCCTCAACCCTTCGATGGTTGTGATGTTCGTTCCGTCGCACTCGACCGTCAGGACCTTGCAGGAAAGCACGGCCTTCCCGTCCATGATGACCGCACAAGCCCCGCAAGCTCCCTGGTCGCAGGAAACCTTGGTGCCGGTGAGCCCGAGGGTCTCCCGGAGCGTATGGGACAACGTATGGGCCGGGGATATCTCGCCGACTTCGGTACCCACGTTTAGTCGGTAGCGCTGTCCATTAACCGTGAAGCCGACGCTGCGAGTCCCTGGTGCTTTTCGAGTTGCGCTGTCCGACGTGGTTGTCTGCATTTCTCTCTCTCCTTGTTGGATCGTCGGCTGCGCCGACCCGAGGTGGCGTCCACATCCGTTGTCAAGAGTCCTGTCCGAATGAGCGCGGGCGTTTACCGAACGGAGGACCCACGGTAGGGGCGCACCCGTGTGTGCGCCCTTTTCCGGGGGCAGACACACGGGTCTGCCCCTACCGGGATCATTCTCTCCACAATCGGACATTATTGATGGCAACTGCTATACGCACCGCAGTTTCTCGGGCAAATCATCATCCTTCAACCTTGGCGCCGAGCTGTCGGGACAGGGCTTTGCCGGCATCTGCCACCAGAGGGCCACATTGCCGGGCAGCCTTTGCCGACGGCAACCCGAGCACCGCCAAGTATCCGACGGGCCGTTCATTCGGGCCGAGCACCGGCGCTGCCACCACATTGAGGCCCGGGACCATCTCCTCCAAATCCTCAATAAACCATTCCCTGCGGCACCGGCGCATCTCTTCGTCGAGCTTATCCCGGTCGAACTTGGACGGATGTCCGTGAAAATGAAGCTCCTCATCCGCGAGGAGGTCGTCGAGCTCCTCTGGAGGAAGGAACGCGGCAATGGCCTTGCCATGGCAGCCGAAGGTGATGGGGAAGCGATGGCCGACGCGCATGGTGATACCGATAACACGCGCGCCTTCGTGCTTCGCCGCGACAAACACGTTCCTGTCTGCGATCAACCCGAGCGCAGCCGTAGCTCCGGCCTTGCTCGCGAGCTCCGCCAGAAACGGCTCGGCGAGCTTCGGCGCGCTGAGCGTATCGAGGAATCTCCGTGAGAGACCGATCAGTCCGGGGCCGAGGGTGTAGCCTTTTCCCCTGCCGCCGGTTTGAACGAGGCCGAACTTCCGGAGCGTGTGGAGAATGGAGAAGGCTGTGCTCTTGTGCAGCCCCACCGCCTCACAGATTTCGGTCAAGTTCATGTGGGCCGATTCGGCCTCCGCCATGCGGAATAGCACGCGTAAAGCCTGCTCTACGGCCGGCACGATGTACTTGTCGCGTGAGATGGTCTTTGGGGAGGCTGTCATGAGTTCTCTACATAGAACTGTAGTTCGTCATACATGAACAATGACTCTGTTACCATTGACGACCATCTTTCGTCAAGGAAAAAACGCGCTCATTGTTCCGCCCACGCTTCTGAGGTACACTGCCTCCGCGATGTGGAACAGTCACCATGAGAAACGGCTCCCGCATATCGGTCATCATACCCGCTCTCAATGAAGAGCAGTCCATCGGCAAGGTAATTGACTCCCTTCCGAATTGGGTGGACGAGATCATCGTCGCGGACAACGGCTCCACGGACGGGACCGCTCGGACCGCGGAGCAGCACGGTGCTCGGGTCGTTCGGGAACCACGGCGGGGATATGGGGCTGCGTGTCTGGCGGCCATGGCCCGGCTTCGCGATCCCGAAGTCGTGGTCTTCCTTGACGGGGATTTCAGCGACTTCCCGGAAGAAACCGCGCTTCTCGTGGACCCGATCCTCTCGGAAGAGGCCGACCTGGTCATCGGCTCACGCGTCCTCGGAGTGCGCGAACCGGGAGCACTCACGTTTCAGGCGCAATTCGGCAATTGGATCGCGTGCAGGCTCATTCACCTCATCTGGAATGCGCGATACACCGATCTGGGACCATTCCGTGCCATACGGCACTCTGCCTTGGTATCCCTCGGCATGCGCGACCGGGATTACGGCTGGACGGTGGAGATGCAAATCAAGGCCGCGATGAGAGGGATGCGGGTAAAGGAAGTTCCGGTATCCTACCGGCGGCGTATCGGGAAATCGAAGGTGTCGGGAACGGTACGGGGCGTGGTGGGCGCAGGGGTCAAGATTCTCGGAACCATCTTCCTCGCGTCGGTCGGCATCCTTTCGGATACCGGCAGGGAAGGGCAGGGCGAGCGCGTCATCGTGTTCACCCGGTATCCTGAGGCCGGCAAGACCAAGACTCGATTGATCCCCGCGATCGGTGCGACGGGAGCCGCGAACCTCCACAAGAGCCTCACCGAACGGGCCGTTGCCGAGGCCGGAAGGGTCCGGGATCGAAGAGGCGCGACCGTGGAGATCAGGTATGAAGGGAGCGAATCGGCCATCATGGCTGAATGGCTCGGGCATGACCTCGACTATCGCGAGCAGGAGTCCGGCGACCTCGGAGATCGGATGTTCAGGGCCTTCGAGGAGTCGTTGCGCGGGGGATTCGGTCGAGTGGTCCTTTTCGGCACCGATCTGCCCGGATTATCCGCAGACATCATCACCCGAGGGCTCAGCGAGCTCGATCGCCATGACCTCGTGCTCGGGCCGGCGCGGGACGGCGGCTACTACTTGATCGGCATGAAGCGTCCATATCCGGAGCTCTTTGACAGCATGGAGTGGAGCAATGCCCACGTCCTCAGCGCCACCCTCGATAGGGCGCGTGGCCTCGGCCTCTCGACGACGCTCCTCGAACCGCTGAACGATCTCGACCGGCCGGAAGATCTCGGACGCTTCGCTGCGAGTCAGCCGCCGGCCGCGGGTTTGCCGGAATCCGATCTCATTTCCGTTATTGTGCCGTCCCTGAACGAAGGGCGCAATCTGCTCGCTTGCCTGGAAAGCGTCCGCAGCGCGGGCGATGTAGAAATCATTGTCGTGGACGGCGGAAGTAGTGACGATACGGTAGCCTTGGCCCATGCAGCCGATGTGAAAGTCCTCGTAACGGATTCGGGCCGCGGGAGGCAGATGAACGCCGGGGCAGCGGCAGCATCAGGTGGAATTCTCCTTTTTCTCCACGCCGATTCCGTCTTGCCCCGGAGCTGGAATCGCCTCGTTCGGAGCGCTCTCTCCGAAAAGGGCGTCTCGGCCGGCGCCTTCGAGCTCGGTCTGAACGCAGAGTCCCCGGCATTCCGATTCATTGAACGGGCTGCGAACTTTCGGTCGAGGACGCTTCAGACACCGTACGGGGACCAAGGGATCTTTCTCACGCGCGAGATGTTTCGGCAGATGGGTGGATTTCCGGAAATCCCGCTCATGGAAGATCTCGAGCTGGTGCGGAACTTGAGAAAGCAGGGAAGGATCGCCATCGTGCCGGAACGGATCTCGACGTCGGCCCGCCGCTGGCGCAAGCTCGGCGTGCTCCGTGCCACCCTGATCAATCAAGTGTTGCTCGCGGCATATTTTCTCGGTATCCGGCCGCGGGTCCTGTCACGATGGTATAATCGGTGAATTGGAACGACATTGAAAAGGTCGTAGACGTATGCGTTTTCTTGTGACCGGCGGAACGGGCTTCATCGGAAGCCACGTGGTGGAATTGATCCTGGCGCGCGGCTGGGAAGCCGTTTGCCCTGTCCGCAACAGGGCGACGTTGCGGAACCTCGAAGGTCTCTCCGCGGTAACCGTCTCCGCTGACCGGCTCGAGCAGGAAATCGAGGGCAACCCTGAGCTCGATTACGTGATTCACGTTGCCGGCGCGACGCGGGCCCTTGATTACGATGGTTACTACGAGGCGAACGTGGAAATGACCCGGCGGTTGCTGGAATTATTGGCTGGGTCGCGGGCGCGGGATACTCTCAAACGGTTCGTGCTGGTAAGCTCCCAGACCGCCACAGGTCCCTCCCCGGACGACGGAACGTGTCGGTCCGAATCGGACCCTCTCTGCCCGGTGTCCAACTACGGTCGTTCCAAGGCTGAAGCGGAAGCCGTTGTGCGAAGTTTCAGAGACCTGCTCCCGATAACCATAATTCGACCTCCGACGGTGTTCGGTCCTCGGGACGTAGACGTGCTTGGGGTGTTCAAGTGCGTGCGCTTTCGGTTGGCGCCGTGCATCGCCGGCAGAGACCGGCTCGTCAGCATCGTCTATGTGGAAGACCTCGTCGAGGGAATCCTCGCCGCGGCTTTGTCACCGGCAGCGGTGGGTGAGACGTATTTTCTGGCCAATCCCGAACCGGTGGTCTGGAGGGAGTTCGGACTGCTCGTGGCCAAGGTGATGGGATACCGGGCCCTGCCTCTGAAGATCCCCTTGTCCGCCATGAAAGTTACCGCTTGGGCAGGGGACCTGATCGGAAGGATCACCGGAAGCGCTCAGCTCTTCAGATCGGAGAAGGTCGAGGAGATGGGACACGTTGCGTGGGTCTGCTCAGCAGATAAGGCGTGCCGGGATTTTCAGTGGCAACCGCGCACTCCCATGGTCGAGGCCGTCAAGAAGACCGCTGACTGGTACGAGAGCCACGGCTGGCTGTAACGGCGCTTAGTACAGAGTTTCCTAAGTGCCCTGACGCACAAATTCGGTGACGTATTCCGGGTTCGTCACCCCGGCGAAAGCCGAGGTCCAGTGCTGTCAAGCTGGAGAGATTTGGAGCGCTCTCCACTGCTCCCGGCCATCCGGGACTGGATTCCGACTTTCGTCGGAATGACGGAGAGTTCGGCTTGGTTCCGGTCTTCCGGCCGAGTCGCAAGACCTCGGGGTCGAATACGTCACCGTATTTCAGAAATCCCGTATTTGCTACTCCATTTCGTACGTTCGGTCGCGGATTTCCGTCGCGCGGACATTGCTTCGTCGCGACGCTCCTCGCAATGACATGCCCTCAGTCTTCGATTGGTCCGGGTTGAAAGACGGTCCTCCTCCCGCGTCCCCCTTCCAACAACTCGAAATATATCGGCTGTTCCATTACTGGTTGACCGGCTTCTGTCGACGACGTAGATTTAAAGCTAGGACAATATTGGCTCCTTCAGCGACGTGACGACTCGTGTGGCTTTCTCATCGCAACAGGGAGACCGGCGGAAGCCCTTTCCTTTGGATGATTTGGCCGGAAAGTCTCCGGCAAGAGAGGTGCTGGCCCAGCCATGAGACCCCCAACCAGCTCACGGGATCGCCGTGTGTTCAGCCGGCTATTCTCAAGGCGCGTCGGATGGACGTGGGGCTCCATCGTTGTGTCTCTGCTCGTTTGCGCGGCGATTTTCTGGATTCACTCTGCACAAAATCAGGGTATGCGAGAGGCGATCTCCTCCCTGGAAAATCTTCGCCAAGCCCGAATCGAGCTCGCCAATGGACTCTTGCACGTCGCTCTGTCCGACGAACCTTCGTCGCCATTCGAACGAGTTGAGGGAATGGCGTTGCTGCGGCAAGCGATGTCAGCGCTGGAGGAGTCTGTCCGCACAATCGAGAATGGAAGCGGCGGGCCGCTCGTCCTGCAGCCGGAGGGGGCGACTACGGCTTTCCGAAACAGCTTGAGCTCCTTTCAGGCTCGTTTGAAGGAGTGGAGCAGGCCAGGAGACCGCGAGCCCGGATTGGAGACGGATCTCCGAGAGACTTTCTACGAACTTGAACGCCAGGCTGCCATCTTGGACGGACACATTCTGCGCAGCCTGAACCAACAGTCAGCACGTCTCGACCTGGCATTCAGGTACACCCTGGCGGCTGCGGTCATACTTTTCTCAGGGATCTGTCTCACGGTGTTTTTCCTGGGGCGCGCACAGAAGGAATCGGCTGACGCGTTGTTGTTCAGCGAGAAGCGTTTGCGCATCCTGGTGGAAACCATCCCGGACCTGGTCTGGTTGAAGGACCCCGACGGGGTCTATCTTGCCTGTAACAGACGTTTTGAGGGCTTTTTCGGGGCCAAACAGGCAGAGATCGTCGGAAAGACCGATTACGACTTTGTGGACACTGAGCTTGCCGACTTTTTTCGCGAGAACGATCGCAAGGCAATGGCGGCCGGTCGGCCGACCATCAACGAAGAATGGGTCGCCTATGCGGATGACGGCCACCGAGAGCTTCTGGAGACGATCAAAACGCCGATGCGCGGCCACGATGGTCGTCTCATCGGGGTGCTGGGGATCGCTCGCGACATCACCGGCCTGCGAGCGGTCCAGGAAGCCCTGGGTGAGCGTGAAGAAATCTACAGCGCGATCGTGAACCAGGCTGCGGATTCTATTGTGCTGATCGATGTGGAGACTCAAAGCTTCGCCGAATTCAACGACACCGCGTGCAACAATCTCGGCTATTCGCGCGATGAATTCGCCGCACTCAGGTTTCCGGAAATTACGGTGGTGGAAGATCCGGAAGCGACCGCAGAATACTGGCCTGAAATCCTCGACACCGGCAGCGCCTCCTATGAGACTCATTTCCGGCGCAAGAACGGCGAGATCCGCGACGTGTGGGTGAGCGCCAGGCCTGTCACGATTCGGGGGAGGCGATTTCTCGCCGCGGTCTGCCGCGATGTGACCGAACGCAAACGTGCCGAGAAATCCTTGCGATACCATGAGCGTTTGTTGCGGGAAATGGGCAAGGTTGCGAAGATCGGGGGATGGGAGTTCGAGCCTGCAACCGGCAAAGGAAGTTGGACCGAGGAAGTAGCACGAATTCACGACCTTGATCCGAACGACGAGACGAGTGTCGAGCGGGGAATGAGTTTTTTCCACGGTGAATATCGCTCAAAGATCGAGAAAGCGTTCAAGGAGGCCATCGAGCTCGGGCAACCCTATGACTTGGAACTGGAAATGATCTCGGCGAAAGGGGATCATAAGTGGGTTCAGACCATCGGGCGTCCCAAGGTCAAAAACGGGAAGGTCGTGCAAGTGCGCGGTTCCTTCCAGGACATCACCGAACGGAAGCGTGCCGAGCAACGGATCGAACACCTCAATCGCGTGCTGCGTTCCATTCGCGAGGTAAACGAATTGATCGTTCGCGAGAAGGATCCCGATCGCTTGATTCAGGTAGCGTGCAAGCTTCTCGTTGAGAATCAAGGATATGCCAGCGTCCTCATTATTGCCACCGATGAAGCGGACGTGCCTCGATCCTTTGCTGAAGCGGGAACGGGCGATGCTTTGCTGCCACTGGCAGAGAAGCTGAACCAGGGAGAGCTGCCTCCCTGTTGTAAGGACGCTCGATTTCACGAAGGCGTCTACCTGGTTGCGGACCGTCAGAGAGTCTGTGGTCTTTGTCCTGTGGCTGGCACTTGCCCTACCGGCCGTTCCATGTGCATTCGACTGAGGCACGAGGAGAAAAACTACGGGTACCTCGCAGCCGCAGGGCCTCACGACAGTTCCTTCGACGAAGAGGAGCTCTCTCTCTTTGCCGAGTTGGCCGGTGACATAGCTTTCGCCCTGCGCAACATCGAATTGGCTGAACAGGCGACCCTCTCCGCGGAATCTTTGCACCGGAGCGAAGAGCGGTATCGAAGTCTGGTGGAATCCATCAGCGATGTCATCTATGAGATCGACAGCGAGGGAATGATCTCTTACGTGAGCCCGGTGATTCGGAATGTATTGGGATACGAACCGGAAGAGATCATGGGGAAGAATTTTGTAGCATTGGTGCGTCCGGAAGATCGTGGGCTTGTTACCGAGAGGTTCGGGGAACTTATGGAAGGTGTCGAGCATCCGGCCGAGTATCGAATGATGGGGAAATCCGGCGAGATACGATGGGTACGGACGCTGACGAAGCCTGCGATGAGAGGGAGGAGCTTCACGGGAGCCCGGGGTACGCTCATTGACATCACCGAGCGGAAAAGAGCTGAGGAAGCTCTTCAGAAACGAGTTATCGCGCTCACACAGCCGTTGGATGAGCCGGCTGCCATTCAGCTATCCGATCTTTTTGACATCGAGGAGCTCCAGCGCATCCAGGACGCGTTTGCAGAGGCTACGGGCGTCGCCTCCATCATCACCATGCCGGACGGGACCCCCATTACCCGACCGAGCAACTTTTGCAGGCTTTGCAACGAGATCATCAGGCGAACGGAGAAGGGCCTGGCGAACTGCTTCAAGTCCGACGCCGCGATCGGTCGGTACAATCCATCGGGCCCGATTGTTCAGACGTGCTTGAGCGGAGGCCTGTGGGACGCTGGCGCCAGCATCACCATAGGCGGGAAGCACATCGCCAATTGGCTGGTCGGTCAGGTCAGGAACGAAGATCTGGATGAAGACCGGATGCTGCAATACGCTTATGAGATTGGGGCGGACCCCGAAGACTTTGCGAAAGCCCTGGCGGACGTGCCGATCATGTCAAAAGAACAGTTTGAGAAAGTCTCTCGAGCGCTCTTTTGCTTCGCAAACGAGTTGTCCATGAAGGCGTACCAGAATGTCCAACAAGCCCGTTTCATCGCTGATCGGCAGAACGCGGAAGCACTGCGGATGCGTTTGGTCACCGCAATAGAGCAGGCTGCAGAGGGTGTGGCGATCACCGATGCACGCGGGACAATTCAGTACGTTAATCCTGCTTATGAGAAGATAACGGGGTACGACAGCAAAGAGCTGGTCGGACAGACTCCCGCTGTGCTGAAAAGCGGTGAGCATGACCAAGCCTTTTATCAAAGACTGTGGGAAACGATCACGCGCGGGGAAGTCTGGGCGGGTCGGCTCGTGAACAAGAGGAAGGACGGCCGCCTCTACCATGAGGACGCGACTATTTCGCCGGTTCGTGACTCCTCCGGCAAGATCGTGAATTTGGTTGCCGTAACACGAGACATCACCGAGAATCTGGAGCTGTCGAGGCAACTCCAGCAGGCTCAGAAGATGGAAGCGGTTGGAACGCTCGCCGGTGGCGTTGCTCACGATTTCAATAACATCTTGCAGGTGGCGCTCGGATACTCCGACTTGATGCTCGGTGATGAGGAATTGCCTCAACATTACCGGACCGATCTGAAGAAGATAAATGAATCCGCCAAGCGCGGGGCTGATCTGGTTAAGAGACTCCTCACCTTCAGCAGGAAGACGGAGATGAAACCTCAGCCCCTGAACCTGAATCGGCGCATCAGCGAGTTAAGAAAAATGCTGGAGAGAACCATCCCAAGGATGATCAATATAAAGCTCCTTCTTGGTGAGAACCTCGCCACGATCAATGCCGATCCGACTCAGACGGACCAAGTCCTTATGAACCTTGCGGTGAATGCACGGGATGCGATGCCTGATGGAGGGACGCTGATATTCGAAACTGCCGACATCGTGCTCGACGAGGAATACGCGAGAACGCATCTTGACACCAGGCCCGGCCGTTATGTTCTCTTGATGGTCACTGATACCGGTTCAGGAATGGACAAAGACACGTTGGAGCACATTTTCGAGCCGTTCTACACGACCAAGGGCGTGGGCGAGGGGACGGGGCTGGGCCTGGCAATGGTCCACGGAATCGTGAAACACCACGGAGGGTATATCAGGTGTTACAGTGAACCTGGCGAAGGAACCACGTTCAAGATCTGGTTTCCTGCCCTGATTTCGGATGATGACAAAGAAGAGACCACCGTCAGAGCAATTCCCCGAGGCGGATCTGAAACCATCCTGGTCGTGGACGACGAAGAGGCCATTCGCGACCTCGGCTCCAGGATTCTCACAAGGGCCGGGTACAAGGTCATCACTGCGTCGAACGGCAAAGAGGCCCTGGAAGTGTACCAAGCGCGAAGTGAGGAGATAGCCTTGGTCATCTTGGATCTTATCATGCCTGAAATAGGCGGGCGACAATGCCTCGAAGCGCTGCTGAAACTTAACTCGTCGATAAAGGTGGTGATAGCCAGCGGGTACTCGGCGCACGGTCCCACCAAGGATGCGCTCGCGGCCGGGGCAAAGGGGTTCGTCAACAAGCCGTATGGCAGCCGGCAGGTGCTGGACGTCGTCAGAGAGGTTCTCGACGCAAATTGAGTGAAGGGCCCGTTTGAAATGACGTCGTGCCGGTCCGTAGCTTAGTACGCGATTTCGCGAGTACGGTGACGAATCAAGGGACCGCACCCCATCCCTCCGTTGACGGGGGAATCAGAGGGGGTGCCGGGTCGGAATCCGCGACCGCATTTCCGAAATCTTGTACCCAGAAGCCTCCCGGAAGATTTTCTTCGCGGGAAAGGAAGAGATCGAAACTTGTTATAGTAAGGGGCCTTGAAATTCGCGGGAAAGTTGATGCCATTTTGAGTAGGGGCGAATCTTGTATTCGCCCTTCTTCGGTCGAAGAGAAAACGGGGAAATCAGAGGAAATCGTGCGATC
>Ga0172371_10008608_pt1 | contig 14244 bp, 10 predicted proteins | sample Lak12m_FD_114543 | JGI IMG/M metagenome (GOLD analysis project Ga0172371, IMG submission 114543) | Freshwater microbial communities from Kabuno Bay, South-Kivu, Congo - kab_022012_12m | ecosystem: Environmental > Aquatic > Freshwater > Lake | place: Democratic Republic of the Congo: South-Kivu... | reverse complement strand
TTTCGTCGGCCTGGTGCAAGAGATCACGATGGTCAGCGAGATATCGCGACGCTCCGGAACCATGTACGAGGAATTCCTACTGTTCGGTATCTATCCTGGCGGCGGCATCCACTACTACAATTTCTTGACGGCGCTGAACGGGACGCCCCATGCCTCCCTGCGGGTAGGCATTGAGGCACTGGACATGAGCTTGCAGGTCAGCCTCGAAGAGGAATCGGGGCAAGGGTACTGAAGATGCGGGATCTTATCAACCTGAATTCCCTGACCGATATTATCTCAAACTCGATCGGAGTCCTGGTGCTGTTCTCCACGCTCACCCTGATGCAGCTCGGTCAGAAAGTGTATAAGGTCGAAGTGCCGCTGGAATACGCTACGGAAAAGGGTCCCGTGTTCTTCGTCTGCCGTGATGACGCAATCCTGCCGCTGGATTTGAGCAAGATTGCCCCGCTCGTGGCCGGGCTGGTTTCCGAGAAGCCGATGAAGGAGCCCGTGCCCATTGACTACCATGGATATCGTGGCGCGCTGGACATGGAGGGCAGCAGGGGCGTTGTACTGGTGCCGGGCGAGACAGAAGGCTGGCCCACCGGGCCGGACCTTGGGACAGAAGGCAGCGCGCTGCGCACTGCGCTCGATAACATCGATCCAGCAAGGCAGTATGGGTATTTCTTTGTATATGACGAGCCCGACGAGACAGGCATGAGTGGAAGCGGCTTTGAGTCGTTCCGTCGCGCCAGGGAGTATCTGGCCGACCATCATGTGGAATCGGGATGGCGCCCGGCGGGGGACGAGTATCCTCCTTTCATCTGCTTCTGGTCGAACTTCCGGTGGTGCACCTATGACCCGATGCAGGAAGGGGGAGCCGAGGGGGAGCAGCAGAAATGACCTGGCGAGAATCGGCACGGAGACGGGGAACCGTCAGGTCTCCTGAGGAGCAAAGAGGTAAGGCTCGGGAATCCCTGGAATTGGGGGTGGCCTCTGCTCGCTCGGGCAACGTCGAAATGGCCCGCGAGTCGTTCAGAGCAGCGGCCACACACGCGGAGAACGGTCGCCGGTCTCGGTTGGAGAGGCTCTTGGGGCCGATTCGCAGCTCTCAGCGTAGACTGCTCGCTCTTGCCGTCCTCTACGGGATAGCCGTGGCTGTTGCCCCGGTCTGGTACTTGTGCGTCAGCCGGGGCAACGACCAAGCACCGGTTGACGTTGAACCAAGCAGTCTCTCAGATGCCGAACGCGGAATGGCCTTCGCAGAATGGCTGGCTTTCAATCAGGTGAACGAGATTTACGCCTATCGTGACAAGAGCAGAGACGGATTCACCACGTTCCCACGGGCGACACCACAAGATGCGCCGTCGCCGGCAGACCGGCTTGCGTACTTGTTTGGACGAGAGCGCGCCGCCGCCGGGGGACCTTCCAGCTTCGGGCGTTCGCCAGCTGCCCAGCTTGAGCGCATGATTGGCCTTCGGCAGCGTTTTCGCACCGCTCAGCGGACTCCGAACTGGGAGTCCGGTGGAGCAGCAGCCAGTGTGCCCGGGGACGGGGGGGGCCGTCTGTCCTCGGACATCCCAGAATGCCAAGCGGTCGACGGCGAGTGCCTTGTCAGCGACGTTCCGGCCGGCATGGGGCCAACGCGCGAGTCCATCCACGCTGTCTGCACCGCGCTCGCCATCCCACTGGCGGCCGCCGGCAGGTGCGAGGAAATGGAAGAACTGCTCGCGATGCTCTCCGGAGTCTGGGAGTGGCGCCACGACGAAGCGGGTCTGAAGAGCTGGATGGAGCATCGGATTAGCCTTTGCTACCTCTACCGCGACGAACAAGGAGCCTCGCTCGCCAGAGAGTATGCACGACGAGCCTACTGCACATCCCGCACCGGTGACATGGATGCCCTGTTCAATATGGTCGATTCGGATCTCAGACTAGGCAACATGACATCGGCGAAGACCTTGGCCGCCTGCTTGGAGAAGAAACTCGACGCACTTGCCGATTGGCCCGGCGCTGATCGGGTCCGAGTGGCCGAGCACTTGGCGTTTCTTGCTGCCAAGACCTGGATTTGGTTTTCCCGGGAAGAGGGGAGCGTCCAGGCTTTCCTGCTGAAGTCCGAAAGAGCGGAGAAGTTCACTCGTGACCTTGCCGATATAGCGCCCGAACGCGAGTGGGAAAGGCAGTTGGTTATTCAGAGAATCTACGCGGACCGGCTGGAGGTCTTAATCGCCGGGCGGGCCGAGCCGGCGCAGTTCGACGAAGCCCTGGATGCCCTGAGAAGCAGTTCGGACGACAACTACGTCGTGATCTTCGATTCGTTGGAAGTGATGTACGCAATCAGGACTCAGGACTTCCAAAGAGCTGCCAAGGCCATGGGCATGCTCACGACGCGATACGTCGGGATTCCGGAGTTTGCTGCGAGTTGGACCTGGGACGGTTTCAACAAGTGGATGGACAGCGCGGGTCTGGATCGCTCTGAGCCCGACGTGGCCGGTGCTTTCCGCACCTTGACTGAAACGCTCACTGAGCCGAAAACCCCGGAGAAGGAAAGGCGCCTTCTCGACCTGAACTCACAGATCCAGGAGCGGGCAACTCTGGCAACGGGAGGGCACAAGTGAGCCTCTCCTGGACAGAACGTATCGTTGGTTCCGCGCTGGAACGAAGCGCCAAGAGGGACGCGACGGTGCAGCCGTCGCTGTCCCGGCGCAGATGGGCAGAAGCCGATCCCCTGGAAAGGCCAAGTGCCTATGCCGGGTGGATCTTCCCCGTAAGGTGCTTGGCTGCCCGTCGGTATTTGAAGCTCAAGGAGGAGGCACTGGTTCATCTCTATCTCCAAGGGGCTGCTGTCCACGCTGTTCCCGTTGGAGAATTGCACGGTACGGTGCTTCAGGGGCTCCGCCAAGCGGCCTGTGATCCTGGCTCTCCCGAGAGTGAGCAGCGCACCGCGAGTGCCAAGAAGACCGTCATCGCTTCAGGGCCGTTGCTGGCAGTCGGCCGTTGGTGGTCGTTCTACCCGCTGCTGATTCTTGCTGCTTCCGCGTATCTGATCTCTCGGTCCTCTGCGCCGGATCAGTCCGAGCTGCGCATGCGCCAGGTCTTCGCGACGGCTTTTGTGGCCTACTCGGATATCCAGCACCGGATCGTGGAGCTGAATGCACTCTATGAGCTCACTTCCTGGCTGGAGAAGCAGTTGGCGCGGAGCGCCGGTGGCCAGGGGGCCCCGCCTGCGCTCGACTGGGAAACAGCCAGGAATGATATTCGCTCGGAGGTTTCGCTGAAACGGTGGGAGGCGGCGTGGGAGGCAGCGCTCATTTGGTCATCTACGTCGGAGAGAAAGGGCTTGTGGGATGCGTTGCAGGTTGCCATGAGAAGTGCCCAGGCGCCGTCTGCCCCGCGGTATGGGGTCGCGGCGGCGGGCAACCAGCGGTCGGAAATCGTGACATCGCTTTTCCGAGCGACGAACAAGGTGCTGGAAGAGTCCGGCGACCCATTCTACATCGACGCCATGACCTTTACCGCGGACTGTTTTTACTTCTTGCCCGCTGACCTGAGGTTCGGACTGCTGAGTACCTCGGGGCCACTTGTGACTCCGCCTCCCAACCTCGGTGAATGCAGCACCACGATTCTGCTCCCGTACGAGGTCGAAAGACGTGTGCGGTTTGTCGAGGTGGGCTCGGAGCGGAACGACCTCCCAGTCAGCTTCGTACATCGCATCGACTACCTCCCGGTTCTGGATTCGGCCCTCGGCCTGACTTATAAGGGTGCCCACGGCTCTATCGTGCTCATGGACAAAGTGAGGGAGCATGCGGAAAGGACGGTTCTCTCATCTTTGGCCCCAAGGCTCAGAGCAATGTTTCAGCCAGTTGGAGTCTTCCGCGATACCCTGCTTGAAGATCGCTGCTCTGACGGCGTTGTCGCATCACTGCGGAGTCTGCTCGGAAAGGAAGGCAAGGAGAGGTTGGAGACAGCTACAAACCGCCTGGCCGTGATGCCCGGAACCTTGGAGCGCGGGCAGTTGGCTCGGGCGCTGACCAGGAGCACGCGAAGGACAGAGCCCTACAAGGGCGACAAGTGGGTGGACGCAGGAGTGGACGCCGCTACGTTCCTCCTGGACGAGAAGTTGAGATTGGGCAACAGCGTTCATGACAGGGCCGCATTCTCAGGCCTGCCGGGGCTCGACAAGATAGAGACCGAGCTTGCCTTCAGCACTGCCGCTCACGAGGCCCACCACCAGTACGTCGAGGAATTGGATGTGCTGGCGCCATGGGAAGGCAGTCTGCTACCGAACGGGTCGAACCCTGGACTTCAACTGAACTCCGGGCGCAATGTCAACTACTGGGCTCGCGGCGTTGCGGACGAAGTCGGAGCATATCTCTTCGGAATGGTCCATGGAAAGGGGTTGCGCCACATGTGGGTGGCACATCTGGCTCTCTTTGCAGTCAACCCTGCCGTGAGTGGAACACTTGAGGAGCATGCCGGAAAAATAGTCCTGTGCGCGCTGTACGCCGCAATGCTCAAGAGAACCATGCCGGTGCCGGGCAGCGACGAGTACTTGAAGGACGCGGAAAGAAGCAAGCTTCTGGGCAAAGTGGCAGACCTCAACAGATTGCCTGACGACCAGATAGGCGATCTCGCACAAGTGGCCTACGAGATGTCGCTGGGAAGGGAATTCCCGAAGATCGAGAGCCGCTGACCATCGAGGCACTACGCAGCCCGGTTCTGTGGCCCGCATCCCCGCAGCGGCTGAACAAGCCATAACGTCCGTTTCAGGATTGGTCGGGCGGCAGAATCCGATAGCCGAGCTTGAGGATTGCCTTGAGCGTTTTGTCGACGGAGTCGCGGTCGTACTGCTTCTCGGAGTCGGGGAGCTCGGAGTAGGGGCGAAGGTCGGGGTGGGTCTTGAGCGCATCGTCGCGCACAGCGCCGTAGCGCCAGCCCTGCTTGATGCGGAGCGACGCCCACACGTCGTGGTTGTGCTCGGCCAGGTGCTCCAGGAGAGGCAGAAGAGACGCGGGAAGCGTCGCACCCTCCGTGTCGATCGGGTGAGGCTCGTAGGTCTCGTGCTGTCCCGTGTGCGTCGAATTCACAGTGAACCTCCTTGTCCGCTTGACTGCCCTCGCCCCCTAATCCCCATCTCCCGGAAACGGCGTCATGCTGCGATTCCGGCCGCTGCCGCTTCTCAGGAACGCCTTTACGCTGCACGTGATGCGAAGGCAAGGCAGCTCGAACTCGAGCTGTTCCTTCGTGGAACGGATCGACGTCTTCTCCTTCTTGTAATCCGGATGAGAAAACGCCGCGGCATAGAGCGAACGGGCGTAGTCGATTCGCCCGCACAAGAGCTCTGCCTCCGCATGTGTTGCAGCGTCCCAGTAGTCCGCGTAGAGGATGCTGCCGTCAGGAAGGCGCGAGCGCCCGGCAAACTGCCGGGCGATTCTCTCCGCCGCCCTTTTGCTCACTTCGGCATGACCGACAACCAGACTCAGCGCAGCGAAGTTTATGCCGGTGTAGGCATCCGTCTGCCCGGACTTCAGCCACGGCTTCTCGTAGTGGGCCAGAGATTCCCAGAGGGACTCCTCCGCCTCAGCCCGCTTTGCTGCATCGCTCGACTTCCTGAACTCCAGCCACTTACGTTTGCAGTGCCCGCCCAGGAAGCCACGAATCTCGCTGTCCGCGCTGTCTTCTCCCATCAACTCCAGCGTCGTCTTGAACATCTGGTGGCTCAATTCCGGCCTCTTTTCCGCGCGCAGCAGCCAGCCATCCATCTCCATCAGTCGCACATCGTCGGCAAAGACCTCCCGGGCAGAGTCGATTACCTCGCGAGCCGCGGCAAGGTCGGCCTGTTCTCCCAGCCGAATCAGCCTTTCGGCATACAGCCCAGCCAAGATGGGAGATAGGTCCAACGTTCGAGAGCGCTCTTTCCTCCAGAGCCGCGACAACTCGCGGTCAGCCTCCTCGGTCCCGCTTTCCAGCAAATCCAGAAACCTCACGGCTGTTCTGAATGCGAGCGAAGTGGAAAACGATTCCTGGGAAACCTCAGGCCATGGATACAAAGGAACCACCATGTTGCGATACCATTCGACGCACGCCCACACAACTGCGAGCACCACGTCCATGGCATGCCGGCTTACCTTCTGCGGCCGATGCCGAACGTCATTGCCAAGCAATCGAAGCGTGTGATAGCAGCTCCGCCTGACCGGCGAAATCCGACCTCGGCTTTCAAGCTTCTTCAAGTACCTGAAGACCTGCTCATCCCCCACTCCGCGTGGGCTCTTCGCGTGCATCGCCGCGACAACCAGAACTTCCAGTATCCGTGCCGCATAGATAACTGCCGCATCGGACAATCCGTACTTGTGCGCTTTCCTGCATTTCCCAATCTCGGCAGGCAGGTCAAACTTCGGAATGACAATCGCGTGCTGAGCCGGCGAATACCCAGTGCCCGCTCCGGCTCTCGATGATTGCGTGTCTTCGAAATCGCTTCCCGTTCCCTCGGCCATGCTCTCACCTCCGGTTGTTTCGCAACTTCAACATAGATCACCTTCCAACCGGAGTCCAGGACATCGGCTTGGGCGGACGCGAAGCTTCAGTTCTGGAGGGGGGGCGGGCGCAGGCCATGGACGAGGTGCTACGGGCAGAGGAAGTCGCAGTCGGCGCCGGGGACATTCAGGAAGTGCAGGGGAAAGGTTTCCTGGTCGCACTCAAAATGCTCATCGCAGAGCTGGGCGACGAGGTCGAAGCTGCCCGGCGTCTCGCTCCTGAAGACAAGGTGGACTACCCATGGATCTCCCGTCGGGATCTGCTCCACGCAGTACTCGGCCCCGTTAGGTGCGCTCAAGACGCTGAGCTGCCAGAACAGGGCGTCCTTGTCCTTGTCGTAACCGTACATGAAGATGTGCACGCCGTCCGAGCAGACCTGCACGAACTTCATCGGCACGAACTCCAAGTCGATGTCGGGCATCCAGTCCACCCACCAGTAAATGTCTGCGGCACCGTCCTTCTTGCCGCACACGATCTCGATCCCGAACTCGGTGTAGTTGTCCTCCTCAACCGTGAACGCCAGCGCGTAGCTCCCCTCCTTGGGCGTGCAGCACGGGTGCGTCTCGCCCTCCGCAGTCACCGGGATCACGTCCTCCACGAAGTACGTTCCGGGCGGCAGGTTGTCCAAGTAGCAGTCCCCGAACGCATGCTCGGAGTTGTCCTCCCCCATCGTGCCCGTGAACTCCCCGCTCATCGGGTAGTCCGCCATCGGTGCGAAGCAGTCGTACATGTTCCCCTGCTCGTCCATCACCCAGATCATCACACCAGCGGGCGGCAGCTCGCACGTGTCGTCGTCCTGATCCGTCTGCACCATGAGCACAGCCGTGAAGTACGGACCGTCATACGGCTTGTCGGACGGGTCATCAGACGGATCAACGGGGCCGGGGACCGTGAAGGAAGGCCGAGCCTGCTTGAGAGTCGGCTTCGTCAGGCCGGTTACGACGACCGGGACCACACCGGCGAACGAGGGACTTTCTTCGGCTGCCTCCGCCGCGTCCTCCGCAGCGCCTTCAGCTTCGGCCGACGCACCGAATGCGCCGGACGGTTCTCCCGCCGGCGGTTGAGAATGGGACACCATGGCGGGCTCGCCCTGCACAAAGCCCGCCTCCTCGCTCGTTTCGCACCCAGTCGGTGCAACCAGCAGCATAGCGATCACCACTGCGTTCAGCCCCGCCTTCACTCTGTCCTTCATGCGTTCCTCCATCCTCCGGAAAGAATGTCTCTTGCCGCCCGGCCCACCGTTGGATCGTGCGGCGACTAACCCAGAGAAGCAGGGCACAAAATCGACTCTGCCCCGCTCCCCACGGTCCTCAAAGCTGGCTGTAGCACCTGAAGCCGATGCTGCTGTCGGTGACGGAGGGAGAGACGTAGTCGCGGTACGCGTTGGTATGCACGTTGCTGATGTCCTGGTACGAGCCGCCGAAGAGCGCAACCTTTGTGTAGCCGGGACACTCGTCCGCTGCGTTGCATGGTCCGAAGACATCCGTGAACGGGAGGTCAAGCCCGCATTTCGGGTCACACCAGAAGATCGCTCCTGTCTGCTTCTTCGTCCCGCAGTAACACTCGAACCAGTTGGCCGCGAATTCACGCACGTTGCCGGAGTCACACGCACCCGACGCAGAGCAGCCCTGCGGGAACGCGTTGACCGGGCTCAGGCCCATCCAGTTGTCCTGGCACAGCGGGTCCACGTTGGCGCAGTTGCACGCCGGCGGCTGCATCCACGAATTGCCCCACGGGTACAGCGTGCCCAACGAACCCCCGAATGCTGCGCGCAGGAAGATCTCGGAGGGGAGCTCCCGGCCAGCCCACTTGGCGTAGTCTCGTGCGCCGTACCAGGAGACTTCCACAACAGGCCTCCAGCAATCTTCGAACGCAACCGCGTAATCATTCTGGCAATCGATCTGCGCCTGCGCATCGTCGCAGTCGTAGACCTGGCGCCCTTCGTCGTCCAGCAGGCCGTGGTCACGGAGATACCACGCGAACTGGCACGCGGTCACCGGGTACTTGTCCATCATGAATGGGCCCAGCTCCACAGGGAACTGCACGTAGTCGATGTCTTTGCACGACGCACCGGGCGGACACCCGATCAAGTACTGGCCCGGGGGCACCAGCACCTGCACGCCTACGCAGAATCCTTTCAAGTTGCATTCATCGATGCCTGGGTCGCATCCTCCGCAGTCGGCCCCCAGCCACTCGCCGCACTGCTTCTTCTGGCAGACGTCCAAGCACTCGCCGAAGAAGCACGCCTCGACCGCGGGGTTGCCGGTATCGCAAGGAGTCATGTCGGGAGACAACGCCTGGCCGCTGCACACGCCCCACGCACACACATCCCCCGCAGAGCATGCATTTCCATCATCGCAGGCCGCACCGTCGTTCGCGAAGTACTCGCATTCCCCAGTGGCGTGATCGCACACGTCGGAAGTGCATGGATTGCCGTCGTCGCACTTGTCAGCCACGGGGCAGCACTCTCCGCTCTTGCAGACGCCTTCCTTGGCGCACGGACCTGCGTTGCACGGCCCGCCTTCGTTGATGGGAGCGGGCTCGCATGCACCGGTTGCCGGGTCGCACATCCCCACAGCGCATTCAGTTGCCGGGCAGCCCTTTTCGACTCCTACGCAGGCGCCCAGAAGGCACTTCGCATCGAGCACGCACTTGTTAGTGCTGGTGCACACGAGCCCGTCATCGACAGGCTTGTGCACGATCCCCTTGGTCCCCATGCAGAAGTCTTGCGTGCATGGATTGGTGTCGTCCAGCTCCTCGTCCGAGATCGGCTCCCCTTTGCACACACCATCCATACAGACCGGCGCCTTGCTGCACATTCCCTTTCCGTCGTCGCAGATCGTGAAGTCGGGAAGCGCTGCGTGGGAGCAGACGCATTCTCCAAGCTGCACGACCGGTGTGTCTTCGGTGCACGGGTTCAAGTCGTCACAATCCATGGGCTTGTCCGAGATGCAGACTTTGCCGGACCAGGGGCATTCGTCATGGGAAAGGCTCGGCACCTGCCCGCAGGGGAGGCACTTATGCTCCGAGAAGCAGGGGTCGTCCATGTTGCATGGCTCATTGCTTGCCTTGGGGTAGCAGACCCCGTCGAAGCACGGACCCATGCACGGGTCATCCGTGGGCGGTTCCTGCAGGCATTGCGCTTGACTGCACCACTCGTCGGAACACGTGCCGTCCGACCAGACCATCAGCGGACAGGGCTCAGAGTCGCCGGCCTCGGAGTCGGAGTCGCCTTCAGCCGTGGGCAGCTCAGGCCCCGCGTCTGTCTGGTCTTCGCCACCCTCGCCGCCGTAGTTGCCCGTGCGACTCTTGCCGTTGCAGCCGCTCCATGCCGCGACCAAAACCAGCACCGCTGTCGAACCTGCCAGGTACTTCTGGAAGCCGCCTGTCTTCATGTAGTCCTCCTCATTCCAAGGGTTAGCTTCTTGCCGGGCGGGATCACCGCGCCACAAGCCGCCGCACAAGCAGCGGCCGACATCTAGAAGCGCGGTGCGAAACCCGATGCGCTGTTTTCACTCCCAGCTTCATTAAGGCACGGGGGCGGGATGGGGCCTTGGCCCGCTGCGCCGAGGCGCAGATCGACTGCCCCCGGGGAAATACAAGGAGGAGGTGATCATGCGGCATAAGAACGGAGTGGCGGTAGATGTCTTCCTTCTCGCCTTCTACGTCGGGTTGGCCGTACTGATCATTGGCACGATCCTTGAAGCCTGTGCCGCAGGATGACGGACCGAGAATGGGAGGCTGGCCATGCATTTCGAGGTGACGGGAGAATCTGAGGCGACCAGGCGCATGCAGAGGCCCTGGACGTGGGAGGACTGGAAGCCCGCACTCTATGTCGAGGATCTGCCCAAGATGGCAGTCGAAGGGTGGCAGAAGATCGACGGGGACGTCAGGCCCGGTCAGGCCAGCGTGCGCGAGATCGCAGTCGCAGTCGCAAACGTGTTCCTCCACGATCGAGTCCCAGGAGCGCTCAGAGCCAAAGGCCCGCACTTCGTGCTGCGGACCGGAAAAGCCCTCGCCAGCATGGGCGCCGCAGGACTGGGCCAAGCCGAGAACGAGATCGTGCAATGGAAGCAACACTTCCCGGAACAGACGCCCGTGCTCGTCGTGCCGGTGAGCCCCCTCATGGCGTTCGAACCGCCCGGAGACCCTGACCAGGCTCCCTTCACGATCGACTTCGTCTGCCGCCTGGCCGCGATCTTCCCCAACGTCGTGGTCATGGCCGGAGAACAGGACGTGGGCAGGCTCAAGGGGCTTCCTCACAAGACGTACTTCCTCTCTCCCCCGTCGTGCCCGGACTTCGTCCGCCAGGTGAAGCCCGGCGACCAGGCATGGGTGGGCCGCGACAACGACCTCGACACCCTCGTCAGGATGCTGCGCAACCAGCATGTGCTCATCACAGGCCCCGCGGGCGTGGGCAAAACCGTGCTTGCCCGAGCGCTCCCCAACCATCGGGACTTCGTGGGCAGCACCCTGCTGGAGGTCGATCTGAAAGCCCTCATGGCCGCTTCCGGAATTCGCGGCGTACTGGAGCGAAGGGTCGTGCACATGCTCGAGTATGCGTCTCATCTTCCCAGGTGCGTGCTCCTTCTGGATGAGCTCAAGGGCTTCGTCCAGCGTACCGGCGACGGCGAGTCGACCGTGGCACACGACTCGGTCGTCGATCTGCTGAAGAGCGCGCTCGCCCGGCCGGAAGCACCGTACCGCATGGTGGCTACCTGCACCGACGTCGAAGCCGCATCGCTCAGTGATAGCCGCCGCGGAGACATCGCGATTTTCAGAAGGTTCGCGGAGCTGCGGCTTCCTCCCCCGACCCTGGAAGAGAAGGACCGCATCGTCAGATGGTGGGCGTCGCGTCTTGGCCTGCCCTCGACCGACGAAGACATGGCCGAGGTCAAGACCGGGGCGGACCTGGCCTACCCGAAAGAACACTCGCCGGCCCGCGAGATCAAGCTGATGGGCCTGTGGCGCGGCAAGGGGACAAGGGCACGACCGCTTGACGTCGTGCGACAGCAGAGCCCGCTTTCAAGCCCGCGAATCGATGCGCTGGATGCTGCCATGGCTCGATGCGCCGAGCAGATCTTCGGGCGGTCTCAGGAGCTGGCCGCGCTCTCCCGCGCCATCGAGTCAGCGACGCAGCGGCTGCTCTCCGCGGACGACACTTGCCGGGGCCCTTTCCTCGTGGTCTTCCTGCACGGGAGCCCAGACACAGGCAAGACGCATTTCGCCCGCGTGGTGGCAAGCTCTCTGGACGCCAGGGCAGAGCACGTCCGCGCCATCGACCTCCTGCGCTTCATCGAGCAGAACCGCACGCAGACAGGCAGGGCAGTCGTCGTCGAGGCAACCGGAGCAAACCGTCGAGACCACGATGCCCCCGCTGCCTGGGAGGGAGAAGGAATCGAAGCGTCCATGCTGGCCGAAGCGCTGCTCAGCCTGGAGCGCTGGCTCGTCGTCTTCTGCGTGGACGGGCCCGCTTCGACCGCGCAGGATTCGTCCTTCTCCACCCACCCGGTTCCCACGCTCTGGCTGCCGTTCTCCGATGCCCGCCTGGATGAGCGCGAGCGGCTCGCTGTGGCCGAACGCCTCCTGCCCGGGATTCGCATCAGGGCCGCACAGCTTGGTGCGGATCCCGCAACGCTGACTCCCGAGGTCGGCCGTCGGGCCGCAGAATCCTGCTCGACGCCCGCGGAGATCGAAGCCCGGCTCGCGCTGGTCGCACTCCGCGGAGAGGCCGCACTCGCCGCCGTTCCCGCTGCGGCCCCTGCCGACTCCGCGGACGTGATCCCCTTGGCCCAGGCACTTCGAAGAATGGAAGTGCCGCCCAAGGCCACATAGTCTCAAGCTCGACCGGTGCGATTGCCACGCGACTGCGTCCTCCCGTGCTCGACAGACGGCGAGCTTAATGCGATTCTGCGGCGCGATTGCCGGCAGGGAAGAGCCTGATGCGATTCTACAAAGCAGGAGCCGGCAGGAGGGGAGGAGCCATGGGGACCGGAGGGAATCGGGGCGATGCTAGCGGGCCGGAGCCCAACGCGGATGGAGTATTGCCGTACATCTTCGTGAGCTATTCACACGCAGACGGCAAGCTGGTCTTTCCAGCAATTGCCAAGCTGCAGGATCACGGCTTTCGGCTGTGGTTCGACAAGGGCGTGCCGCCGTCAGCGGAGTGGGAAGCAGAGTTGGATCGGAGGGTCAAGTGCTCCCGCGTCGTCGTGATGTTCCTGTCCGCTCGGTCAGCGCGATCCTACAATGTTCTGAGGGAAGTGCGGATGGTCCTGGATGCCAAGAAGGACGCCAAGAAGGATGCCGGGCAGGAGGTGATCACCGTGTGCCTGGGTAGCGAGATCCCGAGAATACCGGACGTTCGAGTGCAGGCGTACATCGAAGCTCACCAAGCCATCGTCGGGTTCCACAAGGACCCAGCCCAGGCAGTGAACAGTCTCTCCGATGCGCTGGAGCGGTTCCGTGAGACACGGACTTCTCCTGAAGAAGAGGACCTCAGAGCATTGTGTCTCCTGGATGGACCCGACGGCTCGGTGTCGTCCTACCTGGGCAACCAGACTCCGTACATGATCGACGACGTCTTCACTCTGACGTCCGGAGGCGCCATCGAGGCGCTGCGTGCCAGGTACTGCAGGGTCGAAGAGCCGACCCGGCCGATCTCGAAAGCGCAGTTGCAGCCGGGCCAGCTAACGACCCGGCCCATCTCGATAAGGAAGGCTTTCGTGGCGCCGCTGTATCTCCTGAGCGGTCTGATCACGAGGCTGAACGACGCATGGCCCCCGATGGTTCGGGCATATACCGCCCTGTCCGCGAAGAAGGACGGAGAACTGGACGATCTGCATTACTTCTTCGAATTCTGCTGGCTGGCCTGGGGCCCGTCCGTCAGCACGCGGTACCTCATCGAGGATCCCGCACCCGAGCTCATTGCGCTCCAGGCAGCGCTCGGCGACGAGTCCAACTCTCTGCCCCTGGTGATGCGCAAGAAGACCTGGCCGGATTTCCTGGACCAGATCAGGTCAGCGGGGATGGAACCCTGGAGCCCGGGATGGCCCGTCCGCCTCAACTCTATTGCGGTCATGCACCCGGAAGACCCCTTCCTCAAACCGCTTCTGGACTTGGCAGAGTTCAGGGGCAGGATGGACGACTCGGTCGTGCTCTACTTCGCAGGGAAGAACGACCGCGGGATGGCGCCTTCCCGAGTGGACGCGACGGGAGAAGCAGGCAACGGAGGTGTGGCCCACTACAGCACCGCCTATCTCTGGCTGATGCTGGAGCAGATATCCCCCACGGAAGGAGCCTCGGTGCTGGAAGCTCCTGAGCCCGGACTTTGCGCGGTTCCCCGGCGGTTGGAGCCCGGCCGTGTCCTGCCGTTCTTCGAGCATGCCAACCTTGCGGGAGGAAAGGCTTTGGAGTTCCTCGTAGGATGCCTCGCCAGAAAGGCCGTGCACCACGCACTGGAATGTGAAGACAGACCCGACTACCGGGAGACCGGGTACTACCGGTACGCGGCATCCATTTTCGACGACCTCATCCGTGCGGCGCTCGAACGCGAGACGTTGCGTCTTCCTGCCCCGTACCGCCGCATCGTTCGAAAGAGGCTGCAGGTCGGGTCGGGTCCTTCGCGTTCCACCGCGGAAGTCGTCGAATTCGTGGACAGGCTCTTCGACGTGATCACGACAGCAGGGAGCCACTAGCAGAGCCCATGCCGAACAGGCGAATCCCCACCTCAGC
>Ga0172371_10008607_pt1 | contig 14244 bp, 19 predicted proteins | sample Lak12m_FD_114543 | JGI IMG/M metagenome (GOLD analysis project Ga0172371, IMG submission 114543) | Freshwater microbial communities from Kabuno Bay, South-Kivu, Congo - kab_022012_12m | ecosystem: Environmental > Aquatic > Freshwater > Lake | place: Democratic Republic of the Congo: South-Kivu... | reverse complement strand
TAGTGGAGATTTAAAGTGTTGTACATAGTAAGCGCCATTATCCTGCTTATACTGATTTCAATATTGGCCCTTATATTAAGGGAAGGCTTTAACGCGAAAAAAGGCGTAACGCATGGTGTTGCGAATAAGTACTGGATCCTGAGAGAAAAAAGAAATTTCGTAAGATTTCAGGAAGACATGAAAATAAGATATAATCGCGTTGGTTCCCTGCCAAGCCAGAGCGATACTAAAATGCAGAATATATCCTCCAGCGGCCTTTGTATTTCCACTTATGAGAAACTCAAAGAAAAAGACAGCCTGGAGATGGAGATAGAGGTTCCGGATTTTTCAAAACCCGTAAAGCTGATAGGCACCGTTATGTGGGTAAGAGAACTGCATTCTTCCGATGAAAAAGGCAGGAGGATGTTCTATACGGGTATCAAGATAGGTAAGATCCGCTCGGAATCAAAAATAATATTAATGGCGCACTTAAATACCATGAAAAGGCCTTAGGAGAATAAAATGATATCTATAGAAGAATTTAAAAAGCTTAATATCAGGATAGCCAGGATAAAAGAAGTAAATGACCATCCGAATGCGGACAGGCTGTATGTTGTGCGTCTTGTGATAGGGGAAGAGGAAAGAGATGTCGTCGCGGGAATAAAGAAAGCGTATACCAAGGAAGAGCTTTTGGGCAAACTGGTGGTCGTTGTTGAAAATCTTGAGCCTGCTGTGATAAGGGGTGTGGAGAGCAAAGGTATGATCCTGGCGACTCAAGACGGAGAAATAATGGCTATTCTTTCGCCAGAGAAGCCTGTTGCTCCGGGAAGCATTGTCAAATGATCATAGGCCTTACAGGCGCTAATGCCTCAGGAAAAGGCGAGGCAGCCGGATATTTAAAATCGAAGGGTTTCGAGTATCATTCGCTTTCAGATATATTAAGGGAAGAGGCTAAAGTCAGAGGGATAAAACCGTCGCGTGAAAATCTTATCAGGTTAGGCAACGAATTGAGAGAAAAAAACGGGCCCAGCGTTCTGGCGGATTTTGTTATAAAGAAGATAAAAGATAAAAATATTTACATAATAGATTCTATCAGGAATCCTTCCGAGGTAGAGGCTTTTAGAAAAGTGCGCGGTTTTACGCTGGTAGGCGTGGATGCGCCGGTAGAAATAAGATTTAAAAGGATTGTCTCGAGAAAAAGGCCGGGGGACCCTGAAACATTAAAAGAATTCATGGAAAAAGAAAGAATGGAAAATATGCCCAGCCCCGCGAATCAGCAGCTTGGAACTTGCCTTAAAATGGCGGACACGGTAGTTATAAACGATTCCACAGTGGAAGAGTTTCATAAAAAAATAAGCGATGTGATAGAAAAAAATGAAAACATTCTCAAAAAAATTTAAAAGGCCTGACTGGGAAGAGTATTTTTTAAAAATGGCATATCTGGTGGCTGAACGTTCTACATGCCTCAGGCATCATGTAGGCGCTGTCATTGTAAGGGATAAGAGAATACTTACCACCGGCTATAACGGAGCGGCGAAAGGCGTAAAAGATTGCCTGGGATTGGGCTGCTTGAGAGATGAAAGAGGGATTCCTTCGGGCGAAAGGCACGAGATATGCAGGGCGATACATGCGGAGCAAAACGCGATAATACAGGCGGGGCTGCATGGGATAAATATTTCCGACAGCATAATATACTGCACTCATTCACCGTGTATTCTTTGCGCAAAGATGATAGTAAACGCGCAGATAAAGAAATTTGTTACCTGCGGACAATACGCGGATAAAAGCTTCGAGGCGTTATTTAAAGAAGCCGGCGTAGAATACAAAAAGATAGGCGCCCCAAAATTCAATATAACAAAACTAGATTAATATGCGAGAAAAAAGAAGGTTTATAAGGTTTGATATTGTTTTAAAAGTCGCCTATATCGTCCAGAAAGAGCTGAGGGCGGAAAAACTGGGCACTACTAAAAATGTTAGCGCGCAAGGCATGCAGCTATTGACCGGCGATAAGCTGGAACCGGGGGACAGGGTTGATCTTAAGATATTTGTGCCGGAAGCGTTGAACCCTGTTCACATGAAAGGCGTTGTGATGTGGTCAAAAGATCCAGAGCCCGTTAAAAGTCATTCCTACAGTGCGGGGGTTGATTTTGGAAAAGTGGAAGAAGACAACAAAAACACTTTCTTAAAATTTTTATGCGATCTTATGTACGCAAAAATAGGATGCAGGAAAGAATAATGAGAATCGTTGGGATTTTTATCATACCGTTAATTATCGGCTCTTGTTTAGTTTCGGGCTGCGCTACGATGTATAATCCCGCAACCGAAAAAAAAGAGATAGTTTTTATTACAACGCCTATGGAAGTGGCGCTCGGCAAGAATGCGGCAATGCAAGTAGCTAATCAATATGCTTTTATAAAAGACCCACAGCAAGTCAGCAAAGTGACGGAGATAGGGGAGAAGCTGGCAAAGGTGTCGGACAGGACCGACCTTAAGTACCATTTTGCTGTGGTGGAGGACAAGGAAATAAACGCGTTTACGTTGCCGGGGGGATATATTTATATTAATTCCGGGCTTATTGCTATAACAAATGACGATGAGTTGGCATGTGTGATAGGTCATGAAATAGGCCATGTCGCCGCAAGGCATATTGCCAAAAAATTACAGACCCAGTTAGGCTATGATATTTTAATGAACATAGCTATACAGAATACCAGCGTAAGGCAAATGCAGCAAGCCATTGACGTTACGTTTAATCTTGTAGAGCTCGGGTATTCGAGAAATGACGAGCTTCTGTCGGACAGGCTTGGAGCAAAATACGCTTATAAGGCGGGCTATGACCCCAAGGCGATGATAACGTTTTTAAAAAAATTAAAAGAAAAAGACAAAAGCGATATGGGCCCGGTTTTTCTACGCAGCCACCCATATACGTTGCAAAGAATTCAGATGATGGAAAAGGAAATTCCTGGTATAATAGTTAAGGTGGACTCCCAGAGCGGCCGGATTACTGGCGGTTCAGACAGTGGTACTATCAATGAGCCGTCTCAGGTGAAAAATGAAATCTCAAAACTGCCAAGCAGGGTTATGTGTGTTAAATGCCGGAAGATATATCCCGGAACCGTAAAATTTTGTCCGTATGACGGAACGAAACTCGAATAATTCCGATTCCTTAACCAATTTGTACAAGGCTGTTAAAACAGCCTTGTACAAATTAACAGCTGTTTAAAGAAGGGGAGGTGTGTTCTATGCTTGCCGAGAACAATAACAGGCTGTTTGAAAGAGTAGGCGGAGAGCTTGCGGTAAGGTACAGTCCTCAGGGAACCGACGGAGAATTTTGCTCTACTACCAGAAACATAAGTGGCGGCGGGATAAGGATGCCTCTTTTGAAAAAACTGAAACCAGGCACTACGGTAGACCTGGAGATATTCAAGAATACCATAGATACGGCGTTCAGATGCATGGGCAAGGTGGTATGGGTATGGGACGCCCCTTTAAGCAAAGAAAAAGAAGACCATATATTTGAAGCGGGCATAAAATTCCTGAATCCGGATCTTTTTCATATCGGAAGATTGATGGATTCTTTAGGAAAAAGCAGCGTATTGGCGCAATAATATGAAACTATTTAAAAAAGCGTCCGAGTTTAAAAAAGAATTTGAATTTGCCAATGACCGTCGCCAGTCTAAAAGATACGACATCGCGCTTAAATTAAACTATTCCTATCCTGAAACAGGATGTTCGGGAGAGAGCTTTACGAAAAATATATCCAGAAGCGGCATGAGGTTTCCCGTAAATTCCATACTCACTAGAGGCGTTCTTCTGGATGTGAAAGTAGAAGACCCGAATAGCGACAGGCTGTTGTTATTAAAAGGCAGGGTTGTGTGGCTTGAAGAATTTTTCAGAAAAGACGATTCAACCGCGGCCAGATATGAAGCTGGTATAGGCCTTTTAAAGAAGAAACTTTTTTAAACTTATTAACATTATGGCATTGCAAAAAAAGCCGGGCTTATTCAAGCTCCTGGAGATTATTATATTTATCATGGTAGGTATCCTTGTTGTTACAAACCTTTTGTATATAAAAGATGCCTATTTGAGCAAACAGCGCATAATGATAAATGTACTGACTATAATACTTCTTGTATGGGCAACGGCTTTTTGGCTAGCGGTATTAAAATATTCGGATAAAAAATAGTGCTATTCATAGCTTACAATATTTCCGGCCTCCGCAATTTTTTATTTCTTTTGATCCCCACACTTGTTCTCCTGTTGCTTTACACAATCTATAATAATTCCAGGGTCCGCCACTTTATTTCAACCATTATTATGCTTTATGTCTTAGGGTTTTTTATATACATCTGTTTTGTTATCAGGTATTTTAATCCAAAATAAATATTAACATGCCAACTGATGTTTTATTTTTAGGCGGGACATCTATAGACCTTATACAATCCTTCGGGTGGGAGAAGGAGGGGGGAGGGCTTGTTTTTTCCGCCGCTATTGGAGGGTCTATAACGAATTCCGCTGTTATATCCGCCAAGTTAGGCCTTAAAACAGCTCTTTTAAGCAAACTTGGCAATGATCCTTTAGGTGACTTTGCAACGGAGTTTTTAAGCCGTTGTGGAATAGATATAAAAGGTGTTATAAAAAGTTCCGGGATCAATACTTCTCTGGCAATAGCGAAAATTGACAAATCCGGAGCCGCGAGGTATGTTTTTTATAAAAATCCTCCGAAGGATTCAATGGTTGCAATAAAAGATGTTCCGGGATGTCTGCTGGATACCTGCAAAGCTTTTCATACCGGTTCAAGCTATTCATATCAGAAAGAAACCTTTGAAGAGACCATAAAGTTCATAAAATACCTTAGGAAAAGGGATATTTTTATTTCTTATGATCCGAATATAAGGCCTGGCAATATAACCGAAAAAGCCAGCATAAGAAACAGGGTTCTAAAGCTGTTAGGGCTAGCTGATTTGGCTAAGATAAGCGAAGTTGACCTGGAATATCTAACTGGCTGTAAATGCCATGAAAAAGGCCTAAGCAAGCTATGCAAATCAGTTAAGTGCGGGATTGTTTTAACCTTGGGTTCTAAGGGAGCTATTTACCGTTCGCCGAACGGGAAATTTCCCGTTCGGCGAACGGTAGCGGTTCCTGCCTTTAAAGTTAAAATTGCTGATACCATAGGCGCAGGAGACGCATTTATTGCAGGGCTTATCTATAAGCTTATCAAGCAAGGAAAGGCAGAGTTTTTCAGCAGCATGAAATCAAACATGATATTTGCGTCAGCGGTTTCAGCTATAATTTGTACCAAAAAGGGCGCGAATTTGGGATTAAAAAATATTAAGCAGGTTAATTCTTTTCTGTCGCTAAACCTTTAAAAATGCTGTATTTTATGCTATAATTATATAAAATAGTATGAAAGAGATAGCCCTTATTCAGTCCTTCTGAGGAAAGGCTATTTTTTTAGGCGGATTATGTTAAAGTTTAAAAAAGTTTTAAATTTAACGTTATTAATCATATTTTTGTGCGAGGGAATTGTATTAGCAGCCCCTGAAAATAACTACACATTAAGGCCGCCCATGCTGTCCAAATTAATATCAAATGCGCTGCCTCCCGTAATCACCATAAAAACAGAGGATGATAAAATTATAGAGTTAAAAACAAGTCATTTTCCTGACAGAGAAATATATCTGAGGATTATGAATCCGGACGTTGTTAACGGTTCTTCCGTAACAGTTGCTTCTTCCCTGGATTCAAGCGAGGATCTGGTGAAAGCGATTATATTGCTAGACGACTTGAAGAGAAATGGCGCAAAGAGTATCCGCCTTGTTTTAAGCAAAGAATATGACATTAAAAACAATCTAGATAGATTGCTGCGTTTTTATTGCGATCAGCTATTTTGTAACAGAGTTGCTTCCAGCGCAACCCCTTTAGAGGCTATTAAAAAGGACGAAGGCCCGCACTTAGTTACCAAAGTGCTTTATGTACACAATCGTTTGGAACAAGATGCTAAAGAAGCGGCAGATTATATAAATGCCGCATCCGAAAAAATTGAGGTAGTTAAGCCGGACGGGAGCCCTTTGAGCTGGAAGGTTAATATCAAAAGCGAGCTAAAGGGTGAAGACGTTATTTTGGTGCATGCCACTGAAAACGTTGATGATTTTGCAGAACTGTGGGTTATACTTATAGCTTTACGCGCCTCAGGCGTGAATACTATTAGCCTTATCAATACTTATGAAGGCTATTCCAGGCAAGATAAGGAATTTAATCCGGGAGAAGCTGTTAGCGCGGAGACAATGTTAAAAACATTGGACGCCTTGGTTGATAACCATATGGCTTTGAACGTTCACTATGCTGATAATTCCGGTAAAGTTGAAAATAAATCCGATCCAAACGCATTTGTTAATAAGTACGCCTTATACAATTTGAATGCCTTTGTCCAGCTGGCAGAAAATTTATTTGACAGGATTGCCGTGTGGTCGGAAGGAAATCCGGCCGAGGAGCTGAATAAACATCCGCTGATTCTGGTTGGGCCTGATGACGGAGCCTTGGGATATGCGGAAGAGGCCGCAGAAGTGCTGAAAGATTACATACAAAAGAAATACAATATCGAGATAACTGTGCATGTCGGCTATATGGATAAGAAAAGGATCAGCGGAAAAGAGGTTCAGGTAGAAGGGAGGGTACTGGGAAAAGACGGCAATCCCATAGCCACTGTTTCCAATATAAAAGATTGCTGGGTAATGATACTCGATGACGAGACTTCATGGGGAACCACACTTTTAGCCTCTACTTATGCGTTGGTAAGAAAAGCCGGGGTTGCCTGGTCGAGGGTTTTAACGGGTGTTGTCCATGGCAAGCTTGCCCGAGGCCTGGAGCCGTTCAAAACAGGATATAGCGAAGACGATATTATAGCGGCGGTTAAAGATGGTGTAGCCATAGAGCCTAAAGAAGAATATATAAATGAAATAAAAAAACTTATGCCTCCCAGATTTTTTGTAACCACAAAATCAATAAACTTGCCTAAAAATTTTCCAGAAGATCAAAGTGTATCCATAGGACCTATAATAGCTCATGCAGCCAAGACATTTGTAGGCAAGAATACCCCGATAGAGCAGCTTAAAAGCCAAAAAAAGATACTATCCGAAGCCTTATAATCTTGACAATGTTACATTGTTAGTTTTGTCAAGTTTATTGGGGCCATGAGGCTTTTAATAGGGAATATAGTTATCCACAGCATTTACACAAATTGACATAACTCGTTTAGCCATAGATATTTATGGCTATTTTTCACATATAGCCAAGTTAACATAAGATACATTATAGGCGCTTTGGCTTTGCCTCCCGATAGCCCAGTTTATAGGTTTTTGACCTGTTTGTCGCCTGTATAAACTTGACAAAACTAACATTGTCACAATGTCAAGTTTAGGATAGATTTTTTCCCAGAGCGATTGCTCTCTTTTGGATAGCGGATTTGTTTTTAATATCGCCGGACTCTCCGGCGTTTGGGATGAGCAATGATTTGAATTTCATGCCGGTATATCTGGCTGTTAAAGCGAATGGTTTTTCAAGGGCATCCATGCCTATATCTTCATATGCGCTGGCTATCAAGGCAAAGGTCTTTCCTTTTAACGGGGTTTTCATGGTATCAGCTTTATTGTCCCATTTGTAGAGCGAGAACATGCGGTCAAATATGAGCTTTAATTGCGCGCTTGGCCCGTAAAAATATAGCGGCGTAGCCATAACTATAACGTCTGCTTTTGCCATTTTTGCTAATACAGGCCTGGCCTCATCGTTTATAACACATTCGTATTTTTCTGATTTCTGGCAAGCCCTGCAAGATACGCATCCAAAAGATTTATATTTCAGGAAGGCGGCCTGAACAATTTCAACCTCGGCACCTTTTGATCTAGCGCTTTTGGTAAACCAATTTACAAGTATAGCGGTGTTCCCATATTTTTTAGGGCTTCCGGAGAGTACTAGTATTTTTTTTGCCATACTAGGCACCTTAATAATACTTAAACTTGACAATGTCACATTGTCAAGGTGTCAAGTTTTTAGTTGTTATTTTGCTGATTTTCTCCTGTAATAACCCCATGGGGCATATCATGCACCATGCCCTGTGTTTCATGGCTATTCCCAGGATTGTGGCGATAACGGTTGATACAGCGCACATTATTACAAAAACAAGGCCTATTGCCCTTACGCTCCCTCCTGTCCGGATAATTTGAAACGTAAACGAGCCCATTATTAGGGCAAAAAGCGTCCATCTGAACCATTGTTTTGTAAAAACCTTGGGGATGGCTTTATTGCGGCTGATTTTTGAAAGGCCGAGGTCTAAATAAGAACCTCTGGGGCAAAAATTCCAACACCAATACCTGGCTTTAAATATAGATAAAACCAGCATAAATAATATGGCCCCCAAAACCAGATAACCAAGCATTGGGTAGAAAAATCCGCCTATTACCACAAGCGGAAGAAACCATACCATTACTAATTGGGCTTTTTTCATATAAAAATATGATACTACTTTAAGGCAATATAGGCAAGCTTGAATTTAGAAATTCAGGATTTGAGCCTGGATAGGCTATATTTTTTACAGGGCACTATTGGTAGCGCTAACTCCGGATAGGTCTGGAGCTTTTTCAAATGGCATATTGATATCTGGTACGCCTACGCTGCGCGCGAATCTTTCAAATACTCCGGATACCAACACGGTATGCTCAGCCCACATTTGTTCATAGCCGTTTTGTTCGGATGTTATGGACGCAAGGCCTCTGCCGACAATACGGCCGTAAATTTCTATAAGTTTAAGCGCTTTTTTATCGTTTTTTAGCGCTTCTTTTTCTGCGTCAGGCAATGCGCTTTCATGGCCGGGGATGCTAAAACCAAATAATCGCGCTAAATCAGCAAGCCCTGTACCGTTTATTAGAACCTCAAACCTTTGCAAGCCTTCTGTTGCAAGCTCGTCATCGCGCGGTATGAGGCCTCTTCTGACATAGGCTTGATTCTGAAAACTATCTTTTAGGGGGTCATACTGAAGAGGGGCTACGACCACATTGCCTAATTCGGTTAACGCGTGTTCATCGGTAAAAGGCTTTCCCTCTACTGCCATGGACGCGTTAACGCCTGTTCCGCTGATAACCGTTGTTCCCGAGCGCCATCCGTTTCTTCCAAGCGTGCCGTTTTGCGAAAGCTCTCCCATAAGCCGGGCGAAAGAATCGTTCATAAGCGACACTTTTACATTATCAAATCCGGCCTGCGCCAACCGCGCCTCGATCATATCGCTGAGAGCAGTATTATAAAACGGCACGTTGGGAGTTTTGGAGCCAAAGCTTGCAATCTTTCCCCATCCTTCGGTATTCTCGGTCTGCCCGGGCAAACTGATGCCTATATTTATTTTTCCCTGAGATTTTAATTCCTGATGTTGTTCTATAATTTCTATAATACCTTCTGATAATAAATCAGCCACCTGTTCCGCGCTCATATCTTTTGCTTCTTTGCCGGTAAGGGTTTTCCATTCCCGTTTGTCGGATTTTGCAACGATTTGCCCGCTTGGCTCTACTACGGCCGCTTTAAAAGAAGTGCCACCTACTTTAACGCCGATGGCGCTGCCTTCTCCGGGTTCGACAAGGCTGGCAGATGCCATAAGCTCGCAATCCTCATCAAACAAGCTTCGCATGATACCTTTTGCAATCTGAAGCGCTCTGTCTTGTGGTACACCTCTGTCCATCATCTCTTGATATGCAGAAACGCGTATGGATGTAATCAATAAATCGCTAGGCGCAACAAGGGCCGACAGGATCTCAGGATTTACGTTTAGCAAATCAGTTTCCATGATTTTTCGGAGATCCAGCTTGTGTTTAAGCGTCGGGCCTTGCGAAGCCAGGATTTCTGCCATATCCTGCGCTAATTGCCCGGGAGCTCGGTCAGAGCCTGAAGCCTGTGTATTTTTCGAGGCGGAAGTTTTTGTTATATCTGAAAATTCTACGGGGACCCTTAATTTGGAATCAGGTATTGCGTAACTTATGCTAATATTTGTAAAAAGAAAAGCTGTGGTAATCGTGATAGAGATGAGTTTATTCAATTCTTTGCTTATCATAGTATCTCCTATAATAAAACTTCTTTAAAATGTTTTATAAAACAATACATAAAAGTATAACACAAGAAAAATATCATGTCAATAATGAAAATTTTTATTTAGAATTTTATTATTTCTTCATGCTAAGATTGGCAGGCCTTACTTCTACGTTCACTTTTGACTTATAGCGGTCTTCCCCGTCTTTGGTAAGAAATCCCTGGTTTCCGAGGGCTGTTTCCCATTTATCAATTTCAATTTGCTGCCTTATGTGCTCTTTGTGTTGCCTTATCTTGTCGTTTCTTATTTCGACTTTAACCTGACGTATCGCTTTTTTGAGCTCGCTTAAAGAGTGAAATTTCGCTTCTATGACTCTTTTTTCTTCTTGCAGGGACGCTATCTTGTGTTCAAGGCCTTCTTTTGCCATTACCAACGTGGTATTATTGCCTCGTAGCACCAGGATCTTTTTATTTACAAAGTCCAATTTCCCCTGGCAAGTTCTTAGGCTTTTGCCTGTTTTTAGAAGTTCGTTCCTGGTCGTCTTTAATTCATCGTGGAGCCATGCCTTCTCTTTTTTTTCCTGGACTATCTGGTCCTGGGTTTTTCTAAGCTTTGCCTTAGTTTCAACTATCTCCCTGCCCATTATAAAAAAAGCCACGACTATTCCTATTGCAACCAGCGTAAATTTTAAATTGTCTTTCATCTGAAACAGCCTTTCTTTTTATAGAAATATACCGAAATCTGATTTTATGATTCTAACACATAACCTTTTTAATGTCAAAAAGATTAGCACTTATTTAGACTTTATGACAGCCACTTTTACAAAATCAGCGGCATCTTCTATTTTATCCGTGACTCCTTCGAGGTATTCTGCCAGTTGATAGCATAATAAAAGAGTCGCAGGCTCAAGTTTTGTGTGTATTATCGCTTCTATTAAAAACTTTTTCTGGTCGTCCGCCTCTGACTCTATCCTGTCTACTTCTTCGCAGTCTTCCAGGGCCTTTTTCATGTCATTCTTCGCAAGTGCATAAATGGCTTCTTTCAACCTGGAGATAGACCTGAAAATCAGATCTGTCCCCTGCGAAATATTTTTTAAAATATTATCGGCCGGCCTTTCTTCTATGAACCCCAGTATCCTGGCTGCGCCGTTAGTCCAATCCGCGATCCTGTCTAGGGATTTTACAAAGCGCATCATATCCTCCCTGTCAGGCGGAAGAAGCAGCCCTTCGGAAAGCTCCCTTACCATCTTTGACCTCAGGATGTCCGCTTTGTGCTCGCTATCCCTTACGTTTTCGATGGCCGCGGTTTTAGCCTGTAAATCACCGCCAATAAACGCTTTAACAGCATCGGTAAAATATGAAACTGTTTTGCACGTTTCTTCAACATGCTTTTGCGCGTCTTGTAATATGGCGTGTTCCTGAGCCATTCCCAACCAGCCTAAAATATTGCGAGTCTCTTTCATTTTCAAACCTCCTTTTAACGCCTTGTCAAAAGCACTCCTTTTAACACAATAAAAGTGATTGCCCCGGATACAAAAGGCGTTGCCAGCCAACAGATTATTATTTCACGCATGATTTTGAGATTCACGACCTTGACCCCTTTAACAAGCCCTACGCCGAATATTGCGCCTACAATCGAATGACTTGTGGAAACAGGCATTCCAAACAAGGTGTATACGTGGACGTTTATAGCGCTTGCAAGTTGCGCGGAAAAAGCCATGATGGGCAGGAGATTCGTTATTTCAGAGCCTATTGTTTCTATGACCTTGTATCCCCAGGTTAGTATTCCCAATACGATCGCAAGCCCGCCTATTATAACACTTATATTAACAGACAACACACCCGCTCCTACTATGACGCCTGTGGCGTTTGCAACGTCGTTTGCACCCCAGCTGTACGTCATATAACAGCCGCTTGTAACCACGAGTATTGACATGGTTATTTTTAAATATTTGCGCGGGATGATCCTATAAAGCGTATTTTGAAAAAGCCTGTAAAATAAATAACCTAATATAGCCGCACCGACCGGAGTAAAAATCCAACAGATAAATATATCCAAAAGCGCCTTATATTTTACAGGCGCGCCTATCGCGAGCCCGGCTCCGGCAACTGCGCCTACTATGGAGTGGCTGGTAGAGATGGGTATTTTCCAGTATGTCGCCAAGATTACCCATACGCATGCTCCGAAACAGGCCGTTAGCGCTAGATATATGGCAATATCTTTGTCCAGCTGGTCTATGCGCACTATGCCCCTGCTTATAGTTTTGACTACGTGGCCTCCCTGCAAAAAAGCGCCGAGAAAACCAAATATAGAAATCAGGATAATCGCCTGTTTTAGAGTCAGGACCTTGGAGCCGACAGCTGTCCCCATTGAGTTAGCCGCGTCATTTGCGCCAATTGACCAGCCAATGGCGATTCCCATAAATATTGTTAATGGAATTATTAATAGTGTAGGCATTTTATTTTTTAAATATCGCTTTCTTCGTTGTTTTCTTTCCCCCAGTTTTTGAGATCGTCTGCGTTATTTCCGTCTCCTTTGCCGTCAGGGCCTTTGGAATATAGGTCATAAGAAGATCCGTTATTTACGCCTGGATTTATATATACAAAGGCGTTTCCCCAGCCGTCCAGATATTCCCCATCTTCATTTAATTCACTTTTTTTAATTTTAATATAGGGCCCTTTCCAGCCAGGGACTTCATTTTCTGTTGTAAGCGCTTCTATAAGAGACTTATTGTTTTCTCCGGTATAATATTCTGTATCCAGGTCATACATTTTTATAGCCGTGACCAGACCTGATATCTGCGCCTGTGTCTTGGAAATCGTCGCGTTTTTTTTGGCCTGCTGCATTCCGTTAGCTACCATCCAAACAAGCAGTGCCGCCAAAGCGACTCCGACAGCCAGCTCCATCAATGTAAAACCTCTATCTCTCATAACAACTCCTTTGTTTCTCTCAAGACTTCCTCGATAGTTGTAATCCCATCGATAATTTTTTTAAATCCGTCCTTCCGAAGGCTTTCCACACCCATGTCGCGCTCTTTGCTTTGTATAGCGGATAAATTTTCATGCGTTGTAATAAGGTCCTTTATTGCGTCATTTGTTACGAATAATTCATATAAGCCTGTCCGACCTTTGTAACCGGAACCGTTGCATGCCGGGCAGCCCACCCCTTTATAAAATTTTATGTCCTTCATCTTGTCTTTTTGCGTCCCGAACTCCAGTATCTCGTGTTCCGGCGGCTCGTATTCTTTCTTGCATTTAACGCAGATTTTTCTGATAAGTCTCTGGCTAAGCACCGCCTTTAAGGTAGACGCTATCAGAAAAGGCTCTATGCCAAGATTGACAAGCCTTACAACGGCTCCCAGCGAATCATTTGCGTGCAATGCGCCAAATACGAATCGCCCCGAAAGGGCTGACTGAACAGCCATGTCCGCAGTTTCGGCATCCCTTATTTCACCTATCATTATGATATCGGGATCCTGCATTAAGATATGCTTTAGTATCCCAGCAAAGGTAAGGCCTACCCGGGTATTTACGGCGGTTTGAATAACGCCTTCTATGTCATGCTCAACCGGGTCTTCGGCAGTCATTATCTTGCGGTCTATTTTATTCAGCTCTCTCAGGCAGGAATACAGCGTAGTGGCCTTTCCGCTTCCGACAGGGCCTGCGACAAGAAAAAGACCGCTTGGCTTTTTTATTATTTCTTTGACTTTTGATTCGACGGCATTATTCATTCCTATCTGATCAAGAAACAGGCTTGCGGCGCTTTTATCAAGAATCCTTACGGCGATGCTTTCGCCGCAAATAGTCGGGATTGTGGAAACCTTTATTTCCACGACCTTTCCTCCTATGTCTATAATTACGCTTCCATTTTGCGGAAGAACGTTTTCCGCGATATCAAGGTTTGCCATGGCTTTGATCCCTGCGTTTATCGCCGGGATCATGTCTTTGGGAGGGTGATCGGCGTCGTAACATGTGCCGTCTATCCTATACCGTATTCTATAGTCTTTCTCAAAAGGTTCAAAGTGCACATCCGAAGCTTTTTCTTTTACCGCGCGCGACAAGACCTCGTTTAAAAGTTTTACGACAGGCGCGGAGCAGGCTATCTCTTTTAATTTTCCGGAGCCGCATTCAATAGATTTTTCATTATCAGGCATTTTGCGTTACCCTCGACACTTCTTCAATGGTTGTATAACCGCG
>Ga0172371_10008605_pt1 | contig 14246 bp, 10 predicted proteins | sample Lak12m_FD_114543 | JGI IMG/M metagenome (GOLD analysis project Ga0172371, IMG submission 114543) | Freshwater microbial communities from Kabuno Bay, South-Kivu, Congo - kab_022012_12m | ecosystem: Environmental > Aquatic > Freshwater > Lake | place: Democratic Republic of the Congo: South-Kivu... | reverse complement strand
TGGTCTTTCTTTGCGAGCTGTTCTTGTATTCGGGCTTATATATCCCATACAAAAGCAGTCTGTGAAATTTAATGCCGCCATGAATACTAAAAATAGTGCTGTTAGTTTTGATAAAAATTTAAATAAATTTTTCATAAAATTTTACTCCATTTATAATATTTTGATTTTTATAGAAATTTGATTCTATTTCATAATAATAGCAAAGGTATTTCAAATTGTCAAGTTTTATTGCTTGTTTAAAAAAGATAAAAACCCCCGTTGAAAAGTTTTTCTCCGGGCTTCAGTAGGTAACAAACAGATCTTTTTATGATGTTAAAAGGATTTGGGACCAAAGGCGAAGCCAGTAATTCTAGGCATTTGCTGCATTATGTCAATTTGTTTTTTTATTTAATCTTTGTTTTTACAGAAATTTACTTGAACATGCATAGGCTCTTGTTTGTGTTAATAATGACAATAAAAAACGTTTTTTATTTTAAAACCCAGCAAAAATTAATATCTTCCGTTTTTATTGCACAGGCTCGTCCATTTTTGTTACGAAATCTCTTGAGTGTTTACAGGATCGAGTTTTTCATGGTTTAACTAATGGGAGATTTTATCATGACGAGTTATACGCGATATTTGAAGAGTTTTTTATTTGTAGGCTGTTTTAGTTTTTTTTCGATTGTTGTTGACGCACTAGACGATGCTAAGCGTGTTTTGGTTGTCGGTGGCGCAACATGCGATGTCTTTATAAAAGGTAATAAAGATGATGTTGGATTTTTAGATTTGAAGATTGCCAACAAGGAACAAGAGTATATTTTGATTAAAGATGGTATAAAAATTGACATAGGCGACTCAAAAATTTATACGGGTGGCGGTGCTACAAATGCAGCGGTTTCATTTAGCAGGCAGGGGGTTGCTGCAAATATTTATTGTAGATTAGGTCAAGACTATTGGGCCAAGTTTGTTAAAGAAGCTTTAAAAAAAGACAATGTTGATACAAGTCGCATTGCCTATGATGACAGTGATTCTACAGGTATTTCTTTTATAATCCCAACCCCACATGATCGTTCTCTTTTTGTTTTGAGGGGCGCTAATACAAAAATAAAAAAAGAGGATTTTCCTTTCGATATTTTAGAGCATGTTGATGGTGTTTTTATAACAGCGTTAAGTTGTTCTTCGGCTGGTTTGTTTGGTCCGTTGGTTGAAAAAGCTCACGAAAAGCACATTCTTGTGGCTACAAATCCTGGTAGTGCACAACTAAAGAGTGGTGCTGCGTGTATTGCTGCATCTTTACCGAAGGTTGATGTGTTGATTTTAAATTCTACTGAGGCTGAACTTTTGCTGAATACTCTTGTGAAAGAAAAGTATCTTTCGTTGAGTGATCTTGTCTTGCAAGATTTTAAAAATGTTAGCACTGAAAAAGGCCCTGAATTAATAAGTGGCGCTATGTTTGAGATTGGTAATTCCGAAGTTTATTTGTCGTCATTTTTCAAAGCTGTTATGAAGCTTGGGCCTAAAATAATTGTTGTTACAAACGGTAAAGACGGGGCTTATGTTGGAGTTAATAATGTAATTTATCATTGCCCAATTGTTCCCGCTACCGTTATTGATACACTTGGAGCTGGTGATGCATTTGGTTCGACCTTTGTTTCTCAATATTTACAAGGTAAATCGATAGATCAAGCTATGCAGATGGCTACTATCAATTCTGCTTCTGTTATTGAATTTGATGATGCAAAAACGGGTTTGTTAAAAACCGTCGAACTTGAAAAGCGTCTTTTAAAATTTTCACCAATTGTTCAAGTTTTTGCTTACTAAAAAATAGCTTTGAGCCCGGGCAGTTCTTGTTCGGGCTCTTTTGTTGATAAAAAAGCCAACGTAGCTCCGCCACCTGTTGAAACAAAATCAAATTTGTCTTGTAGTTCGAAGAGGTAAACGGCACCAATGGTATCTCCACCGCCTACGAATTTTAATGCATGTGCATTTGAGGTGATTGCTCTCAAGACTTCTTGACTCCCATTTTTAAAATGTGCGTCTTCATAAAAACCCATGGTTCCGTTTGTAAAAATGGTTTTGGCTTTTTCAATTTTTTCTTTAAACAATTCGATAGTCTTTGGGCCTATGTCAAGGCAGTTTACGCCTGGTGGTATTTCCGGAATATCAAAAATTTTATATTCAGATGTATCGGTGTTTTTTGTACAAACGTCTTTGGGTAAAACAATTTCTATATTTTTTTCTACAGCGCTCTCGAGTATTTTTGAGGCTATACCAATAGTTTTAGCATCAAAGGATTGAGTTTCTAGACTAGGTTGCTGAGCTTTTAAAAAAACGTTTGAAACAGCTCCACCAATCAAAATAGTGGATGGTCTCAGATCGTTTTGTATGTTTAGAAAATATTCAAGCATTGGCACTTTGTCTTTGATTTTACTACCACCAATAACAAGCACAAAAGGTTGTTCTACATTTTCTTTTAATTTTTTTAAATTTTGAATTTCACTTTCTATCAAGAAACCAAAAGCTCGTTTTTTTTCGTCAAACAAAGAAGGCAAAAGTGTGACAGATGTGTGATTTCGATGAACCATTCCAAAGGCGTCGTTGACATATAAATCAGCAAAACTTGCTAGCTCTTCGGCAAATGTTAAAGAGGCTTCCTTTTCGCCTTTAAAAAAGCGCAAATTTTCAAGCAATATTATTGAAGAAAGTGTTTTTTTACTATGTTCTTTTGCTTTTTCAAGATCAGGATGAAATTCCACCGTGTAGCCTTTTTTGATTAACCAGTCGGCTATGATTTTTGTTGAAAAATTTGGATTTAGCAAGTTGTCTGGATTTGTTGGATTTGGCGATCCTAGGTGTGTTGCCAGTATGACTTTGCCTCCATTTTTAATTATGTGATTGATTGTTGGCAATGTTTTTATTAGTCGAAAGTCTTGAATGATTTGGCCGTTTTGTATTTTTACATTTAAATCGGCGCGCAAAAAAACGCGCTTATTCTTTAGTTCAAGCTTTGTGATTGATGGAAAAGACATTTTTACCCCTTAGTCTTGTCTGAGGACTTGAGCGACTTCAATTTGTTTCGCGCATTGTGCAGGAAACCATGTTGCAATGAAGCCTAAAAGCATTGTCGCTAAAAATACTACAACAAATATTTCAACGTCCATTCTTGCCGGAAGGTGAGAGATGTAGTAAACGTCGGGGAGTTTTATGAAGGGGTATTTGCCAAGAAAGTAACCAGCAATACCGGCAAACGTTAGTCCAAGCGTTGAGGCAAAAAATGTTAATGTTAAACCCATTTGTAAAAAGATGGAACGAATCATTTTGGTGTTGGTGCCCATGGCTTTGAATATGGCGATGTCTCTGCGCTTTTGTTGAATTTGCATAAACAGTAAAGAAATCATGTTCATACTTGCTACCAGTGTTATGAGTGCAAGAATGAAAAACATTACATATTTTTCTAGCTTGAGTGATGAAACTAAAGCTGGGTATAAATCTTTCCACGAATTGACCGTTAAATGTGGGAGCCTTTTTTTCAGATGATTTATTACTGCAACTTCGTAATCAAACATGTTAAGTGTCGTTTGAATTTTGTATTTTGCCCACATCCAAAATGCGGTCCATTTTGAAGAGTAGATCTTTTTAAAAGTCTTTAAAGATAGCAAGACTTCCGGCGCGTTTAATTTTATGGAAACTTGGTCTACGCCTTTTTCATCAAATATTTGGTTTAAAAAATCCAGGTTTATAAAAGCAAAGTTGTTGTCGTATTCTTCTAGTCCGACTTTAAAAATACCGCCAACGATTACGTTTTGTTTTTTTAGGGCTATTTTTTTGCGGCCTGTTGGTTCTGGTATAAGCAGAGTAATTTCATCACCTACCCGTAGACCGTTTTCGTGCGCCATTTTGTATCCGATTATTACTTGGTTGTCTTGTACAACTTGCTGAAACAATTTAGTGCGATTTTCTGTTCTTACGAATGGACGCAAAATTTTATTTGAAAGCGATGTTACCTCGGGCTCTGTTACTGGATCTACACCTTTTAAAAAGACAACCGATTGTATATTGTCTTTGTCGAGAATTGCTTGTTTGGTTGCACTACCACTTACAGCTGCGATGTCGATTTTGTATTCTTTTTGTAAAACGCTTGCAATACTTTCGTAGTCAAGCCTGTTGCCTGGGCTGCTTATTAAAATTTGTGAATTGATACCCTGCATTTTTTCGTATATTGTTTTTTCAAATCCATTGGTGATAATAAGGGTTAGCATGAGTGCGAATGTGCCAATAAAAATTCCCCAAAAGCACATTTTTACCATGAATGAAATGTTTTTGTCTTGGCCTTTGTAGGTAAGATATCGCCAAGCTAGGTATGTTGATAAAAAACGCATAGTTAAACCTTTCTATATTAATTTTGGTATACAATTTTTACAATTCTAACTGCACAGAGCATTGATTGTAAAGATTGGCCAAAATGCAGGAAGTTATATTGGAGTTTAATTAACAGAGAGAGAAGACGTGGTAAAAATTGTAAAAGGTTTAATAATTACCAGCAATAATGACAAGCAGCTTGTTGTATACAACCCGGGTTTTATGGCAATAGATGAAAATGGTTTTATAGTCGAAATTTCTGAATATGACTTAAATGAAAAATTTTTAGATGCAAAGTATTTTGACTATGGCCAAAATTTGATTTTGCCGGGCATGGTCGATTGTCATAATCATTTACCACAATATGCTTTTGCTGGGATTGGTGATGGTAGTTTGCTCGAGTGGCTAAAAAAATATACATTTCCGCATGAGGCATCTTTTGTAAAAGATGATATTGCAAAAGAACAGGCGAAAAATTTTTTTGAATCTGTTGTTAAAAATGGAACTACGACAACTGTAAGTTATGTGACTGTTCATAAAAGTGCTACCGAAATAGCATTTCAATCTGCCGAAAAAATTGGGCTTCGTGCTGTGATTGGTAAGGTTATGATGGATCAAAACAGTCCAAAGGATTTGCAAGAAGAAGCGGCTAAATCGTTACTTGATTCTGAAGAGTTGATCCAGAAATGGCACAAAAAAAACAACAAGCTTTTTTATGCGTTAACACCTCGTTTTGCCATTACGTGTTCATTCGAGCTTATGCAAAAGATTTCTATGCTAGCGCAGAAAAATGACGTATACATCCAAACTCACTTGGCAGAGAATAAAGCAGAGCTTGCGTTTGTTAAAGAGCTCTTTCCAATGCATAAAAATTATCTTGATGTTTATAAGTCTACGGGGTTGCTTGGTGCAAAAACATTGATGGCACATTGCATTTATTTATCGGATGAAGATCTTGAAATTTTGTATACAACTAAGACTAAGGTTGTTCATTGCCCAACCTCAAACAGGTTTATTTCTAGCGGGATTATGTCTTGCAAAAAGTATTTAGATTTTGGGCTTGGTGTAGCACTTGGTACCGATGTTGCTGGTGGATACAGCCTTTCAATGTTTGATGAAATGAAAGAGGCAATAGAAAACTCAAAGACGTTGAGTATGTTTGATGAATCATCCAAACAGCTTTCAATTGATGAGGCTTTTTATATGGCAACGCTTGGTGGTGCAAAGGCTTTATCGATGCATGATAAAATTGGAAGTCTTGAAAAAGGAAAGATGGCTGATTTTTTAGTTATCGATGTTAACAAGATTGATCCGATACCAGGTGATACAAAATATAAGCAACCTTTGCAGCAGTTATCAAAATGCATTTATCGAGCTCATCATTCAATGATTAAAGCTGTTTTTGTAGCGGGAAAACAAATTAAATAATATGTATTGAAAAAGTTGTGTTTAAAGATTTTCAATTGAAGGAGCAGTAATGAAAGCAAAAACTAGTTTTGCTTTACGACGAAGCTTTTTATCACAATTTATTTTTGTACTGGTGTTACTAGGTGTTAATGCGGTTTTTTGTATGGAAAATTTTTTTGAAGAAACAATTTTAAGCGTGCCGCCGCTTGATGAACAAGATTATAGCTTGGGAACTGTAGAAGATACGCATTCTTGTTTATACGTGCCGTCTTTAAGTGATGTTTTAAGAGTAAGAGTGCTAAATTTGAAGAATAGAATTTGGTTATGCTGTTTAATGAGTCGTCCTAATGGTCCGCTGAATCCAAATATCGTTAAGCCAACAAATGAGGAGTTGGATTTAAGTTTTATAAATTTAGAAGGCGGCTTTTTTGGCGGGGTTAATTTATTTGGTGTTAATTTGCAGAGAGCCTGTTTGAAGAGTGTTTATTTTGTAAGAGCCCATCTTGAGTATGCCAAATTACAAGGTGCCTGTCTTTATGGGGCTGATCTTAGATATGCCAACATGCGGTATTCAGATATGCATGATGTTGATTTGCAGTACACCCGTTTATTAGGAGCGAATTTAGAAGGGGTTGTTGGGCTGACGGAACTACAAAAAATGTATGCACGTTTGGCTGGGGCTATAAATGTGCCAGAATAATAAGTTTTTGTATGTGTAAAAACGAGCATTTGCATAAAACTGTTTTAGTTATATACTTTCGGACAAGTTTTTTAGCTATTTGAGCAATGTAAGGATTTTGTATGTATAAAATCAAGATGTTATTTTTATCATTAGGCTTGTTTGTTTATTTTAATGATACATTTTGCATGGACTCTTCCGATTCTACAGCTGATGTGCCTGGCGATTTGATTGATGTATCAACTTCTTGTGATGTTGATAGCCAAGAAAAAAAAAGTATACCACTGGAACAGCTTTCGACAGCACAATTGGAACAGTTATTGGCTGAGCATCATATTGTTTTGATTGATTTAGAGCCATAAAAGCTAAACTAAATAATATTTTGTTTATTTACTTCGTCTGTCTTTAACGTAGCTGCTTCCAGTTTCGCCGCCTGGTTTTGTTTTTGCGTAATGCTTAAGTTCTGCTGCGATCTGAGCAATCTGAGGCATTGATGTTAAATCGCGCTTTTCGTTGGTGACAATTGCGACAGTTATTGAAACCAGTGGAAATTCTCTTAGTTCTCCAAGGCGGTCGTAGGTGATTATTTTTTTATTATCCAAATCTTCTTTGTTGTAAAATTCTTGGGGTACGGTTTTATCAAATTCTTTGCAAATGTTTTCAGAAATCAATTCAGATTTTTCCGGCGTTGATAAAATTACAAAATCGTCACCGCCTATGTGTCCTAAAAAATCGCTTGGGTTACCGGCTTGTTTAACTGCAAGCGCTAAAATTTCTGCAGTTCTTTGAATAATTTTGTCACCCATGTTGAATCCGTATTTATCGTTGTATGCTTTAAAGTTATCAAGATCGGCGTAAAGTACTGCTACGGGCTGATCAATTCGAGCTAATATTGTGCGGTTGATTATTGAATTGCCTGGTAATTTTGTTAGCGGATTTGAATTTTGATCACGTTCAGATCTACGCAAATTCATTACTAGGCGAGCTCTGAGTTCGACAGCATCAAATGGTTTTTTCATGTAGTCATCGGCGCCCATTTCAACAGCTAGAGCCATATCTTCTGATGCTATTTGGCTTGTTAAAATTATTATTGGTAGATGGTATGTTGTGAAGTTAGATTTTAAAACATGAGTTGTTTTGAAGCCGTCTAAGTGTGGCATCATTAGGTCCATGACTATGCAGACTATGTCTGGATTACTTGCAACTAGTTCTAAAACTTGAAGGCCGTTTTCTGCCACAATAACTTCGTAATCATTTTGCAAGGCATTTTTGATAGCCTCACGCATTGCAGGCGAATCGTCGGCAATGAGTACTTTTTGGTTTATATTATTTTGATTTTCCATTTTTTATAATTTCCCAAAATTTTTCAACGTTAATAATTAAAACTAATTTTTCATCACCAAAATCTGCGTGTCCTGAAAATAGCTCGAAGTCGTGTTTTTTTTGATCATCAACGTCAAGAGGTCTTGCAACTATTTCTTCCTGGCCCACGATTTCGTCTGTTACTATGGCTATTGTTAGTGAACCTTTTTTTAAAATTATAACATTTTTATTTTGAGTTGGTTTATCGGATATTGGGGGATTATTTTTTTTAGAAACTAAGCTACTAAAATTTATAGCCTCAATAGATTTGCCTTGCCAGCTGTATAACATTGAGTCCCCAACTTCCTGTATTAAATTTTTGTCGTATGGTAAAACTTCGGTGATTTGTGAAAATGCAATTGCGTAGTGATTGTCACCGGCTGCAAAGCGTAACAATCTTTGGATTGATAAAAACGAAGGAACGGCGATTGTAAATTTTGTACCTTTGCCAGCTACAGATTCAAAGAAAAGATCTCCATGCATTTCTTCAACCGCTGTTTTTACTGCGTCCATACCTATGCCGCGACCTGAGGTTTGAGTTAATTCTTTTTTGGTTGAGAATCCTGGGTAAAAAATAAATTGATAAAGTTCCCGATCGCTCATTGTTGCAGCTTTAATTTTATCGATGAACCCTAATTTAACAGCTTTTTCTTTAATTGCTTCTATGTCTAATCCATCGCCATCGTCCTCAATGCCTACTACGATTTGAGCGTCTTTATTTTCAAATGTTAAGCGAACATGTCCTTCCGGCGATTTTCCTGAATCTTGGCGCTCTTGAGATGATTTGATTCCGTGGTCAGCTGCATTTTTAATCAAGTGCACGAGTGGATTTTGTAGCTGATCCAAGATGCTTTTATCGACCTCAATGTCTTTGCCTTCCATTTCAAATTCAATTTGTTTTCCTGAGTCGAGGGCGATGCTTTTGACTATGCGATTTAAGTTTGGAAAAATTTCTTCCGCTTGTACAAGTCGTGCGTTTAGTATTGCTTTTTGGCAGGCTTTTAAATTTTTATCTAAAATGAAAATTTGTTCTTCAAGTCCTGCTACAACATCCCAGCTAAACTGGTTGGTGCGAAGTTTTTTTATCAGGCGATCTAATTTTATTTTGCATGAAATTAATTTATTGTTTTGATCAATGAGAGTGTCAATTTTTGAAATTGATACATGCAACGTTGCATCTTGCGAATTGTTCATAAGCTTTTGTTCGATGGCGTCAATGTTTATTTTTGTAGGGCCTGTATGATTGTCGCTTATGAACTGTTGTCTTGGGTAGCGTTTTGGAGGAGTGGGGTGGGGTGGGCTTGAGAGTGGTTGTGTTGTTTTCGTTTCAATTTGGACAGCTTGTTTTATCGGTTGAATTTGTTGTGGTTGTTTTATTGGAGCCTGTCCGATATAAAACTCGTCTGGTGTTGAACCCTGCTGTATCCAGGTTATTTTTCCTGGAATGAAAAGAATTTTTTGTAGATCATTTTTATCAAGTGTTGTTGTAAAAAGAAAAACAAATGCGTATGGGAAGCTTGCTTGTTTAGAGTGAGTTGGTATGGTCGTGATAACTGTTCCGTTTGCAGAAATGTCTTGAGAAATTTTTGCAATGTTTTGTTCTAACCCTTGAATTTGAAGATGAACCAGGTAGCCGATTACAGGGCGCTTTTTTTTGAAAGTTAGCTCGAGTACAAGCTTTTCTGTCTCTGATAGTTGTATAACATCATCGTTTTCCATTCCGAATACTTTGTAGTCGAGAACTTCTTGAGTTTTTTGTTGTTCTGTATTTTGTTGTAATTTATTGTTAATTATTGTGTTTAAATCATCTTGAATTTTTTTTATTGTTTCTTGCATTGCATCCTGTCCGTGTTGAACTACACTGAAGAGTAGAGTGTTTGCTTGTTGGATGGCGTTGATTATTTCCGGTGTTGGTTCTGTGGATCCTTTTGCCAATCTATCAACAACTGTTTCAAGTTGATGAGTGATGTCGCCGGCTAGTGGTAACGAACACATTTTTGTGAGACCTTTGATTGTATGCAGTGTTCGCAAAATTTGAGTGGTTATGATTGCGTCGACTTGTCCAGTTTGTTTTATTGTTGCGCTAAGGGCGTCAAGTTCCTGATTAGATTTATTTATGAGGTCGGTAAGCTCAGCAACGGCGCTATTTTGAGGCATTACTAATCTCCTTTGTTTTTATCTTGATAAGTTTTTGCTACTCTGATTTAGTTATAATTTAGTATAATGACTTCATAATAAATTTATTTTTAGCACAAAAGCGAGGATATATGTTTCTTGGTAAAAATTTTGTGAACCTGTGTGTAGTTGCAGTTTTTGTTTTGCTTCCAGGGTGTGTACCGTATCACAAGATAGGTAAAACTGAATTTCCGCAGGGGCAGTCTAAAGACCCAGCTCGAAGTATTTTGGTTAACAATTTGCGGTCGACGCGAGTTTACGATCAATTTAATACTTTGGCTACTTTTGACGTATTGTGGCTTTCTGACCAAACAAGAACTTACTACACCGAACTCTACAGCACTCGTAGAGGAAAGGATGCGGAAAGTACTGATGCTTTGCTTAGAAGACAATTGGAAGAAAACAAGCTGTGGATATCGTTCTACGTTCTTGCTGACGTCAGAGGTGATTCAAATAATCAGCTTTTGAGCGAGAAGAACGCTGCTTGGACTATGTATTTAAAAAATACTGCGGGTGCTACTGTTACACCGATTTTGGTTAAAGAAATTATGCTAGAGCCTGAGATTATGCTGATGTTTGGAAGCTTGCTGAATTCGTTTAAAACAGCATTCATTGTTAAATTTCCTGTTCAAGATTTGGCCGGCGCAGAATATTTGAAAGAAAAAGAAACATTCAAACTTGTTATCAGTTCTGTGAGAAAATCATGTGAACTGGAGTGGAGTACTGATTCTAAGTTGGATAAAAAAGCTATACGGGCCGCTGAGAAAAGGATGAAGACAAATGAAGATCTCGATTGGTTCTGATCACAGAGGTTACGAGCTTAAGCAATTTTTGATTGAAAACTTTCCTCAGATTGAATGGACTGATCAAGGTGCTGACTCGAGTTCTCGTACAGACTACCCTGTTTATGCCAAGCGTGTTTGCGAGGATGTTTTATCTAAACGAAGTGTACTTGGTATTCTTATCTGCGGCTCGGGTGTTGGAATGACGATCGCTGCTAATCGCAAGCGAGGGATTTATGCGGCCAATTGTTGGGCTCCGCGCGTGGCTGAGTTTGCTCGTCAGGACGATGGAGTGAATGTTTTAGTTCTCCCGGCAGATTTTGTAGAAAAATACAAAGCGCTTGAGGTTGTGCAGGCTTGGCTTTCCGCCCAATTCAAAGGCGGTCGTTATCAAACCCGCCTTGAGATGGTTGACGAATAAAAATTAAAAGGTCGTGTAAATTGCACGACCTTTTAATAAATCTTAGCATGTCGCATAATTCTTTCTTTATGTTGGCTTTGTGGGTTGACTCACGCTCCCTCTCCCGCCCCTTGGGGGTGGGCCCGTGGGCCCGGATTCGTGGGGGGAAGGGTGGTGGGTTTTGGCCGGGGGTTTTTCGTGGGGAGACGAAAGTTTAAAAACGAGGGCGGGTTCGGTCGCCTGCGTCAACATAATTTGAGAAAAGAGCGTGATGGCTGTATAATAAATGAATATTTTTTATAATGGATCCTGAAACAAGTTCAGGATGACAATATGGGGCCTGAAGTGGTTTAGGATTACGAGAAAAAATTTTAAATAGATCCTGAAGCAAGTTCAGGATGACAGTATGGAAAATGGGTTTGTTTAAAAACCCAAAACAATCCTTAGGAGATATTGTGGCTGGACACGAAAACGAAAATAAAAATGAAAATGGAAAAGATAGTAAAAATTTATATCAAGACTCTCTGAATTTACCACGCACAGATTTCTCGATCCGTGCAAATTTGCAAGCCAAAGAACCCGAGATGCTGAAACGTTGGCAAGCGGAAGATTTATATACCAAGGCTACGGTCAAGGGAGAGGGTGGTAAGAAGTTTGTTTTGCATGATGGCCCTCCTTTCTCAAACGGACACATACACATGGGACATGTCCTTAACAAAGTATTGAAGGATATTGTTTGTAAGTATAAACGTATGTCTGGTTTCCACTCTCCTTTCGTCCCTGGTTGGGATTGCCATGGACTTCCTATTGAACTTAAGGTAACTACCGAGATGGGGATAGAAAATAAGCGCGAAGATGTTGATCGCCTTACTTTAAAGAAAGCCTGCCGAGAGTATGCATCTAAGTGGGTAGAGAGTCAGCGCGAGGAATTTAAGGACTTGGGTATCATTGCGGATTGGCAACATCCTTATATCACTATGGACCCTCAGTACCAAGCGTCAATCTTGGAAGCGTTCGCGAAGTTTATTGAAAAAGGATATATCGAGAGAAAAGGTAAGACAGTACCTTGGTGCTCCTCATGCCAGACTGTTTTGGCGGTAGCTGAAATTGAACATAAGGATCGCAAGGATCCTTCTTGCTTTATAATGTTTGAATTGAATAAGGAAGATGCATACCTAACATTACCATTCGCCTTTGAGGCTAATCCTGAGTTACAAGTTAACTTTCTTATTTGGACAACGACGCCTTGGACAATTCCTTTGAACCGTGCCGTTGGACTCAATCCCGATGCGATTTATGTACTCCTTGAAAGTCAGACACCTAATGTAGCATTTGTGGTTGCTCGTGATTTAGCGGATAAGGTTTGTTCTGAATTAAAGATAGAGAAAAAAGTAATAGCTGAGTTTGATGCGTCAGCAGTTAAGGGTAAAAAGTTACATCATCCATTGGTTGATGACTTACTGGTACCAATTGTACTTGATGATATGGTGTCGCTTGAAGATGGTACTGCTTGTCTACATTCTGCTCCTGGCTGCGGTCCGGAAGATTATCTCATGGCGCTCAGGCATGGGTTGGAAGTCTTCTCACCTTTGTCTTCAGACGGGAAATACTTAAAGGGGATAAAGCCAGCCGAGTTAGAAGGCATGGCTGTGACTGACGGTCAATGGTGGGTGTTGAAAAAATTGACGGAAAGAAGTCGTTTGTTGCACAAGGGTTCAATCACTCACTCATATCCACATTGCTGGCGTTGTAAAAACGGACTAATCTTTAGAGCAACCAATCAATGGTTTTGCGATTTGAAAAAACATGATCTTGTAAATAAAGCCATGGCAGAACTCGATAAGGTGCAGTTTATACCAGACTGGGGCAAGACCAGGCTACAGTCATTTGTTGGTAACAGAGTTGAATGGTGTATCTCTCGCCAGCGTAATTGGGGCGTTCCAATTCCTGCTGTTCAATGTTGTAAATGTAAGCATTCATTTTTGAGCGCTGACTTTGTTAATAAGGTTGCGGCCAAGGTTGCAACGCAAGGCATTGAGTATTGGGATAAGACAACATTAGAAGGACTTGCTTCTGACGGAGTATTGCCTAAGAATTTTAAGTGTAGCAAGTGTGGTAATGCTGATTTGAACGAGTTTAAACAAGAACGAGATATATTGGATGGTTGGTTTGATTCTGGTGTTAGTAGCTATGCTGTCATGAGTAAAAGATCTGAACTTGGATTTCCAGCAGATCTTTATCTTGAAGGATCGGATCAACATAGAGGTTGGTTTCAGAGTTCATTGCTATGCTCAATGGTCATCAATGGCAAGTCTCAATCCAAGGCTATTTTGACTCATGGTTTCGTGCTGGATGAGAAAAAACAAAAAATGTCCAAGTCCATTGGGAACGTTGTTGCGCCTGCAGACGTTTTGAAAAAGTATGGTAGAGATATCATGCGTTTATGGATAGCTAGTGCTGATTATGAAAACGATCTTGCCTGTTCTGAGAAGTGGTTTGAAAACTCTTCAGAAGCGTATCGTAAGATTCGTAATACGTGTCGTTTCTTGCTTTCAAATCTTTATGATTTTGATATTCATGAAGATGGTTTAGATGTTGAGCATTTGCATCCTATTGATCAGTATGCATTGGCTAAGTTGTATGATCTTGATAATAAAATTCATGCAGCATACAAAGAATATAAGTTTGCGCAGGTGTTTCATTATTTGAGTAACTACTGTACAACAGATTTGAGTGCATTGTACTTAGATGTTGCAAAGGACAGATTGTATTTAGAACGTGCAGATGGATTGATGCGACGTTCTGCTCAAACAGCTCTTTACATGATATTGGATGCAATAACTCGTTTGATGGCGCCAATTTTATCTTTTACAGCTGAAGAAATTTATGGTTACTATGCAAGGGATCCTAAAGAATCCATTCATTTACAGAATTTTACAGAGTCCGCAGATGTTTGGGGTACGCTTGGAGCTAACCATGTTCCCGGTTTACCAATTCAGGGATTGATGGTTATCAACACGGCCGACTTTGCTTTGTATGGTGCAAAAATGGATAATGCATGGGAAGTTTTGAAAGAACTACGTGCAGCTGTTTTGAAATTTAT
>Ga0172371_10008603_pt1 | contig 14247 bp, 7 predicted proteins | sample Lak12m_FD_114543 | JGI IMG/M metagenome (GOLD analysis project Ga0172371, IMG submission 114543) | Freshwater microbial communities from Kabuno Bay, South-Kivu, Congo - kab_022012_12m | ecosystem: Environmental > Aquatic > Freshwater > Lake | place: Democratic Republic of the Congo: South-Kivu... | reverse complement strand
CTCCCCGCAGTCAATATGAGCCAGGCAAGAAATGGCGCATCATCCACTCTGGCATTGCGAATCTTCAGATCCATCATCGTCCTCTTCGTTCACAAATCTTGGTGACGAACTCCTACGCACGAGCGACTTCTAAGGGGGAAATCCCTGGTAGAGAGGGCTATCTATATGCTCTGTGCTCATTCTGCGCGGGCGTCCCCATTCTCACTCACATCCTCAAAGATCGATTAGATCCCGCGGATACGCACTGAGACGTTCCTGTTTGAAAACGTCAAGAATGGTTTTGATAGGCTCATCCATTTCTGTCGTCCTTCGTCTAAAAAAGCTCATTTCCGCCATATTCCATCACGAAATGTGGCAGCAGGCCTCATCAAGTCGTCGGGTTACCTCTTCCGGCCCCCTTGCAATGGCGTATTGCCAGTGTCCGAACGTGCCGTCCGCATTGACTGCCTTCACCCAGCGCTCTGCAGCAGCCCTTTTCACTTCTTCCAACGGATCAAATCCTTTAGTTTCCAAAATCAAATGATGCACCTTCTCTTCATCGGATTTCAGCCGGATGAGAAAATCGGGCACATAATCGTGCGGCTGGCCATTGTGAAAGTACGGTATGGCAAAACCCAGCCCTGAGTTTTTGACAAACGCGGCTACCGCCTCATGGGTATCGATAAAGTAAACGGCTGACTGCTCCCATTTCTTCGTATCGGCAACCGCGTAATTGAGGTGGCAGCGATTCACCTCTCGAACATCGCGACTGGTCCAGAAGTCCACTTCGTCTGTGGATCCCGGCTCTCGATGACGCTCGTACTTGGGGACTTCAGGGACCTCGCCCTGGGAAGTGTCCGGTCTTATGGCTTGCAGCAGTCGCTCGATGACCCAGCCGTAATAGGGGGACAAGAAGACGTCCATGACATGGGCAGGGGGATGGACGACCACTTTGTCTTCAAGGTATTTCTTTACCATATTCAATAACTGGGGAAACAGAACATGAGAAGGAATTTCACAATGTTCCTGAGACGCATATTCGCGGGTCAGGGTCGTGGCCAGCTCAAAAATGAGTTCTTGCTTGCGGCGCTTTGCCCTGAAAGGATTCAAATTGACATCTTCCAGTCTCCCCGGTCCGGTCAGCGACGGCCTGCCGGTATTGTTCGGCAGAGCGGCCTTCATCTGGACCTCGGGTGGAATATGCAAAGGGTCCAAAGGGGTCTTGGGCTCATTTTCCCAGTCGATTCCTATTCTGTTTCGTATGGCCTGGGTATATCCCTCAATCCTTGGAAAGACAATGCGGTATTGCTTTTTGCCTGGAACGGTGTGCACATGATGGCGCTTTTCCCGCCTTCCGCCCGTGACTTTTCCAGTTGCTTTAAATGGAACTACCTCGAAAGGCACCCCAAATATCTTGGACACCTCTTCTTCAAATCGATCCGAGTCCGCGCGTAGGGAATAACTCGCGCGTCGCAATCCCCTCCCTACCACCTGCTCGCACAGGAGCTGCGACATGAAGGGCCTGAGACCGATAATATGCGTAACCGTCTGGCAGTCCCATCCCTCTGTCAGCATGCCCACGCTGACGATACAGCGGACATCCCTGCCCGGAGGGTGTTTGGGCCGACCGAGTTTTTTTGCCAGCTCTTCAAAACTTTCCGGATAAATCGGCCTCCCTTGTCTGTCCATCGGCCAGCTCATCTTCCCGATGGTATCCAGGGTGGTGCGCATCCAGCTCAGTTCGTCGGACTTCGCCCCCTCCGTATCCGTCTCTTGAATCACCTTCGTGTCCACGCGTATGGTGTTCACTTCATCGTCCGTGTTTCGAAATCCGGCGATGTTGGCAGGAGGGATCCCTGCGGGCCTTTCATTCAGCGCGAGCCATTCATAGACGACTTTGGCGATCCTTGTGTTTTTGCAGACAATGATGAAGACAGGAGGCCGGGGGTCTTCCGGATTTTCTTTCCATTCCTTCAGGGTCTCTTCCCACAACCCTCCCAGCATGGCAATAGGATGGTTCGCCCATTTCAATATGGCCTCCGGCTTGGGGCTCCCTTTCTTCCCCCCTCGTTCCGCAGGGGTCAATTTCGGCATGATCCATTGCCAGATATTGAAATATCCGGGAATCTCATCCCCGCTGTTGTCCCTTACCGCCAACTGGGGGATCTTGGTGAGGCCGGATTCTATGGCATCGGTCAGTCCGAACTCACTGACCACCCAGGGATAGGGTCGATTCGCATCCTTCCCCACCCGTGAGAGATAAAACGGCGTCGCAGACAGGTCCACGCACACATTGATGTTCCTGAGCCGGTGAATTCGGTCCAGCCCCTCCACCCACACGGTCGCCTCTCGGATGAATTCCTCTTCCTCTTCGACCTCCTCCATGTCCTCGAACAAATCGGCCTGTTCCTCTTCGGCCCCGGTCTGAATGCGATAGGCGTGGTGGGCCTCGTCATTCATCACCAGGATATTCTGCTTGCCAGCGATCCCCTTCCCCAGGACACGCTCCATCCATCGGGTGTCGCTTTCGACATACCGGAATGACTCCACCTTGATCTTATCCAGATTCCCCTTCTTGTCCCGCTCTTCGCCGACCACCTTAAGCCACCCGAGGTCGATTTGCCGCCTGAGGTCGGATTCCTTGAGATACCGTCTCCCCCTGGCCGTGGTTGTCTTCTCGCCGATAAAGATGGTCTCTGTGGTCCGCAACGGGACACCGATCTTGCTCACCTTTGCAGGGACGCCGCCGACCTGGATGGTCTGCCTTTCGAAGATGTGCCAGTTGGTGATGTGGACCCTTCCCTGGGTCAGGGTCGGCATCAGATGAGACGGCACAAGATCCCGCGTGCGGTACACACTGGCATCTCCCTCGTCCGGATCCAGCTCCCGCAAGCGGTTCCTTATGGTTACATTGGGGCACACAACCAGGACCGAATCGCTGAACCGTCCGTCGCCCCGGTCATTCATTTTGTTCAAGATCGACCAGGCCGCCAGCATTCCCATGACCGTCGTTTTGCCGCTCCCGGTGGCCATCTTGGTGGCATATCGTTTAAAAGCGGTTGTGCCCTCGGCCTTCTGTTGGGGGGTGGGTTCGTCCAACGGCACGCTGATTCCCTGCTTCAGGTCCTGCCTGGCTTCGGTTAAAAAAATAATGGTCTCAGCCGCCTCAAGCTGGGCGAAAAAAAGCCTCATCTTGCGGCCTTCCCGATGCCAGTACTGGAGCAGCTCCAATGTGGTCCGCGTCACTCCCGGATATTCCTGGTCGCGCCAGGATTTCACCCGCTCACGGATACGATTCACCAGCTTGAGTTCGATGGCCGTTCCAATCCCCATATCCGTGGCTGCGTATTTTGGCGGACGATAGTAATACATGGCCGGTCGTCTCCCCGGCATTCGCAGAGGCGCCTCGCCTTCGACAATCCGCCAGTATTCCTGAGGTTCTTTATATGGAGAATTCAGGATCGGATCCTGCACCTCAAAACCTGTCATAGCCTGAACGCCTCCATGATCTTGTCCAGTTTCTCCCTCACCTCCGGATGGATCTCTTCGGGTTTCATCACCGCGGCAATCTCGTGGTATCGTGTATACGGGAAGCCCGGCAACCCCCCTGCCTCCAGGGCCGGCGGCAGCAATTCGGTTCGCGCCTTTGTGTTTTTGAGATAGGGGATATCCTCCAGCGGATTTTTCAGAAAAGCGGGCGGATAGGTCTCTTGAAAATGACGTTCCAGGTCCTCGACATGCGGTGGTGCGGCCTCCTCCCCCACCTGGGCGACGACAAACCGCTTCAGGCTTTCCGGATGAAGAAGGTAGCTCTCGATCTCATAGCGGTGCCATCTCAGCCGCTGGAGACCCTGGCCGGTAATGGGAGTGGATTGGACGTTTGGATTGGCATCCCCATCGATGAGCACCAGACCGGGCAGGTCTTGATTCGCCAGCCTCAAGGCATCATAGTGATCCTGGGCCTTAACTCCCTCGGCCCCCAATCTCGGCTCCCAAACAGTGGGCTTCCAGAATATGTGCTGAAGCAATTCATGTGCGGGGTGGTTGAGGACCTTTGCCCACGCACGCAGGATCTCCAGGTCTGTCCTCCCTTCAAGATAGAGAACGCCCGGCGCATTTGCGGCCAGCATGATATCCGTATTGGAAAGGATCCTCAATGACTTCAGGAGCGTGCTCTTTTCCGCGTCCTCGGCCAGGGGGCGAACCGTCTGGAACGTCACCCACAATTCCCGGGGGTCCACAGAATTGATAATCACCTCTGAGTGGGTGGCCATGATGAGCTGAGACTTCTCCCTTGCCGCCACTGCACGAAGTTCGCCGTAGATGGAATCCTGCAACAGCACATGCAGATGGGCGTCAGGTTCATCTAAAAGGAGAACAGTAGCCGGTCGGGTATTGAGGAACGTGAGGAGCATCAGGACCTGCTGAAACCCGCTCCCGGCGCTCGAAATATCCAATCGCGGTCCGTCTTCCGAGGCCTGGTATTCCGCGATGATGTATGCGCCGGAGGCATCCGGGGGGAGGAGCCTGTAACCGAAAAGTCGTTCAATGGAGGTGGAGAGTTCGGACCACGCCTTTTCCGAGCGACTGGCCTGGGCCAGCAGGTTTCTCAACACATCCCCGGGTTTTGCCTGGCCCAACAGATCGGCTACGGTCTCCGGGTTGGCGTACAGGGGTTCCTCCTTGCTCAACCCCGTCATGGCAGGGACAAAGACCGATTCCAGATGGGCCTTTCTGAGGGCAGCCGGATCAACGGTCCTGGCCGGCCGGACAAAGATCTGCTCCGTACTGTCGGCCATAAACTCCATACCAATGGTCCAACCTTCCGTATTCCGGATCTCGACCTCCAGATTCCCCGTATACTCCCTGTTCGACCACATGAGATCGTACCGCCGCAGGGGCACCGCGGAAAAGGCCTGCCTGGCAATGGGCGCCTTGGTGTAATAGCCGCCATGACGCTGGAAATCGTTGAGTTCCTTCCACTTGTGAAAGGCCAGCGACCAGGCTGAGATAGCCTGAAGGATCGTGGTCTTGCCCATGTTGTTGGGACCTGCCAGGACCACATGACGGCCGTTCAGTTCGAATGAGATCTCTTCGAACCTCTTGAATCGTCGAATGGCAACAGCCCGGATCATTTCACCGCCTCCCCAAGGTCCTTGATCACCATCAGCTCGTTGCCGCGATCGTCGATGACCTTCACAGCAACCCGGCCGTAATCTCCCGCTTCAAAAGGCGCGCTCACGGTTCCCGCAAGGTGTTCCCACACATTCACCTCGTAATCCGCCTTCAGGGCCTTTTGAAGGTTGTCCCAGGCGCCGGTGCGGGGGAAAAAGGCCTGGCACACATGGAAGACCGTTCCATTGTAATCCGTGTCCAGGAACCACGCCGGCACATGATCCCCGGTGCTGGATTCATGGGTCATGGTGATCGGATCAAAGACATCCAGTCCCACCAACTTTACCTGGTACTTGTCCTCATCCGATTTGACGATTTCGATTTCCGGGAGCCCGCAGACGCTGAACACCTGAGACGACCGCAGGTTCTTTAAAAGATCCCCCATCATCAGGTCCCGGGCCGCCTCCACATAGGTGGCCGGGATCCCCATCACCTCATCGCACTTTTCGACCAGGGTCCTGGCGTTTGGCTCGATGCCGAATCCCACCACGAACAGATGCCCATAGTCTCCCTTTCCGTGTGCCTCTTTGGCGGCCTCGTATACCAGCCGTTCACTCACAGAGCCGTTTTCAGGGCCGAACACAAATGCCACGGCCTTCCCGGCCATATCATCGGCATGGCCCCCGTTGGCCACGGCCTCCGCGGACAAAGTCAGAGTTTTCGCAGGAAGGCGTACGTTTTTCAGCTCGATCTTGCGGTTCCCCGGCAGATGCAGGGTCTTCACCTTCCGGAGCACCTCCAGCATCCGGTCCTCATAGGCCCCCTGCGCCTCCTGGACGCCTTTGGTCTCTGATTTTTCCTCCTCCCAATCCATGGGCGTGGGGATGGTCGCCTCCACCACAAACGGCCCACTGACCCGGGTAATGCTGTTGACCGTCTCAGGCCGGTCCACCAGGACCTCTTCGGCCGGTGGCTCGTTGTTGGCAATGCTCTTGAGGGTGATGTGGGGAACAATGCCGCCCACCTCTTCCCCTTTCTTGTTCTGCTTACGCTTATATACAAACCCGCCCGCAGGCCCCATGGCCTCATCTCTTAGTTCGTAATAGTCGAATGTCGCGGTCAGAAGCCGCTGCCTGGCCAGGGCAAGAGGGACACGGCTCACATCGGCGGTAATCCAGCGCCGTCCCCACTGCTCGGCCACATAGGCCGTGGTCCCGCTCCCACAGGTGGGATCGAGAACCAGGTCGCCGGGATCGGTGGTCATGAGGATGCAACGTTCAATAACCCTGGTATCGGTTTGAACCACATAAAGCCTCTCATCTCCAACAAAGCCTCCAATACCGGTATCATTCCAAACAGTTCCAAGCGGCTGTAGCGCAAAATCATCAAAATATCTCACGAAACGTAGAGTATTTCCCTTTACAGCAAGACGACGAGCCTGCCGGAGCCGCTCCATTCCTTCCTCATGAGTCTTCCAATGACAATTCCTCGGCGGGCGAAACAAAGATCCATCCATTTCTAAAGTGTATCCCAAGGACTCCTGCCAACCTGGAGAAACAAGAGGGTTCCTTCCAAAAGGCTTGCCGACTTCGCGAACTCTCTCCCCCAAAGCCTTCTCCTCCTTTGTCAGAGGTCTTCTTTCGCCGTTATCCATTTCAAGCTGGTCGTAGAATTCGAGTTCAGCGGGCGTAATGTCTCTGATCCCAAACACCGGCCTCAGCTTAGTGTACTCTTTATCCTTTGCATACCAGAGAATGAAATCGTGTGTGGTAGACAATCCCACACTGCTTGCAAATCCGGTCTTTTTGAACGCAATTAGCGCAACCTTGTTCTCGTTGCCAAAAATCTCATCCGCTAACTCTGCCAAATGATGTAGGTTCTCATCACTGATCTGAACAAATATACTTCCCGAAGGTGCCAGCAGTTCATGCGCCAGATAGAGCCGATCCCTCATATAGGTCAAATATGAATGCAGCCCCAATTCCCACGTATCCCGGTAGGCCTGGACCATCTCGGGCTCGTAGGTCATGTGGTCGTCGTCTCCGTGCTTGACGTCGCGCTTACGGACAAAGGGCTGGAAGTTGGAGCCGAATTTGACCCCGTAGGGAGGGTCCATGTAGATCGTCTGGACCTGTCCGCCCATGCCCTCGTAATGGAGGAGGGAGTTCATGACCACCAGGGAGTCCCCGAGAATCATGCGGTTGACCCACTTGTCGGCATATTCATAGGCCTTCAGGACCTGATCGGCGATGGAATGATGGGGGTCCCCGAAAAGGGTCAGTTGCTCCATCCCCTTTTTATGGCCTTTGAGGGTCTCGATAATCGCGGTCGTGCTCAGACGCTCGTGGATGAACAGGGGAAGGGTCGGCACCTCGAATTCCGCCCGTTCCGCCTTGCCCGACCAGTTCAAAAAGGGGGCAGACATGGCCTTGAGCGCTTCTGCAGCGGTCTTCGCTGTCTCAAGGGAATCGGCCTCCAGTATTTCACGAATCAGCCTCTCCCCCTTTTCCCTGACAGCGTTCCCTTCATCCCACGACATGGCCGGATCAAGGGAATCGTCGTAGCGATATTTAGCCGGTGGCTTTTTCTTTCTGAACTGGGCCTGGGTCCCCACCTCCGGCCGGAGGAGCGATTCCGCCGTGGGGTGCCGGTAGGTATCCGTCTTTCCCTTTTCTATGGTCTTTTTTTGCTTTGGCATTTAGCTTACCTGACAGGATGCTATCGGGTTTCATGTCCCGAAAAATGAGTCTATTCACTTAGGCGCTTGTTCTCCCTGAATCTTCCTTACCCAACCCACATACGGACCTTGAATTATGTGAGCTTGCTCATCCTCGGTTTTTCCTCTTGTGGGAGCGGCTTCCAAACCGCGAGGCTCCCTTTTCAATTCCCCTGACCATGCTATGGTTCAGGGCGCCTGCCGAATCTATCCGAGATCTCCTTGGCATAGTGCATCTTAACATTCACTGACCTTTTTTCCTGTCAATTTGAATAGTTAACAAGGTCGAAGGATTCACATAATCCTTTCAACCCACAAATCAAGGCATAAGAGGATAAAGCCCCCATCTGCCTCGGCCATATTACTGATGTTCTCAAGGATGAGTCAAGAGCAGACCCCTTCACGCTGCCGTTAGGCCGCACGATCGATGTAACAGTCCCATTGCAATCTGGAATTGGGCATCTCCGTTACATGACGTGCGCTCTCTTGGTATCTGACGGTTCAGCTAACCACTTCATATCCTCAACATATTCGGGCCAGTTATGCAGTGTCTCGGGGTCGAAATCCGCCCCATTCGGCCATACTAAGGTCTGGACTTCTGGATCGATTTCAACCTGGCTGAACAGCCTTTCATCTTTCAAGGGTCCATAGAGCTCGCCTGCTAACATTGGCCTGAAATCGATCTCTTGTTCCTGGCCGTCATCAAATCTTACCAAAAGGGTGTAAGGTCCAAGCCTTTCAAAACTGACAACACGGTAGATCGGATGCCCCATCTTTCACCTCGCTATCATTTACCCCTGTACCGGCTTCGCTATACTCATACCCCATACCCATAACGGTCCCCAGGAGAAGGTGGGCAGCGATCAAAAGAAACGCATATTTTCATGCCCCCATTCTCACACGGCAAGCTGGCCAGGGAGACAGCCCTGGGCACGATCAAGTTGCATGGGACACCTCCAGAACCCGCAAAAGCTGCTCTCGGATTTCTTTTGCTGTCGCGCCAAGATCAACGGTAGCAAATCGAATCTCATGGTTTTGAATCACAACGGTCTCGTTAACCATATCGCCCACCGAGGGGTGAAGGAGCAGTCCCGAAGCGTTCTCCACGAGCGGATCGCCATTGCCCTCCTGAGATCTCAAGTAGGCGTAAATCTGATAGACATATGCGCTTCGCAGAGTTTTTTCCCGATACCAGCCACGTGTCACCACGGAGGTGAACTTGGTGTCGATGACGATGCGGTGTCTCGTGTCCGAGTTGTCGAGGATGATGTCGGTTCGCATGAAGGGGAGGATTTTGTCTATGCCCGGACTCTTGCTTTCAATCAGCCAGCCAATCGTTTTGCCAGCGTCGACGTGCCATCCTTTGCTGGAAAGCACGACATCGTAGAACCCGGCGATGCCTTTCTCGTAAAGCTTCCGAATCCAGGTGATTTCCCTATCCGGTAGCGATAACTGCTTTGCGCCTGCGGCTTCCGTAGGCAATGCAAGGTTGAAGGCCAGATGCGCCGCAGAAACCATTGGCTGGTCATCTACATCGTGCCTTCCGAAGCGGTCGATGGAGACATCGCCACGACCTGGGCGCTCCCCGGTTACACCCATACGTCTCAAGCTCGCCGCCAACGACCTGCATCGGTGAGCCAGCGCATCATGGCGAACTATTTTGGCAATTTCCTCCAGGGCCGCTCGGACAAAGCGGTTCCGGGAAGTATCGACGGTCAATTCATCGAACCGGCAAGCTACCTTTCCCCGATCAAGTAGTCGGTGCCTTTCGGTGTTCAGCAGGTCGATGCGCCCGCGCACACGACCAAGGATAGCCTCTCGGGACTGGTATCCATAACTCAAATTGCGTTGAATACGACGCTCGACCTTGTGGCAGAGCATTTCGGCCACCAGATCCGGAATGTCATCGGGATTATCCTCTACAGCGACTTTAGCTTTTTCAAGATCCCGGAAGAGGTCCGATGCGTACAGCATGAGCAGCCAAAGATTGCGTACCGGGATGCGGCCAATCCGACCAATCCCTTTCTCTGTATTTGATATCAAGTTGGCTGCCGCAAGAGTCACAGTCAGAATCCTTCAAGCAGGCGTTCCTTTGCCTTATGGGACTTTTCAAGCGCATCGAACCAATATTCATCAAGCAGTGGCCCGATCTCGGTATCAACGACTTGACGGAACCATTCCCGGGCATCACTGATGGGAACACCGAACGGGGGCGTGACATAGCTATGTCCCACTCGGAACTGAGGCCCGAGACTGGTATCGGCCGAGATGTCGTTGTTCAGCGCATTGACACGCTTCTCAATCTCGACTAGGATTTCTGAATCAATGCCGCACTGTGACTGAACCCAGTCGTGCCAGGATTTGCCAAGGGTGGGCTCCAGATCGATGAAGGCAAATCGGCGGCGTAACGCCAAATCGACCAATGCAAGGGAGCGGTCGGCAATATTCATCGTGCCAATGACGTACAGGTTGTCTGGGATAAAAACGCGCTCGCCATCAGACCGCTTGTAGGATAGCTCCAAAGCTTCATTCGGTGTTCGCTTGTCCACTTCGAGCAGCGTCAGCATCTCGCCGAAAATCTGTGCGGGATTCCCGCGATTGATCTCCTCAATGACAACAACATGCCTTGATGTGGGATTTTTCGCCGCTGCCTTCATCATCTCCACAAAAGGCCCATCCACCAACGTAAGCTTGCCGTCGCCCATCGGCCGCCAGCCCCGAATAAAATCCTCATAAGAAAGGTTCGGATGAAACTGAACCGCTCGGACCTTGCTGTCATCGCGTTGCCCCACCAAAGCGAAAGCCAAACGCTTTGCCAGCCAGGTTTTTCCTGTTCCCGGCGGTCCCTGGAGGATCAGGTTTTTCTTTGTTCGAAGGCGTTCGAGAATCTTTTCAAGTTTTTTGCGGGCGATGAAACATCCGTCTTCCAAAATATCATCTATTGAATATGGCACTATTGGCAGAGATTCATCTGGATCAGAAGTGGAGATCGAAAAGAAGTCAGTAAATCTTTTGTATTTATCCAGCTCGGATGGGGGCTTATTTAATAAATCCAGACCTTTTTCGGAAATCTGTACAAAGCCCCTTTTGGGAAAATTAATTAAACCGGCCTTCTTTAGGTAAGATTTTGCCCAGGCTACACGATTATCAAATAGTGGCTGACCTGTAGATTCGAGAGTAATGACATCATATTTTTCCAAATTCATTTCAGACTTGAGTTTTTGGTAAATGTCCCTCGCGAGATACTCCTTGCCATCACTTAGCAGTCTTAAAAATGGGATCATTAAGTCATCAAATTTTGGGAGTATATGCTTCAAATCAGAATCAATTTCATCTAAATCCACATCCTCTTCAGAAATCTCATCATCTTGCGCATCAGGGTCTGTGGCATTCGGAGGGGCGGATGTCCCGCGGTCCTTAAAAAGCCAAGCGGCAAGGGACAGCTCAGGAAACGAATGGACTGGATAAGCATCCTCTTGGAAGCGAGCTTCGAGGGTATCCAGAACCGCCAGATAATCACTGGCATTACAACGCCCCTTGGGGCCGTTCATGCCGATCTGGATATTGAGTTTATTGCTGATATAACGTTGGGACTGTCCATCAAGTGTCGGGAAATTCCAGGGGCGAATCCAGTAAAGCCCCATGGTCAGATTCCACCCCACCCCCCAACGTTCTGACACGTTGTCGTAAGCAACGGCAAACGCTGTTCGTGCTTCTGCATGGCCCTTATCGGAGAAAGCAATCGCCTGGGCGAAAACCTCCCAGAGAGCATCTATATCGTCTGGTTGGCGCCGATAACTATAAGCAAAAAACCATGTCCTTTGATTATTGAGAACAGGAATCCCTTCAAAGGAATCGGGAACAGGCTCTGATACATCAAGCAGTCTGGCAAGTTCGCTTGCTATGATTCTACGATTGGTATCGGTGATCCCCCGGTTAAATATACCCATGGTTGTGAAGGGGCAGATGTCCTTCAGAGCGCCTCCCGGCACGCCTTCTTGGTATTGGTCATTAAGAATCGACATACAGTCTACCTTTTTGGCGATAGCGTGAATCCCGGAAATCAGCTCATCACGCCGGTTCCGAAAGGTGAGGAGTTTGTCGACCACCGCCTCATAAAAGCGCGTCCAGTTGAAGCGGCGTTTGTCGACGACACTATCACCAAAACGTTCACGCCAGTAAGGGGCGTTGCGGAACCGGTTGATGTCTTGCGCCTTTTCCTCGAATGTGAATCCGATCAAAGCGTCTGTGGTCCAATCGCCTGGCAAGACGCGCCAGACAGTGTTTCGGTTGGTATAGAAATACCATTCATGAGGCGGATCGAAGGCTTTCCATTCAACCTTCAAGGTACGGCCATCACCGAGATTCTCTTTTACCGTGCCGATGGCTTTAATCGCCATAACTGAAACCGTTTGGCCTCGGTTATCAAAAGGGAGGTCGTGCTTCCGCGTATAGGACGACTTGATCGCGATACGGTCACCAATCTGGATGGACTTTACCACCTCAAGGTATTTGTCCTGATACCCATTCTCCCAGATGCCTTCCTGCAGAAAACGGGATGTTTGATCATCGGTTCCACCGTATGAAGCCCCTACAAACCAGCAGGCTCGGGCTCCGGCTCCTTCAGATTTAGAATACATAATCTGCTCTCCATTATTTTTCTTACCCAGTTACCAACGCCCTCTCATCCATCTCTAGCAGATCCGGCTTGCAGCGCGCTCCCTGCCTGCTGAAAAACCCGAATGGCGGCCATTTTATCATCCATGATGCCGCCCATCAGTTTGTGACAGCTATTCTCTCCATTTATCGGTCAGCCGGTATTTCTTCTGGCTGCTGAGCGCCTTTTCGGGTATGGTCATTTCAATCAATCTGGCTTCCAGAGCGGCAAGCAGATAGACCTTGGAAAAATGCTCATCTTCTTTCAGCCCCGTGCCGCTTTAAGCTCCAGCCGGGTCATTTCTCCAGCAAAAGCGGAGAGCAGTCTGACTTCCGGGGTAATATCCAGTGTGAGGAAGGGCACGTCTATGCTTTTACGCCTTTCTCCGCTACTAGCTGTTCAACCGAAGAGGGTACGGTGGAGCCCCGTACGTCGGTGCCGACGCAGCCAAAAGACTCGCTGCCTGTGTCCCTTCCTCCCCAAACAAAAACGCCCTCGGGTACATTAACCCAAAGGCGTCTGGTAATGACCAAGGCACGCTTAACTGGCCTTTGATTTGCGACATGCGGAGCATGATAATTTTGCCTCAAATTTGTGAGGGTAGATGTGTTGACCTATGTTGGCGTTCTTGGATGCCCAATAGTCAATAACTGCCTGAAAGTCAAGATGTTTTTGCCTCTGAGCCAGTGGGCCGGAAAGGGGCGACCGGCTGAGGGCCGAATGGTCTTGTCGCCGCTTCGTGTGTTTTTTGCTCCTGGAAAATTCTGAGAATCCTGTTTATCCTGTCCAAACTAAGGGCTCTGAACGCTGGACGCCAAAAGGAGCTGAATCCTGCTCGATGGTCCGGTCCTCAATCCCCCTTTTTCCGGGTTCTTTTGCCGTACCGGCCTTTGGGTTCGCTGACTTCGAATCCAATCTTTTTCCTCGGCCTTTCTATCGGCGTCATGAGTTGCCGGATCGCCTCAAATATCGCCTCGATATTCTCATCATGATTCTCCAACCGCACCTCAATCTCGTAGAGTCTTTGCGCCAGTTGTTTTTGAGAGGAGGATACTTTTCGGAGCTGTACGAAGGCCCTCATGATCGCGATGTTGACATCAATGGCTCTATCCACGTTTAGGATTGACGAAAGCATGGCGATCCCCTGCTCCGTAAAAGCCCGGGGCATTGCTGACGAGTGTTTCAACGGTCCGAACCGGTCACAATTTGTGACCAGTTGCTCTTTTTCCGTTCTTGTTACCCTGAACATAAAATCAGGCGGGAAACGCTTCATGTTTCTTGTGACCGCCTGATTCAGCGCCTTGGTCGACACGCCATAAAGCTCGGCAATATCCCGGTCAATCATGACCTTTTCATCTCGGAGAACAATAATCCTATTCTGGATCAACTCGATTGGTACCAAACCTTTATCAGCCGTCATAAGGCCTACCCTTTTCTCTTTAAAGAATTGCCATTATCCGCGGGACGTTCTTGACTACGTTGACTCAACTACCAGTCTGAACCCCTCGATTTTCCCCTCCGCTTTGCACGGCACCTTAAATATATGGCGTAACGTCTATGCTTTTATACCATTGACGACGGAACTATGCCGCCCTGTGCGTTGGCGCCGAGTCAGAGGAGCCACTGGCGGCCTGTTGTCCCATCCTCCCCAAATAAGAACGCCTCTGGGTATGGCAACCCAAAGGCGTCCTGTAATGACCAAGGCACGCTGAATCGCCTTTTGATTTGGAACATGCGGGGCATGGTTTCTTTGCCTCAAATTTGTGAGGTTTGATTTGTT
>Ga0172371_10008602_pt1 | contig 14248 bp, 14 predicted proteins | sample Lak12m_FD_114543 | JGI IMG/M metagenome (GOLD analysis project Ga0172371, IMG submission 114543) | Freshwater microbial communities from Kabuno Bay, South-Kivu, Congo - kab_022012_12m | ecosystem: Environmental > Aquatic > Freshwater > Lake | place: Democratic Republic of the Congo: South-Kivu... | reverse complement strand
GACTACAGCTCCTAAGGTGACTACAGCTCCTAAGGTGACTACAGCTCCTAAGGTGACTACAGCTCCTAAGGTGACTACAGCTCCTAAGGTGACTACAGCTCCTAAGGAACAACCTGTTGAAGCCGCGCCGTTACCTGAACCGGCTCAGATTCCGGCGTCCCAGGTGACGATCAAGGTGATTCCCACGCCCAAGAAGAGGCACAGTCGGACTCCTGAAATTGACGTCGAACCTCTAGTGCCCCAAGAGCCGAAGCCTCTCAAAGTCATCAGAAGGCGCGCCGCCCAGGAACCCAAGGTATTTGAGACAGAGGCCCGGTTGTTTCCGGAAGCCATGCTGGAAGGCGTCAAGTCCCTCAATGAACAGGAGGGTTAGAGACCTTCCCTCGAGAAATTGATCAAGCGTTACCGCCCCATCTCTACAATCAAAGGGCCACCGTGAGTATCCCTCAGATACCTGATCCGGCAATGCTGGTGATCAGCGTTCTAGCCTCTAAGGAGAGACTCCTGGAGGAGATTTCCAGGGTTGCCTCGGAGCTGTTCGGGAGAATCGAGGAGAACATAGGGCCTCTTGCTTTTACTTTCACGTCCTATTACGATTCCGAGATGGGGTCGGGCATCCGCAGATGGCTCTGGGCATTCTCAAGTCTTGTTGACAGAGGGGAACTGGCAGTAATCAAGGGCTTGACTAACGGCATTGAACAGGCATATACCCATGACGGAAAACGGATGGTCAACCTGGATCCGGGACTGATCACCCTCGGTAATTTCGTGCTGGCAACGGGAAAGAACAATGCTCACCGTATCTATCTCAGTCATGGTATATTTGCTGATCTGACGCTCATTTTCAGGAAAGGCTCGTATCAACCGCTGGAGTGGACCTACCCCGACTACGCGGACGGAACGCTCATAGGTCTGCTGAACGGACTTAGAGAGAAATACAAATGCAAACTATCCCAAATGAACAGATAAACGGCTCGGTAAAGAGCATGACAGGTTTCGGCCGCGGCCGCCACACCGACGGTGAGGTTGAAGTCGTCACCGAGATCCGTGCCGTGAATCACCGTTTTCTGGACATCTCGGTTCGTCTTCCAAGGGGGTACAATTCCTTTGAGCCCGAAATTCGAAAGGTGATCTCGGAGTTCATGAACAGAGGAAGGATCGAAGTGGCCGTGACCAGAACAGGGAGCCGGGGAAGCTTCATTGACGTTGCCCTGGACAACGGTCTGGCCGATAATTACCACAGATGCCTGGTAGAGTTGCGGAACCGTCTCGGTCTTGCGGGCGACATATCCCTCTCGGACGTCCTGACCCTGAGAGAAATCGTTATGCCCGTGGAAAAGACCGATGGCATCGAACTGGAATGGCCGGTGGCGGAAAGCAGCCTCCGAAACGCTCTGCTTGCTCTGGATGACATGAGACGGGCGGAAGGGGCGTCCCTGTGGCGGGACATCGAGAACCGGCTCCTCACCATTGGACAGACCGGGGAGAAGATAGCTCCGCTGGTGGATCAGGTTGCCAGGACCGCAAAAGAAAGGCTTGCCAAGAGGGTTCAGGAGCTGACCGGCGGTATCGAATTGAACCCCGATCGCCTGCTTCAGGAAGTGGCGCTGATCGCGGACAGGTCCGACGTAACCGAAGAGCTGACAAGGCTCCAGAGTCACGTCGAGCAGTTTCTGGGCTTCGGCAAGGAGGGGTCTCCGTTGGGCAGGAAGCTGGATTTCCTCCTTCAAGAACTCCAGAGGGAGATAAACACGCTCGGATCCAAATCCGCTTCCACGGATATCGCCTTGTACGTGGTCCAGATGAAGTCGGAACTGGAAAAGATCAGAGAACAAATCCAAAACATCGAATGAGAGAGTTTTTCAAAATGGCACGCATAACAGTCGAAGATTGCCTTGAGAGAGTTGAAAACCGTTTTGCCTTGGTGATACTTGCCTCCAAGAGGACCAAGGAGCTCAAACGTGGAGCCCCACTGTTCGTCCGCGATAGGGACAACCGAGAGGTAGTCATGTCCCTGCGGGAGATTGCAGCAGGAAGGGTGTCAGCGAGAGAACCCGCCGGCGACGAAGCCGCAGACAAGGCGCGGCTGGTGGTGGATACCAAGGCCAGTTGACGAGAAAAAGACCTTCATCCCGCGATCAGACGGTAATCTACGGCGTCCATCCCGTCGAGGAGACCCTCAGAGCCGGCAGGCGAGATGTCCGGGAGCTGTACGTCTCCAGAGAGCCGGGGGAGGGCCCTCTGTCTGCCGACCTCATTGACTGCCTCCAGATTCCTGTTTCCAGAGTTGCGGCTTCGGATCTGAGTTCCATTTCCGGATCGTCTCATCATCAGGGTGTGGCGGCCCGGGTCGGCCCCTATCCATATTGGGATTTTGAGGACCTCCTGGAAGCGTCGTGTTCGGCTCAGGGCCCCCTCTTGCTCATGGACGGGGTTCAGGATCCGTCCAATCTTGGTAGCATAATCAGAAGCGCGGAATGTCTGGGGGCTGCTGGTCTGGTCATCCCACGGGACCGTTCAGTGGGGGTTACGCCGTCGGTGGAAAAGGTGGCCGCGGGTGCCTCAGCCCACCTCGCGGTGGCCAGGGTGGTTAACCTAGTCAGAGCTATGGATCAGCTCAAGGAGGCCGGTTTTTGGATTTACGGAGCAGACGGAGCCGCGCGTCGGGTATGCTTTGATGTGGACCTGACTGGCAGGGTCGCTCTGGTCCTGGGCTCGGAGGGGCAAGGGATTCGGCGATTGGTAAGAGAGAGATGTGACTTGACCATTTCCATACCTATGGCAGGAAGAATAGGTTCCCTGAACGTGGCCCAGACGGCCGCTATCCTGCTTGCCGAGTCTTTTCGGGGCCGAATTTCCAAGGGAATTTCCGGGCGAATCGAGGTGCAGCCGAAATGAGACTTCTCATAGATCCGCCGGTTTCATTGGTGCAGCTTAACCAGGATCTTGAATTGCTCATGCTGATCCGCGACGAGAGAATGCCGGAAATATTTGTTGCCGAGGGAGTGCCTCACCCGGATCGGCATTTGCTGCTGGGGATTGTTCAGACCGTGGCCGTGCGTGTGGAGGAAAAAGACCCGGATTCGGTTTTGTTCTCAAAGGACTGTTCGGTGATTCTTGAGCGAGGAACCGAATCAAGGCCGGTTCAGGCGGATTTGATAATTGCACGTAGCCTTGCTGGGGCGGTGGGCGCTCTGGTGAACGCTGATCACGCGGACGGCCGTCGCATGTGCAGGCGGGCGGTGCGATGGTTCATGGGGACCATACGACTTGACATTCCCTAGATACGAGGCACCTTTTCTGTGAGGCACGTCGTACTGTATTATTATGCCACGAGAGGAGGTCGGAGTTATGAAGAAACGTCTGATAGCTGGAGCGGCTCTTGTCCTCCTTGTCATGGCCTCCGGTTGGTGCTGGGCCTGGAATCTGGAAGGGCAGTGGGTGGCTAATCAGATGGGCGCCAGGCTGGAAGCCACGATCCAACAGGCCGGCAACGAAATATCAGGAGTGGCGTATCTTCACAATCCTTCGGGCAAGGTGGACACATACCACTTCAAAGGTATGATCAACGGGAACAAGGTAAGTGCCGGCCACTACAGCGGGCACACGTTTTCAGGCCAAGTCCTGGATGAAAACAGCATCAAAGGCGTCGTGAGGACCAAGAAAGGCCACAAGGTCTCGGTGTTGGCCAAGAGACACCAATAGACGTTAGGATCTCCCGGGACGGGAAAGACCGTTCAGATAGAGTGATCGAGAGCAGACTTTACAACGTCAACGGCTCGCGGTGGGAGGCTCGTTTCTTCCGCAAGGGCGAGTGTTTTCCTGACACGGACATTGCAGTGCCCCGTCAGGGAGTATGGGCTCGTCCAGCCGACAAGGGATGGGAAGGCGCCGTCTTTGCAGGCGTGTCCTGGCGATTCGTTCGGATGGATGCGGACGTTCTGTATATGCCGGAGCGGTAGGAAACGCGGATGTTCCTCTGTAGGCTTACCGTCTGGAAACCTGGCCGATTTCCGGCAGGCCATCGTCCCGGTCACTTGATACACCGGAGGCAGACACTGCTCGCATTCCCCTGAGCAGCTGCTTCATCTGAAGAATCTCAGGATCGTCATCTGCAAGGAGGGCCCACGATTCGAACACGGTCTTGTCCACGTCGCCGTTCTTGAACTTGATGTCCACGCTCACGATCTCGCCCAGTATGGAAAACCGTAGAGTAGCACTCCTGATCCGTTCGAAGTGGTTTCCGTTTCCCGGCTCCACCTCCATGATGATGCGATCGCCCTCTTGTTCGTACTTGGTCACCTGAAATCGCCTGAGCGCCCCGTTTCCTATTCCGTCAATCAACAGCATCAATGGATCCGTGAACTTGGCCATGTCCCGTTCGCCCATGACATGGTAAGTCTCCTCGTCCCTGTGGTCATGTATGAGTGTTATCAATTTTCCGTCGGACAGGATGTCCATATTGACGTCGCCTTTCAGAGAGAGCCTGAACGAGTCGGGCTTCTGGTAGACAAGCATCGCGCGGACGGACAATTCGCGATCAAAAACCGAACTTTGCCTGGTCTTGACGAACTCCACGCGGAATTGCTTTATAAGGTATGACTTTTTTTCGACGTCTTCCAGGAGGGCCTCCAGACCAATCCTGGTCATTGGTCCCTTCGAGGCACACGCCCCCGCGAGGATCGAAGTGATTAGTAAGAGAAGGGCGGTTCTGAGGCGCCCGTTCGAGAAGACTGTCATCAGGCAGGTCCTGTTATTCTCCGTTGGATAGACGATGTGGCCTCCAAGAATAATTCGCAGGGCCAAACCGAGAGCTAATTAATAATAATACCACGATTTGGGACAAGCCTGCAAGCCCAGGTACCGCGAGGAGGAGGCCTTCGGACCGGCTCAGCGAATCCTGATCGGTGCTTCCGCATCTAACTATTGAGATGGGCACGGGGTGAAGTTCTTGAACGAATGCTGCGGCTCTGGTATCTTCACTGAATGCCTTCTAAAACATAAATTACCTACCGAGGTGTCTCATGTGGGAATACAGCGACAAGGTCAAAGAACATTTCTTCAGTCCCAAGAATGTCGGAGCCCTCGATGACGCCAATGCCGTAGGGGAAGTGGGCTCACTGGCCTGTGGCGACGCTCTGAAACTCTTCTTGAAGATAGACCCCGACACCGAGCGTATCCTCGACGCCCGTTTCCAGACCTTCGGTTGCGGAAGTGCCATCGCTTCCAGCAGCGCCCTCACCGAGATGATCAAGGGAAAGACGGTTGACGAAGCCCTAAAGATTACAAATCAGGACATCGCGGATTTTCTTGGGGGACTCCCAAAGGAAAAGATGCACTGCTCGGTTATGGGACGTGACGCGTTTCATGCTGCCGTGGCGGGGTACAGAGGTGAACCGGCGCCCAAAGAACATCTCGAGGGTGAACTGGTCTGCGAGTGTTTCGGTGTGACGGACGACCAGATCCGTCGAGTGGTAAGAGAGAATAACATCTCCACGTTGGAGGAGGTGACGAATTATACCAAGGCAGGCGGCGGCTGCGGGTTGTGCCACGAGAAGATAATGAGCATCATCGCGGAGGTGAGAGGGCAGCTGGCACAGGAGACACCCGAAAAGGTGCGCGTGCGTCGTCCGATGACAAACATCCAGAAAATAGCCAAGATTCAAGAGGTTATGGAAAAGGAGATCAGGCCCATGCTCCAGCAGGACGGCGGCGACGTCGAACTTGTGGACCTCGAAGGAAACCGGGTCTTGGTCGCGTTGAGAGGGATTTGCACATCCTGCCCCAGCGCGGGGTTAACAAAGAGCGGAATTGAATCGAAGCTGAAAGAACTGGTGGAGCCGGATCTGGTTGTAGAGGAGGTGGCAGGATGAACGTCGTCTACCTGGACAACAATGCTACAACCAGCGTGGCCCCGGAGGTTCTGGAGGCCATGATGCCGTTCCTGACCCAACGTTACGGCAACCCGTCCTCCATGCACTCTTTCGGCGGGAGCGTGGCTCGGGATGTCGCTAAGGCCCGCGAGAAGCTTGCCGGACTCCTGGGCGTATCGCCTCAGGAGATAATTTTTACCTCGGGCGGGACCGAATCGGATTCCACGGCCATACTCAGTGCTCTGGCAACCATGCCGGAGCGGCGGGAGATCGTCACTACTCGAGTGGAACATCCGGCTGTGCTGAATCTCTGCAAGAATCTGGCGCGGTTCAAAGGGTACACGGTTAACTGGCTCTCAGTAGACAAGGAAGGGCTTCTGGATATGAACGAGGTCCGCAGTAGGATAACGGACCGGACTGCGGTGGTGTCCGTAATGTGGGCCAACAACGAGACCGGGGTTCTCTTTCCCGTGGAGGAAATAGCCGACATCGCCTACGAAAAGGGGGCTCTCATGCACACGGACGCCGTGCAGGCCGTGGGCAAGATTCCTATGAACCTGAGCTCTACCAACATAGATTTCCTTGCGCTCTCGGGCCACAAGCTCCACGCGCCGAAGGGCGTTGGTGCACTTTTCATCAAGAAAGGGACTCGATTCTCTCCCTTTATCATCGGAGGCCATCAGGAATCCAATCGCCGCGGAAGCACGGAGAACGTCCCGGGAATAGTGGGATTGGGCGAGGCGGCTCGTCTTGCCCTGGAGAACATCCAGGAGGAGAACGATCGAGTCAGGAGACTCAGGGATCGTCTGGAGAGCGGACTGCTGGCGTCCATCCCTGCGGCTCGAGTGAACGGAAGCCGAAGACACAGACTTCCCAACACGACCAACACGGGCTTCGAGTTCGTAGAGGGCGAAGCCATCCTGCTGAGGATGGACGACAAGGGTATCTGTGCTTCCTCGGGGTCTGCCTGCACCTCGGGGTCCCTGGAACCTTCACACGTCTTGAGGGCCATGGGCGTGCCCTTCACTGCGGTTCACGGTTCTATACGGTTCTCTCTTTCCAGGTACAACACGGACGAGGAGATCACTTACGTCGTGGAGGAGCTGCCCAAGATCATCATGTTCCTGCGCTCACTGTCTCCGTTCGGCCGAGAGAATCTCAGCAGCGTCTGTATTGCTCAGTAATGCGGTTTTGTTTGGAAGCCGGGGGCGACCTTCGAAAAGGGTGCCCCCTGCCCCCGGCCGATCGCCCGCAATCCCGGCGTCCTGGCCGGGTTGACCAAATTGTCTTGACAATCGGCTCTCCGGGTCATAAAACTATACCTTCTTGCTCAAGCTCTCTCGCCAATCTGGTCTCTCTGCAAGAAGTGAGTCCGAACGTTCGTCCGCCGAAGCGGGAGGGCGCTACATATCATAGTTCGTTCAAACCGGGATGGAAGTGGTCGGCCGTTTCTCTACGGGCCTTTGGTGCCTGGCCAGGCAGCGGGGACCCGCCGGCAGGCTCCGAAGCTCGCGGTTTGAGAGAGCCTGGTATGACGCACTCAATACGGCAGCGCAGGCCGAGAACACCGTTCGACCGCTGGAGGAGTTCGTCATGAACAAATCTGACCTTGTAAAATTGTTGGCCAAGGAGATGGACCTGCCGATCCGAAAGGCCGAAGAAATCGTGGACACGGTTTTCAAGACCATGTCCGATGCACTGGAAGCCGGTGACCGGATCGAAGTGAGGGGGTTCGGATCCTTCGTGGTCAAAGAATACAAGGGATACACCGGAAGGAACCCCAAGTCCGGAGAACAGATTACCGTCAGAGGTAAACGACTCCCGTTTTTCAAGGCCGGCAAGGAATTGAAGGAGATGGTAAACTCTTGACATGAAAGGAGCCGTGGGGAACAATTGCTGCAAATAGTCCAGGGATGAATCCGGTGCCGGGAACTTTTCCGCGGTGAGCCGGCTCGAAATCCACATGACAGGCAAAACTATCCTCCGAAATTCAATATTCCGGTTCCTCAGTCGATGTCTTGTCTTTGCCGCCGTCATAGCTATGGCGGCAGTGGTCGCGGTGCCCTCCGCTCGTGCCAAGGCTGACGGTTTTTCCAGGGCCCATTACGTAATTCCCAGCGAGATCCAAAAGAAAGGGATCACCCTTGCCGGTGTTCGGGTTCCTCTGGAACGCCGAGAGGTCTCGGCGCGCGTGGTGGACCAGATAAATTATCTCCTCATGGACCGGCGGGCCGTAATGATGGAATCATTCGACCGAATGGCCAGCTACGGACCGATGGTCAGGAAGGCTCTTCAGGAGGAGAACGTTCCCGACGATCTCATCTACCTCGCGGCGCTGCTCAGCGATTTCTCACCGACCTGGCGCTCGAGATCCGGCGGAGTAGGGTGGTGGGCTCTGGGGACAGCGAAAGACAAAAAGGGCTCATCCGCCACTCCTTGGGTCACCACCAGCGATTGGGACGATCGCCGGGATCCCTTGAATTCCACAAAGATCGCTTGTTCGCTTCTTCAGGTTATCCTCAAAAAAAACGCCGGTGGAGACTGGTTGCTGGCAATCGCTGCCTTTGTGGACGGAGCGGATCGCATAGAGTCCATTACTCATAAGGCTCCCGGATTCTCCTATTGGGATCTGGTCCTGCCGCCGCAGTCGGATGTGCTGATCCCGCGGTTGATAGCTCTAAAACTTATTGATGGACATCGCACCTATTACGGCGTTGACGTTCCTCCCGTGGGGCCTCTTGAATTTGATTTTCTCGACAGGTTAAAGCTGGCCAAGGATCTGCCTTTACACCTGGTTGCCAAGTGGTGCAAAATAAGTCCCAGAAGCGCGTGGAACTTCAATCCGGGAGTGGACCCCTCCGGCGGAGTCCTTCCCAAAGGAGACAAGAAGCTATCCGGCGGCCTACCGTTACGGGTCCCCAAGGGTTTGGGACAGAAGGTGCGTAATCTCCTGGCCGGTGATGGGTACTTGGCAAACTGAGCCGTAACCGGGGCGACAAGATGACTAACGCCGGCAGGACTGATTTGGACAGCGACGGCTCCCGGGCGAGCGAACTTGTGGTCAGGCTGGCCGGACTACAGGACATGAGGCAGCGGGGCTATGCCCTGGCCATCAGACTGCGGTCACAAGAGGACGAGTTCGCACTGGAAGTGATTAAGCTCATCAGGGAGCGCGCGCTGGCTGGACAGGATGATTTCAGGCTTCTCTACAACAGCCTTCTGGTGCCGGGAATCCTGGAAGAGGTCCTCGGTCCCAAGAGACTGACGGCGCTCGGGGAGATTGCCCGCACCCGCGGGGAACTCGAACTGCAGGCAATACTGGGGGATATGCCTTCCGGACTCAAGGTTCGCCGCAACGAACAGCCCTTCCTGGACCCCGCCCTGAGGGAAACGCCACTTGGAACGCGTAAGTCCTTGGCGCGAAAACCGGACTTCAAGATGATCGAGAGGATGGCCAGGGATCAGGATCACAGGGTTATCGAACATCTTCTGGACAACCCGAGACTTACCGAGAGAGATGTAATAAAAATCGGTGCCACGCGGCCGACCTCCCCGAAGGTTCTTGCGGTTATCTATAATCATCCCAAATGGATATCCCGTTATTCCGTGAAGAAAACCATCGTGCTCAATCCTTATGCCCCTCTCTCCATTGCTCTAAGGTTGGTTGCCCTGCTGAATTTGAGGGATCTGGAAGACGTATGCGAGAGTCAGGAACTGCCCTCGGTCCTCCAGGACGAAGCCAGGAGGCTGCTGGAGAAGAGGAATCCCTTTCCGGAGATTGAACTGAGCGTTTTCTGAGCGGATCGTACAGTCTTGAGCAAATACGGGCAAGATTGGCCTGTTGCCATTTCGTATTCAAACGAGTGACTCTGTCTTGCCCGCGGGGTGCTCCGGAGCCAAGTCAGGTCCTTCTTTCGGCGCGGAAGAGGTGCCCCGCCGGTTTCACTGGCTCGAAGGCGCACTGGCATAAGGAAGACGGATGGAGCCGCCAATGATTGTAGAAATCGTCGGTGTCGCTTTAATTGTGCTCGTTTACCTTTGTTTGTTGGTGTTATTGTTTGCCCCGACTCTTTACGCTGTCTGGATATACATCATTGGATGGAAGGTAAAGATAAGGCGTCCGGGATTGCTACGAACCACCGTGACGACTTTTCTGATAAACGCGGTTATTGCCTATTTCGTCGCGCATCTTGCCTATGACTATTTCCTGGAGACTCAGGTGGCCGAGAAGGATGCCCTCGCCATCAAGACGGTTGAAAAGGCTGTGGACTCACAGAGGCGTTTTTTTGCTGCACACGGCCGATACTATGCGGTGGGCCCGGTTCGTGGCCCATACTCGGACGAGAACGGAACGATCGTTGACAAGGACTTGATACTACAGGTTGTTCCTGGCTGGGACAGGACCGGGGGCGGCCGGGAGACCTTCGAGGCCTATGCTCTCCATATCTGGGGGAAAAACGTCGCCTTGAGCAAAGGAGACGGAAAAGTCACCAACGCTCCGGCGGATCCCGAAGAATCGGCCCGCATGAGAGCGAAGCTCCTGAAAAATACGAAGTGATCGGCCTTCTCCGCTGCAGTGCTGTCGGTACTGCAAGGAACCGGCAGGAAGTGCAGGAAAAGGCAATCTGAATGTTGCAGATTGCCCAACCTTTGCCTATAATCGGACTTCGCTTTCGATCTCGTTTCCGTGCGGGCCCTCCATGAAACAAATCCTGGAAAAGTATCTGAAGGTCTACGTCCACGAGTTTCACCGTTTCGTGTGGATTTCTTCCATCTTCTTTGTGATCTTCTTCGTGACCGCAATTTTCAGGACTTACGTGGACGCAGCGTTTCTCAAGCGTTACGGCCCCCAGTACATTCCCTGGATGCTGGTGATTAACGCTCTTCTGACGTTTGTGGTCTTCGGATTCGCTGATCGTCTAGCCCGTCGCTTTTCCGATCCTTCTCTGCTGACAGGCTTCCTGGCCATATATGCCGGCTCGGTAACCGTTCTGTTCTTCACGGTGAAGGGCGGCGCCAGTATTTCTTATCCGATCCTTTACCAGCTTCTCTATCTGCTTGATTCAATCCTGTTGGTCTATCTGTGGAACATAGCGGGTGATCTGTTCGATGCTAGGCAGGGGAAGCGGCTATTTCCATTGATCACGGCGAGTCAGGTTCTCGGGACCACGCTCGGGAGTTTTGCCACCAAGCCTATCACGACACTGATCGGCGAAGACCAGACTCTGCTCATATTCGGTGTTGCGTGCATGGGGACCGCCCTGTTTCTGATTTCCACTGCAAAGGGTCACACAGCTGGCGCGCGTGTGACGGCGGCGCAGGACAAAGTCCCGTCCAGGCGGCTCTGGGAAGTCCCGCGGCTTATGGCGGAGTATCCCATGATCCGCTACCTGATAATCACGGGGCTGATTCCCAACATGCTCCTGCCGATACTCCTCTATCAGTTCAACGTCATTGCAAACCACACGTTTGAATCGGAACAGTCTCTCATATCTTTCCTCAGCATATTCAGAGGATTGTCAACATCGCTCACCTTTGTACTTCTATTCTTTGTAGGCCGTCTTTACCAGAGCATGGGCATCGCAAACGCGTCTCTGGTGCAACCCATCAATTACGCGGTCCTGTTTGGGGGGCTCACGGGATTCTTCAACATCTTTATGGCCGGCTATGCCCAGTTCACCACCATCCTCATTCAGAGATCCATCGCCGGCCCCGTCAACAAGATACTCTTCAGCATAGTGCCGTCCGACCTCGCCTTGTGGAGCCGTACCTTCATTCGTGGAACCGTGCTGAAGGTCGGGATGTTGGCCGGCTCAATCCTGATGATCGTGCTCAAGCCCGTGGTCAGCGCGCACTATCTCTCGATAGTGGCGCTGGCTTTGTCCTTGTACTGGGTTATGGAATCGTTTTTCTTCCGAAAGCACTACGCCCGTATGCTCAAGCAGGTGATTACTGAAAAACAAATTGATTTCGATCAGATAGAATCAGTCCGGACCTTCGACAGCGGCGGTGCGGCGATGGAGATCGGGCCGGTGTCCGTTGAGACCAGGCCTGAAGAACTAGAGAGGCCGGACACCCGTGCGCTGCCCTCGATAGATCCGGAAGTGGCTCTCAAGCTCCTGGACGACCCGAACCCCGGTACCAGGGCCGAAGCAGCGGCCTCCTTTGTCGTCACGCAGGACATAAGGGCGGTGGAAAAGCTGATGCGGTGCCTCAGCGACGCGGACGAAGATGTCCGAAAGTGGTCCATGGAAGCGCTCATGGCGTACGGCGAATCAATTCTGCCTTTCCTGGAAGTCGCTCTGATCCAGGCACCGCCCAGGGCCAAGCAGGGCATCTTGGAAGTCGTTCGGGTTTCCGGGCTCAAGGATTTTGAACTTATCCCGTTCCTGGGCAAGGAATTGGGCCAGGCCTATGCGAATCTTATCGCCATGAGGCAGCTCCAGTCCCTGAACGGCTCCCTGAGCGTGGACCTCCTCAAGACCCATCTTCAGGAGAAAAACGAGGAAATCCTGAGCCTTATCTTTTATGCTCTGTGGGTCAACCACGCAGATATGAGGCTCATGTACCAGGCTTTGAAATCCGAAACAGCGTCCATCGCGGTGGAACTCGTGGAGAACTCCATTCAGAAAGACGTCATTCCCTATCTGATCCCGCTCATAGAGGACATTCCCCTGGCAGAGAAGATCGAGAGAGGCAGACGCCTGTTTCCCCTGATGCGGAACGAGACCGTGGAACGCATTATTACCGTGCTGGCTTCCGCCGACGATCCTCTCACGAGAATGCTGGCCCTCTTCGTAATCGGCGAACAGTTGCCTGATAGATCATTCATTCCAATAATTCAGACCCGATCGTACGATCCGGTCCCTTACGTACGCGAAATCTCGGAATACGCCTTGAAACGCACCCTGAACGAGGTCGCAGACATGCCGGACACCATGGAGAAGATCACCAGACTGAGGGATTTCAGCATATTCGAAGGAATGGGAGTGCGTGAACTCCATGCCATCGCTTCAGTCATCACCGCCGAGCACTTCAAGCCCGGCGATGTCATGATAAAAGAGGGCGAGGAGAACTCTTCCATATACATGATAGTAAGCGGCGAGGTCATCGTTTACGAGGGCTATGGAACTGAAAACCAGAAACAGAAGGTGTCACTGGGACCAGGATCGTTCTTGGGAGAGCTCAGTTTGTTCACCCGTTTGGCCCCCAACGCCACCTGTGTTGCCGGGCAAGATACCGACGCCTACGTGCTGAGGCACCACCAGTTCCAGGAAATAATGAAGGTCTACCCGCAGATAGGAATCAATCTGTGCCGTTTCTTCACCATGAAGCTCAGGCAGATTCAGTACTGATCCATCCGGTTTCCGTGATGAGGGATTAAGAGCTGTCCTTCTCGTCCTCCCTTGTGAAGAACCCGAAAAAGTCGCTGGTGTAGGTCTTTTCCAGATACCGATCCAGGGTGTAGCCTTTCTGGTCGGGCGAGAGCACCTCCTTTTTGGCCAAGTTTCCGTTGCCGTCGTTGAAATAGAGGTTGCCCACGACATTGTGAGGATTGGCGTCCCCGTGGATCGCACGGTCGCAACCGGCCAACACCAGAGCCTTTGCCAGATCTCTGGTGCTTATGTGATGCCCTATGGCGAAAACCAGGTTACCGTCTGCCCTGATCCCGAACGCGCTCCTGGTAGCTATGTACCAATACTCCCCAGAGGTGTGAAGCGGTCCGCCGCCCCACCAGCCGCCCCATTGATAGTAAGGATTGGGCATCTCGTCTTCCACAAGCAGGTAACCCAGTCCGATCTCCGCGTCCGTGACATGGCGCCCCTGAGAGACCGATGTCACAACCTTGCCGTTCTTCACTATGAGATGCCTCAACTGCTTGGCGTCTCTCACTGAAGATATGGGAATGTCGTCGTTCCATTCCAGGATATCAACTGTCCCGTCATTGAAAACCACTATGGTCGCGACTCCTGGAACTAACTTCTTAAGTACTTCTCCCTGGAACACAGTACCGGCTTCGCCGGAGTGCTTCTGCTTCCAGAGGGCATTGGTGATGGCCCGCAGCCTGGATTTGTCTTCGGGCGACACAGCCGACGAACCCGGCTTCGCTCCGGGTTCCGAGGACCCTATGTAAAGCCTCGCGGAGAGGCGCCTCATGTCCAGGAGAAGCATGTGAACCACGGCATTGGGAAACTCCTCACTCGGCCTGTAGCTGGTCCTGAACATTACCGGCCGTCCATCCGGACCCTGCGGCGTTCCTCGCGATTCCCACACGCCTTCGCCGGGCATCGGCGGTGAGCTGTACAGGGGGGGAATTCTTCTCAAAGCAGGCATTTGATATGGTTCCCGGTAATAGTCCCTGGCGACCTGCCGGG
>Ga0172371_10008601_pt1 | contig 14251 bp, 8 predicted proteins | sample Lak12m_FD_114543 | JGI IMG/M metagenome (GOLD analysis project Ga0172371, IMG submission 114543) | Freshwater microbial communities from Kabuno Bay, South-Kivu, Congo - kab_022012_12m | ecosystem: Environmental > Aquatic > Freshwater > Lake | place: Democratic Republic of the Congo: South-Kivu... | reverse complement strand
GGTTGGATGAACTGGCCCGTGGGTTGACGACGGCCGCGGGCCACAGCACCCTCTGGGCCTATGTATTGATGGTTGGCTTGTCGGTGGCTGTTTCCGCCTTCGTGGACAACGTGCCGTTCCTGCTGGCGATGATCCCGGTGACGCAGAGGCTGGCGGACAATCTCGGCGCCCCGACGCCACTGCTGATGTTTGGCCTGCTGATCGGCGCGTGCCTGGGCGGCAACATCACGCCGCTGGGCGCGTCGGCCAACATTGTGGCCGTGGGGATGCTGCGGCAAAGAGGCATGGCGGTTTCTTTCCGGGAGTTTCTGGGGATGGGCATCCCATTCACGGTAGCGGCCGTTATGGCCGCCAGTGCTCTGGTGTGGCTCGTGTGGGGCTGGATATAGACAACGGCGACAAACGTGAGGGGAATCCGGATGAGTGCCATGGCGGTTTGTGCCAAAAATTGTGGTCAGATCGCTAGGCCGGGGCCGTACTTGGTTGAGGCCTGCCGTATGGCGGTGTTGCAACCAGCGCCAGGCAAGAGGTTTGCCATGTGGCGTGCTCATGGCGCAACCCCCAACGAAATAGCGGTGAGCTTGCGGGCTGCGTTGAGGTGCGCCGGAAGACAAACTTTGGTGGGATTCATTACAGGTGTAGAATGACTGGGAAGGCGGGGCAGACCATGCGCAAGGATAAGACCATCGTGATACAAATGGTCGGATGGAAGCCGATTCTTCTGAAGACGGTCGTGTGCGACTTCACTGGAACAATATCGCTGGATGGCAAATTGCTGCCGGGGATCGGTCCTCGTCTGCGGCGTTTAGCCCGACGGGTGCGTATCGTGGTGGCGACTGCGGATACGGGGGGTACGGCTCGGCAAAGATTAGCTCGCTTGCCAGTGGAGGTCAGCATAATTCGCACCGGCTATGACAAAATGCGTATTGTCGAGAAACTTGGGGCTGCACATGTCGTCGCCATCGGTAATGGCCGGAACGACGTGGCCATGGTTTGCAAGGCAGCACTTGGAATTGCCGTTATTGGTTTCGAAGGCGCCGCCGGCGATTTGCTGCGGGTCGCGGACGTCATTGTACCCGATGTGCGTGCGGCGCTGGATCTATTACTAAAGCCGTTGCGCGCTAAGGCGACGCTGCGGGGGTGAACGAGCTGCCATGACCTATAAACAGCCGGCGATTAATAACGCTTTCGATTTTTGGGGGACTGCAGCTATGGCAACGCAACACAACAACGAACCTGACGGTGGCGAAACCGTGCCGGTTGGCCAAATCAAGCGTAATTTGAACACGCGCGGTTGCCCGGCATGCGATTTTCTGGACAGGAAGATTTTCGATATGTTTTCATCCCTGCAGTACCGATTGTGCACGGTTCCCAGTGAGTCCCAGCTATTGGGGGCAACGCTTGGTTTCTGCGCGCGACATACCTGGCAATTGGCCGCGGTAGCTTCGCCGCGCGGCGCGGCGTTGGCGTGGACACCCTTGCTGGTAAAGCTGAAAGACGCGCTGTCGGCCATGGCGAGCGCGGCCGATCCAGGCGCGGCGATGGGCGCTCTGGTGCACAACCGGGCCACGTGCCGCATTTGCCGACAGCAGTTGGGGTGGGAGCGGAACTATGTTGCAGCATTCGCGGTTTTTGTTGGCTCGCCCGACGGACGTGCTGTCTATGGGGCCTCACAAGGAGTATGCCTACCGCACCTGGCCCTGCTGTTGCCGTGCTTGCCCGCCCCGGACGACCGGCAATTTGTGCTGGAGCATGCCGCGCGGTTTTTTGCGCGTCTGACCGACGATCTGGCTGGTTTCGACACAAAATATGACGCGTTGCGGCGGGACCAACTTTCGGCAGATGAACGGGACGCCTATTGGCGGATGATAATTCATCTGGCCGGCAGTCGCCGGGGGTGCTCGCCCTGAGTAACCCATGCGAATATTGGCGGATTATAAAATGACCGATGTTGTCAAGTAAGCTACCGGAGGCCTGGATGAGTCGTGCTACACAAAACAAACAATCGCTCCGCTGGTTGAATCGTACCGTGATTGGCATTGGGTTCGCTTCGCTGTTCAGCGATTGGTCGCATGAGATTGCGACGACCGTGCTACCGGCGTTCCTGGCAACGATGGGCGCGGCGGCGGCCTGGCTGGGCGTTATCGAAGGAGTCTCCGATGGGCTCTCCAGCTTTGCCAAGATGTGGTCGGGCTATTACACGGATCGGTTGCAACGGCGCAAACCGGTCGCGGTGCTCGGCTATCTGGTCACCGCGCTGGGCACAGCGGCTTTTGGCCTGGCAACGGCGGCGTGGCATGTCCTGCTGGCCCGCGCCTGTGCCTGGCTGGGACGCGGCGTGCGCGGGCCCGTCCGCAAGGCCTTGCTCGCCGGTTCCGTGACGCGGGAAACCTACGGGCGCGCCTTCGGCTTCGAGCGGATGATGGACACCTGCGGCGCGATTGTTGGCCCGGCCACAGCGGTGGTTCTGCTCACGGCGTTGCATCACCGGTATTCGCTTCTTTTTGTCTTTACGCTGATCCCCAGCCTGTTGGCGGCGGGACTCATCGCTTTTGCCGTGCAGGAAAAGCAGCGGGCGCCGGTGCCGCATATTGCGTTTGGCGAGCGGTTGCGACTGTTGCCGGCCGCCTATCGCAAATTTCTTTTGGCGGTGGGGTTGTTTGGCGCCGGTGATTTCGCGCATACGCTGCTGATCCTGCTGGCCACCCAGAAGCTCACCCCTACGCTGGGCGCAACCAAGGCCGCAAGCATTGCCGTTGTCCTCTATGTATTGCACAACGTGCTCTATGCCAGCTTTGCCTTTGTGGCGGGCTGGCTGGCGGACCGGTTCAAGAAAAGGCACGTGCTCGCCGCCGGCTACGGTCTGGCGGCCCTCATGGCGGTGGCCATCATGACATTGCCGTTCACCCTCTGGACACTGGCCCTGATCTTTGTTTGCGGAGGCATCTACGTGGCCATCGAAGAAACCCTGGAGGATTCGTTCTGTGCTGAACTGGTGGATGAGGCGCACCACGGCATGGCGTTTGGCGTCCTGGCAACGGTCAACGGCTTGGGCGACATGCTATCCAGCATTGTCGTCGGGGCGCTCTGGGCAGGCTTGGGTACGACGGTGGCTTTTGGATATAGTGCGGTTTTGTTTGTCGCCGGCGCTTGCCTGGTCGCGCGGGTGACCGTAGCCTCGCCTGCTGGGTCGGAAACCCGGGCGACGGGAGCTGCCTGATAAATCGCGTTATTTCAAACCGCGACAAGGCCGGATTCACCGGGGAATTTGAAGGGCGCGTGCAGCTGCGCCACGAAATTATGGCGGGATGAAAACTGATGGCGGTTTGTAGAGCAATGGGAGCATAAAAAATGAAAACGATGAAACGTTGGCTTCCAATCATGGGAATTTTGGGCGCGTTGTTTTTCCAACCAACGGAAATTCGCGCGGCAGAGGGGAAGGCCGCGGGTGCGTCGCGGCCCAACATTCTTTTCATCATGTCGGACGATCACGCGGCGCACGCGATCAGCGCGTATGGCAGCAAAGTGAACCAGACGCCGCAGATTGACCGGCTGGCGCGCGAGGGGAAGCGGTTCGACCGCGTCTTCTGCGTGAATTCGATTTGCACGCCGAGCCGAGCGACAATCCTCACGGGCAAGTACAGCCACCTGAACGGCACGCCGGTTTTCAATCGCTTCGATGGTTCGCAGCCGACAGTCGCAAAATATCTTCAGGCCACGGGCTATCACACCGGCATGATCGGCAAGTGGCATCTGGGCAGCGAGCCGACGGGCTTCGATGTGTGGAGCGTGCTGCCGGGCCAGGGCGCGTATGTGAATCCGGCGTTTCTTGAGCCGTCGGGCCGGCGCGTCGTCAACGGCTACGTGACCGACCTCATCACGGACTTGGCGATTGATTTCATCAAGAACCGGCCGAAGGACAAACCGTTCTTTCTGATGTGCCATCACAAGGCCCCGCATCGCAACTGGGTCCCCGATGAAAAGCACAAGGCGCTGTTCGCGGACAGACACATTCCCGAACCGCCGACGCTGTACGATGATTACGCTACGCGATCCGCTGCGCTTCGCGAGTGCCGCCAGAAAGTTTTCGAAGATCTCACGCGGAATGATTTGAAGATTGAGCCGCCCGCGGATTTGAAGGGTCGGGCGCGCGCGCAATGGCTGGATGTCGTGCCGAAGGAAGTTCAAATCGAAGTCAATGGCGCGAAAAAATCCCTCACCGGCGACGAACTGAACAAATGGAAATATCAGCGCTATATGCAGGACTATCTTGCCTGCATCCAGTCCGTCGACGACAACGTTGGGCGGCTGCTTGATTATCTCGACCAAACCGGACTTTCCGCGAACACCGTCGTCATCTATACGAGCGATCAGGGATTTTTTCTCGGCGATCACGGATTGTACGACAAGCGGTTCATGTACGAGGAATCCATCAAGATGCCGCTCCTCGTTCGCTGGCCCGGCGTGTCAAAACCCGGCTTAACGCAACCGGCCATCGCGTTGAATGTTGACTTCGCGCAGACCTTCCTCGACATCGCCGGCGCTCCACTGCCCGCTGACATGCAGGGCCGCAGCCTCGTCCCGCTGATGCGCGGCGACGCGCCCGCCAACTGGCGCACGAGCTGGTACTACCGTTATTACCATGATCCCGGCGACCACAACACGCGCGCCCATTACGGCGTGGGCACGCTCACGCACAAGCTGATCTACTTCTGGAAATCCGACCAGTGGGAGCTGTACGACCTCGTCCACGACCCTGCCGAGATGCACAACATTTACAACGACCCCGCGCAGGCCGAAACCGTCGCCGCGCTCAAGCAGGAACTCTTCCGCCTGAAAAAAGAACTGCGCGACGACGACCAGTTCGCCGACCAGCAGCCTACCACCGGCGTGGACGGCCCATTCGAAAAACCCGCCGCGAAGAAACAGAAATGAAACTTTCAATCATTGGGAATCACGGCAGCGGATTTTTCCAATGATGGGAAACTGCGATACGGATGAAGAAAGGGATTGCGAAGATGAACACAAAAAAATTCCCCGTCGTGTTTGCGGTTGCGCTCGGCGCGTTGTCGCTAGTGCCAGCTCTGGCGGCGGGGAAACCGGCAACGAAGCCGAATGTTGTTTTCATTCTCGCGGACGATCTAGGTTATGGCGAGGTGGGATGCTACGGACAGACGATCATGCAGACCCCCCAACTTGACCGCATGGCGGCGGAGGGGATGCGCTTCACGCAGTTTTATTGCGGCAATACGGTTTGTGCGCCTTCGCGGGCGGTCCTGCTGACCGGCCTGCACAACGGCCATGCCAACGTGCGCGGGAATGTCCCGCCGTTAAGCGCCGCGGCCAATCTGCCGGCCGATGAACCGAATGTGGCGCGTGTGTTGAAGTCCGCGGGCTATGCGACGGGCATCATTGGCAAATGGGGCCTGGGGACGCCGGACAGCGCAGGGCACCCCAACCGGCAGGGCTTCGATTATTTCTTCGGCTACCTCACACATCACCACGCGCACAATCACTACCCCGCCTTTCTCTGGCGGAACTCCGACCGTGTGCCTTTAGCCAATATAGTGCAACCCATGGACGCACCGCCAGGCGATGTGGGCGGCTATGCGACACATGCCGTGCAATACGCGGATGATCTCTTTGCCGATGAGGCCATCACCTTCATTGAGCGCCATCAAGATCACCCGTTCTTTCTGTTCTTCAGCCTGGATGTCCCCCACGCGAACAACGAACGGATGCGTGCGTTGCACGACGGCAACGAGGTGCCTGATTATGGCCCCTACGCGGATCGGGATTGGTCCGCGCCCCAAAAGGGACATGCCGCGATGATCACGCGGCTCGATGGCTATGTGGGCCGGGTGCTCGCCCGGCTCAAGGCGCTCGGCCTCGACGAAAAAACGCTGGTCATCTTCAGCAGCGACAACGGCCATCATAACGAGGGCGGCGAAGGCCCTGTGGACCTGTTTGACAAGAACGGCTCCTTGCGCGGAATGAAGCGCGATCTCTATGAAGGCGGCATCCGCGTCCCCTGTATCGCGCGCTGGCCGGGCAAAATCAAACCGGGCTCGGTATCGAGGCATGTGGGCTACTTTGGCGACTTCCTCTCGACGGCGGCGGAATTGGCGGGCGTGCCGGAACCATCCGGCCGCGACGGGTTGAGTTTTGCGCCTGCGTTGCTCGGCGCGCCACAACAGAAAACCCACGCATTCCTTTATTGGGAATTTTACGAGGGAGGCTTCACCCAGGCCGTATTGCTGGAAGGCCGCTGGAAAGCCGTCCGCAAAAAAGGCTGGGAGGCGCATGTTGAGCTGTTCGACCTCGCGAACGATCTCGGCGAAGTCCACGATGTCGCCGACCCGCATCCTGATTTGGTCCAGCGCAGTGTTGCGATCATGCAACGTGAACACATTCCCCATCCGGCATACCCGACCAGCAAGACGGGCGGCGACAAACACCGGCGGGCGGAACAGCCGCACTAGGAGCAAGACAACCTATCTGAGGGAAAAAACATGCATACACGCCGAGACTTCTTACGATTGGCCGGCTGGGGCGCCGCCGGGCTGGCCGCCAGTTTTCCCCCGTTGGGGATGGCGGATGCGTCCGATCGGCCAGGCGCATCAAAACCATCGCTAACCCAACCCAATATTCTCTTCCTGATCTCCGATGATCAAAGCTGGCACTCCAACGGCTTCGCGGGCGACCCGGTGGTCCAGACGCCTAATCTGGACCGATTGGCGGCCAGGGGCGTCGTTTTCACGCGCGCCGCGGTGACGACCTCCATCTGCATGGCCAGCCGCGCCAGCCTGCTCACCGGGCAGTGGCTGACCCGGATGGGCGGGGCGCGCGTAACGCCCCAAACCTGGCCGGACACGTGGCCGGCGCGGCTGCGCGCGGCCGGTTACTACGGCGGCCATATCGGCAAGGTGCACGTGGCGGGGCACGGCGCGGCCGGCTACGATTTCTGGGCGGGACGCGAGCACGGCGCGTACCATTGGATGAAAGACAAACAGGGCCGGCGCATTCACAGCCTTCAGCAAGACACGGACGAAGCTTTGCGCTTCCTGCGCACGCGGCCCAAGGAGCAGCCGTTCTTCCTGCAAGTCGCCTACACCGTGCCGCACGCGGAAGATCCCGATCCGCGGCAGTATCTGCCCATGCCGCAGGAGGAGCCGCTCTACACCCGCGACACCGTGCCGGTTCCCGAAACCGCCGGCGAGGAATATTGGCTGCGCCTGCCCGGTTTTTTCCGCGCCGGCGAGAATGAAAGCCGTCGCCGCTGGCGGCTGCGTTTCGATACGCCGGAGAAATACCAGACCTATACCAAGAATTATTACCGGCTGATCAGCGGCATGGATCGCAGCATCGGCGTGATCCTGGCGGCGCTGCAGCGGGAGGGGTGCGCGGACAACACCGTCGTCGTTTTCACCGGGGACAACGGCTATTTCCTCGGCGAACACGGTTTGGCGGACAAGTGGTACGCCTACGAGGAAAGTCTGCGCGTCCCGCTCGTGGTGTATGATCCGCGGCTGCCCGCCGCGCGGCGCGGACAGCGCTGCGACGACTGGGTGCTTAATGTGGATTTTGCGCCGACGTTCTGCACGCTGGCCGGGGTGCCGGTCCCCGCCGTGATGCAGGGGCGGAATTTCATCCCGCTGTTATGGGGCCAGACGCCCGCGGACTGGCGCGCCGACTTTCTCTACCAATTCAAGTGGAACAACGAGAGCATCCCCGCCTCCGAAGGCGTGTGCAGCAAGGACTGGAAGTACATTCGGTGGCTGGCGAGCGGCGTCGAAGAAGTCTTCGACCTGCGTCATGACGCTCACGAAACGCAGAATCTTGCCACCGACCCTGGGCATGCTGCCGAACTGGCCCGTCTGCGCGCCCGCTATACCGTGCTGAAGCGAGAAATCGGCGGCACCCCGCTGGAGGAATTGCAGCGCATGCCTTATGGCAGCGCCCCAGCCGGCCGCACCCGATGAGCGGAAGCTCCGGCCCCGGCCGCGAAGCCCACAAGTACCCGGCACAAAAAAATCACCCCCGCGACAATAAAATGCGCAGCATCCCGTTGCTTGTCCAAATTCGCGGGTCGTGCTTGACGGGTTGCGCCGCTTTCTGCTAAGCACATTCCGCTTATCGAACAACGGCAATGGCGTCTGCCGGCCCGCGAGGGTAAACCGCCTGACGAGCGTCAGTGCTGATGGCGCCTACCCGAAAAAGGAGCGTTATGGGTAGGCACGCCGAGGGTGGATTGGCTCCGCATGGTCCTTCCGGCTGCGTCCAGCCCGAGGAGCCAGTTGATTCGGCCAGCCCCGTCGTCCCTGCCAGGTGCCTTATGAAAAGCAAGCTGGCCCCCTGGCTCTCCGTCCTGGCGGCCGTTGGCCTGTTGTCCGGCTGCGCCACCTTCCAGGACCGGCCCCTCCAGCCGGAGCAGCGGGCCGCCGCTTTTGAGCAGCGTACCCTCCAGGACGCCGGCTTGGGCCGGTTCCTGGCGCAACACATCGGCCAGCCCGTGGCGCTGGAGGCGGCGCATGCGTGGACCGGCGATGAACTCACGCTGGCCGCCTTCTATTTTCATCCTGACCTGCAGGTGGCGCGCGCGCAGTGGGCCGTGGCGCGCGCAGGCCTGCAGACCGCCGGCGAACGGCCCAACCCCACGCTGAACGTCACGCCCGGCTACAACACCACCACGCGCAATCCTTCGCCGTGGATGCCGTTCGTCGCGCTCGATGTGCCGCTCGAAACGGCGGGTAAACGCGGTTATCGCCGCGCGCAGGCCGGACACCTGGCGGAGTCCGCGCGGTTGCGGATCGGGACGACGGCCTGGCAGGTGCGCACGCGGTTGTGCAGCGCGCTGGTGGACCTGCAGGCGGCGCGCGTAGCGGAACGTTGCCTGCGGCAACAGCAAGCGCTGCAGGCCGAAAACCGGGAAGTGGTGGAAAGTCAATTCGCCGCCGGCGCGATATCCGCCTTCGAGGCCACGCAGGCGCGTCTGGCCGCGCAAACCGCCCAGCTCGCGTGGCGGGACGCCCAACGCAAAGAAGTCGAAGCGCGCGCGCAACTGGCCGCCGCGCTGGGCCTGCCGGCGCGCGCCCTGGAGAACGTGTCCATCTCCCTGGCCGGGCTGGCGAGGATCACGGATGACATTCCCGACACGGAAGCGCGCCGCCAGGCCCTGCACACGCGCGCGGATATTCGCAGCGCGCTGGCGGACTATGCGGCGAGCCAGGCGGCGTTGCAACTGGAGATCGCGCGGCAATATCCCGACCTGCACCTCGGGCCCGGCTATCAATATGATCAAGGGGACAACAAGTGGTCCCTCGGTTTCACCCTGTCATTGCCGGTGCTGAACCGGAATCAGGGCGCCATAGCCGAGGCGGAGGCGCGCCGCGCGGAGGCGGCCGCCCGGTTCAACGCCCTGCAGGCCGCGGTGCTGGCGGAGATGGACCGCGCGCAGGCCGTGTACGCCGCCGCCCGGCAAAAACAACAGGACGCCGAGGCCCTGTTGACGCAACTGCAGCAGCAGGAACAGCGCGCGCAGGCCCTGTGGACGGCGGGCGAAATCTCGCGGGGCGAATGGACGGGCCTGCGTCTCCAGTTGAACGCGTCCGAGCTGGCGCGCGGGGAGGCGTACGCCCAATCGCAACAGGCCGCGGTCGCCCTGGAGGCGGCGTGGCAGGTCCCGCTCCCCCTGTTCCAGGGGGTGGAGCCATCGGACCTCGCGCCAAGCAGGCGTCAGGAATGACGGGCGCCACCGCACCAAAACGAAAACCACGAGAGCGCAGCATGAAAAAAATCATCGCAGGACTGGTTGTGGGCGGACTGGCCGCCCTGGCGTGGCTGATCTGGCTCAAGCCGGCGAAGCCCGAGGCGGAAGAGCCGAAAGTGAAAACCCAGGTCGCGGTCCACACGGGGAAAATCGAGCGCGCGACCTTGCGCGCCTACGTCACGGCTTACGGCGTGGTGGTGCCCGAGCCGCCGGGCGCGCGGCCGGCCGCCAGCGCGCGCCTGACGCCGGCCGTCGCCGGTCTGGTGGCCGCGGTCTGCTGCGCGGAAGGCCAGCCCGTGGCGGCGGGCGCGGTGTTGGTGCAACTGGACAGCCGGTTGGCGGACGTGGCGGTCGCCTTCGCGGAGAAAAATTTCCAGCGCCAACAGTCGCTGCTGGCCGCCGGCGGCGCCTCGCAAAAGAACGTGCTGGATGCCGAGCAACAGTTGCGCTCCGCCCAGACCCAGCGGGCCTTGCTGGATGTGCGCGCGCCACTGGCCGGCGTCGTCACCCGCGTGAACGTGAAGCCGGGCGAAGCGGTGGAGCTGACGACGACCCTGGCCGAGATTGTTGATCTCGACCGGCTGGCGGTCAGCGCGCGCGTGCCGGGCGCGGAATCGGCGGTGCTGGCGGTCGGCCAGGCGGCGGAAGTGCACCCGGATGAGGCCGCCGCGCCGCTCGGGGGCACCGTGAACTATGTCGGCAGCGACTGGGACGCGAAGACGGGCACGGCGGAAGTGCGCGTGGCGTTGCCCGCCGGTTCGGCCCTGCGTCCGGGCCAGTTGGTGCGGCTGCGCATCGTCACCGCCGAGCATCGGGATTGCCTGGCCGTGCCGGTGGAAAGCATCGTCAAAGATCCGGAGGGCGTCACGGTCCTGGCGCGGGTCCAACAGGACCGGGCGACGCAAAAGCCGGTCCAAACCGGGTTGCGCGACGGCGCGTGGGTGGAAGTGCGCGGCGCGGACTTGCAGGCCGGGCAGGCGGTCGTGACGACCGGGGCGTATGGGCTGCCCAAGGAGACGAAAGTCACCATCTTGACCGCTGCCGCCACGAAGGCAACGGCCGCCGCACCCCGTCTGCTCCAACTCGAGAAAACGATTCCGTTGCCTGGTGTCAAGGGTGGGTTCGATCTGATGGCCGTGGATCTCGCGGCCCAGCGGCTATTCGTCAATGCCGAGGACAACAACACGACGGAAGTCATTGACCTCGCCGCCGGCCAGCGGGTGCACACGATCACCGGCCTGCATACGCCCAAGTGGGTGGTTTATCGCCCCGAATCACACAAGCTCTACATTGCCAACGGCACCGGTCAGGTGCGCATATTCCACGCGGATTCCTTTGCTCCGCTGGGCGTTATCGAATTCAAGGAAAAAGCGAACAACTTGCGTTTCGACCCGCAGACGCAGGAGTTGTTTGTCGGCGTAGGCCAGACCTTCGGCGCTATCGGCGTGGTGGATGCGCGCACGGACGCCATCACCGCGCAGATACCGCTGGCCGGCTATCCCAAGCAGTTCGAATTGGATGGCGCGTTAATCTATGTGAACGTGCCGCAGGCCCATCACATCGCCGTGGTGGACCGCGGGAAGAAGGCGGTTGTCGCCACCTGGCCGGTCGCGGAGGCCCAGGCGAACGTGCCGATGGCGCTCGACCGCGCCCAGCATCGCTTGTTCATCGGCTGCGCCAGCGGCAAGCTGGTGGTCTTCGACACGGCCACCGGCAAGTCCGTCGCCAGCGTGGATATCAACGCCGAGCCCGACGGCATCTACTGGGATGGCGCCCGCCGGTTGCTGTATGTCTCATGCGGGGCGGGTTCCATTGATGTGCTCCGTCAGGTTGATGCCAATCACTATACGCTGGCGGAACGGGTGCCTTCCGCGCCGGGAGCGGCCACGTCGCTATTCGTGCCGGAGTTGCGCCGCTTTATCTTGGCGGTGCCGCAGCGCGACCAGCAACCGGCGGAACTGCGTGTTTTTCAAACGGACTCCTGAGCCGGCCTGACCGCATCCGGGATGCTATCCCATGAATATTCAAAAGCTTGAGGCGAAGACCTCCACCCTGGGCCGCTTTGCCATTCACCACAAGCTGTCCATCGCGTTCATTTGCGTCGTGCTGTGCTTCGCCGGCGTTTACGCGGCGTTGCACATGCCGTCCTCGGTTTTCCCGCAGACGGATTTCCCGCGCTGCGTGATCCTGGTGGATAACGGCGTGATGCCGGCCGACGAAATGATGGCCCGGATCACACGGCCCATCGAGGAAGTGATGAAGGACATCCCCGGCGCCGTGACGGTCCGCTCTTCCACGGGGCGCGGCGCGGCGGAGATCAGTGTCTTTTTCAACTGGCACGTCGATATGATCCAGTCGGAGCTGTTCGTCCACAGCCGGCTCGCACAAATTCGGTCCACGCTGCCGGCAACGGCCAACACGGCGGTCTGGCGGTTGACTTTCTCCGCGTTTCCGATCATCGGCGTCAGCCTGACCAGCCCGCGGCGCGACATCATGGAACTCTGGGAAAAAGCCCGCTATGAGCTCAAGCCGCGCTTTTTGCGCCTCCCCGGCGTGGCGCGCGTGGATATCGTCGGCGGGCGCATGCCGGAATACCACGTCGTGGTGGATCCCCTGCGGCTGCAGGCGGCCGGTGTAAGCCTCGCGCAGGTCACCGCCGCGCTGGAGCAGAACAACCTGATCGCGCCGACCGGCATGCACGAGGAGAACCACACCCTGTATCTGGCGGTGGTGGACGGGCGGGTGCGCGGCCGGGCGGATATCGAGAACTTCATCGTCACGGTGGCGGGCACGCACCCAGTGCGGATCAAGGACTTCGCCCGCGTGGAGCGCGGCCCGGAGCCGATCTTCAATGTCGTTACGGCGGACGGCGTCAACGCGGTGCTGCTCAACGTGCGCAGCCAGCCCGACGGCAGCACGCTCGAAATCGCCGACCAGCTCAAACAGGTTCTGCAGGATCTGAAAAAGGACCTGCCGGCCGACATGAAACTCGCCTTTTTCTATGATCAATCGCAGTTGGTGCGGGCTTCCGTGCGCAGCGTTTGGGAGGCGATCGGCTTCGGCCTGATCCTCTCCGTGGTCATCATTTACTTTTTCCTGAAGAACTGGGGGACCACACTCACGGCCATCATCGTCATTCCGGTCACCGTGCTCATCACCACCGTGGCGATGAAGCTGGCCGGCCTGAGTTTCAATCTGATGACCCTGGGCGGCATCGCGGCGGCGATCGGCCTGGTGATTGACGACGCCATCGTGGTGGTCGAGGCGATCTATGCCAAGATTGCCCATGGATTAAAGCGGCTGGAGGCCATCCAGGCGGCCATCGGCGAGATCTTTCTGCCGCTGGTCGGGTCCACGCTCACGCCGGTCGTGGTGTTCCTGCCGCTGGCCTACCTCACCGGGCTGGCGGGCTGCTTTTTCCGCGCGCTGGCCCTGACGATGGTCGTTGCCCTCCTGACGTCCCTCGCATTGGCGATCTCGCTCACGCCCTCCCTGGCCGCCTGGTTCATCCGCGATCGGGCCCGGCTGGAACATGGACATGAACCCCAGAGCGAGGAGGGTGGCTGGTTGTTCACCCGCGTCGTGCGCCTCTACGAAATCGCGGTGCGCGGCGCGCTGCGCCATGCCTGGCTGACCCTGGCCGCCTGTGGCCTCATTTTGCTGTTCGGCATCGGCATTTATCACAAACTCGAAAGCGATTTTTTGCCGGCGCTCGATGAGGGCGGGTTTGTCATTGATTACCACACCCCCTGGGGAACGAGCTTGGCGGAGACCAGCCGGCAGTTGAAGCTGGCCGAAGCGCTTATCGGCGCCACCCCCGACGTGGAGAGCTATTCGCGCCGCACCGGCGCGCGCCTGGCTTTGGCGATTGCGGAGCCCAACACCGGTGATTTTCTCGTGAAACTCAGAAACAATCGCCAAAGGGGTACCGAAGAGGTCATCACTGAACTGCGGTCCAAGTTTGCTGCCGCCATCCCCGGAGTGGACTGGGACTTGCACGGCATTCTGGGGGATTTGATCGGCGACTTGACGTGGTCGCCCAAGCCGATCGAAGTCAAACTGTACTCCACGGATATTGATTTTCTGAAGCAGAAAGCCCCGCAGATCGAAAGGCAACTGAAGCAGGTCAAGGGCATTGTGGACACCTTCGACGGCCTCGTCACGGCCGGCCCCTCCATCAGCCTGCGCGTGCGCTACGCCGACGCGCAACGCTACGGCCTGAGCGCGGATGACATCGCCGCCGCGGTGAACACGGCGATGCTCGGCCGGCCGGCGTCCTCGGTGCTCGAGGGCGACCGGGTCGTCGCCATCCGGGTGCGGGTGGATCCGGCGCACCTGGACCGCGTGGCGACGCTGCGCGAATTGCCGCTCCGCGCCGCGGACGGCACGTTGGTCAAACTCTCGCAAGTGGCGGACGTGGTTGAGGAGCCGGGTCAGCTTGAATTGCGCCGTGAGGATTTGCGGCAGGATGTGGCGATCACC
>Ga0172371_10008598_pt1 | contig 14257 bp, 12 predicted proteins | sample Lak12m_FD_114543 | JGI IMG/M metagenome (GOLD analysis project Ga0172371, IMG submission 114543) | Freshwater microbial communities from Kabuno Bay, South-Kivu, Congo - kab_022012_12m | ecosystem: Environmental > Aquatic > Freshwater > Lake | place: Democratic Republic of the Congo: South-Kivu... | reverse complement strand
TTCGTTAAATGGTAAGTCTGTTCGATCGTCATCATGACGCGCCGAGCAGTTTCTGCTGCTGGTCAAAGTGAATGAGCGCTTCGACGATTTCTTCAAGATCGCCTTCGATGACGCGGTCGAGTTTTTGAATCGTGAAGCCGATGCGGTGATCGGTCACGCGGTTTTGCGGATAATTATAGGTCCGGATCTTCTCGGAACGTTCGCCGGTGCCCACTTTCAGTTTCCGTTCGGCGCCGATTTTCTCGTCTTGCTCGGCTTGCTTCAACGTTTGTAGTTTCGCCCGCAGCATTTTCATCGCCAACTCGCGGTTTTGCATCTGCGATTTCTCGACTTGGCAATAGACGGTGACGTTAGTGGGAACGTGGGTGATGCGGACGGCCGATTCCACTTTGTTGACGTTTTGGCCGCCGGCTCCTTGCGACCGGAACGTGTCGATTTCGAGGTCGGTCGGATTAATCTGGATGTCGACTTCTTCGACTTCCGGCATCACGAGGACGGTGGCCGTCGAAGTATGGATGCGGCCGCTGGCTTCGGTCTTGGGGACGCGCTGAACCCGGTGCGCGCCGCTTTCGAATTTCATCTTGGAATAAACCTGGTCGCCTTTGATCATGAAGGACACGAGGCTGAAGCCGCCGGCTTCAGAAGGCGAGTCGTCCAGCATTTGGATTTTCCAGCCGTTTCCTTCGGCATATTTGGTATACATTCTGAACAAATCGCCGGCGAAGATGTTGGCTTCGTCGCCGCCGGCCGCGCCCCTGATCTCAACGACGATGTTCTTGCCGTCATTGGGGTCTTTGGGTATCAATGCCATTTTGATCTCTTCGATCAATTGATCGGCTTTGTCTGATAAAACGCGTACTTCCTCGCGTCCGAGCTGGGCGATTTCGGGGTCTTCGTCATCGCGCATCATCATCGCGTCGGCTAGATTGGCGTCGGTTTTCTCGAATTCTTCGAATAATGAAATAACGGGCACCAGTTCGGCGCGTTCCTTCGACAGGTCGCGGAAAACGCGATAGTCGTTGGTAATCCCTTCGCTGACCAGTTGTTCGTCGATTGCGTGCAGTCTTTGGCGCATCGCCACAAGGCGCGCCCGTAAGTTTTCTTCCATAACCATCCTAACTTAATCGCCCGTATTCTAACATATCCAAGAAGACGTTAAAAGCCACAACATCGGCAGGCCTTCCGCCCGAAAAGCCGGGTTTTTGTTTAATGAGCCATCATCATTATGTATAATGATACATAGGTTAATTTATGGCATATAAAGCATTATACCGTACGTATCGTCCGAGCACATTTGACGAAGTCGCCGGTCAAAAACATATCGTTAAAACGCTCCAAAACGCTTTGGCGAGCAACAAAGTTGCTCATGCCTATCTTTTTACCGGACCGCGCGGTACCGGCAAGACGTCGATGGCCAAACTGATGGCCAAGGCTTTGAATTGCGAGGAAGGATTCGGCCATCAGTGCAACAAATGCCCGAATTGCCTTGCCATTAACGACGGCAGCCACCCAGACGTGATTGAGATCGACGCCGCCAGCAATAACGGAGTCGAGGAAGTCCGCGACCTGATCGACAAAGTCAAATACGCCCCCATCAAGGGTCAATATAAGATCTACATCATCGACGAAGTCCACATGATGACCAGCGGAGCGTTCAACGCGTTGTTAAAAACGTTAGAAGAACCGCCTGCCTACGTCGTCTTCATCTTGGCGACGACGGAACCTCATAAGGTGCTGCCGACCATCGTCAGCCGCTGCCAAAGATACGACTTCGCCAAAGTAAACGAAAAAGACATCCAGGCACGGCTATACGAAATCATGAAGGCCGAAAACGTCACCTTCGAGCAACGGGCGCTCGATACGATCATTTCGCTGGCCGACGGCGGCGTCCGCGACGCTTTGTCGATGCTCGATCAGGTGTTGGCCTATAGCGGCAGCCATCTGTCCGAGCAAGACATACTCGATTTGTTCGGTGTGGCCGGCACGCTTGAAAAGATCAATCTGCTGAAACATGTAGCCGCCGGAAACACGGCCGCCATCTTGGATACATTGGGCCAATTCCACGCCCATGGCGTCGACTTCAAACGCCTGGTCGGCGACTTGCTCGACATACTCAAAGATCTTCTCGTGTATTTGAAAACATCGAAGATACCGTTACTGACCGTGTTGTCCTCGCTTGAGGCCGACGACCTATTGGAAGCGCTCGATTATGAGCTCATCCCATCATATATGGACGTGTTATTGAAAGCTCAATCGGATTTCCGGTTCGTGTCGAATATCCGCTCGCTGGTCGAAGTGGTGCTCTTGAAGATGAGCCGGCTCAAAACCGAAAAGAACCTGCCGATTCCCGTCACGCCAAAAGAGACCAAAAAGACCGAAGCGGCTCCTACTATCGCCATAAAAGAGGAACCGAAGCCCGAACCGATTGCAACCCCAAAGGAAACCATCGAGTTCAAACCCGTCGATTTATCGACCAACCACACCATAAACAATATTCCCAAGGTCCCGCTACCGGAAAATCATAACGGTGAAAAAACCAAGGAAGAAACCGGCACGATCTTCAATCATATCGAGGCGAAACCGGTCATGGACGAACCGGTTATCCCCGACATCGAGGAAACGAGTCTTGCCAACAACGGCAATAAAATCACCATCGACGACGACAACATCATCAAAGTCATGGTCCTCGGGCTCAAGGAAGAGAAAGTCCGGCTTTATAACCGGTGGGACGATCTTAAACCTTTGATCGCCTTGCCGAACCTCGGCAAATTCGCCTCCCTCATCCGCGACGCGACCCCCTATGTTTTGTCAAAACAGATTCTGCTGCTCGAATGCGACACCCAAAACATCGCCGATAAGATGAACTCCGTCGCCAACCAGGCGACCTTGCAGCATATCATCAACGTCATCCTCAACCGCAAATTGCTGGTCTACGGACTGACGCGGTCGGAATGCATCCGCCTCAAGAAGAAATATTTCGAACTACACCAAATAAAGAAACTGCCTGATCGCAACGAGATGAATATCGCCGTCCAAGGATACACGTTATGAAACCTTTGAAGATCATCGAACAATTGGCGGAATGCTTCCATAAGCTTCCGGGAGTAGGCCATAAATCGGCCGAGCGGATGGCTTATGCCGTCATGGACATGCCCAAAGAGGACGTCGAGCAATTCATCGATGCGCTCGCCGAACTGAAAGAAACAATCCACCCATGTCCCGTGTGCGGCATTTATACAGACGCGGAGAAATGTCAAATATGCCTCGACGGCAGCCGCAGCCACGACACCATCGTCGTCGTCAGTTATCCAAAAGACGTGCTCGCGTTTGAAAAAATCGAAGACAACCATTTCGTGTATCACGTCCTCGGCGGCGTTTTGTCGGCTGTAAAAGGCATCGGCGTCGAGGATTTGGCCATCGACAGTCTTTTCGAACGAATCGATAAGGAAAATGTAAAAGAAGTCATCTTGGCGACCAACCCGACCATCGAAGGGGAGACGACGGCCTTATTCATTTCCAAATTGCTTGAGCACCAGCAAGTCAAAGTGACGCGTCTGGCTTATGGTTTGCCAATGGGCGGCCATCTCGATTACGCCGATAGCCTCACGCTGGCCCGCAGCATCGCCAACCGGACCAAATGGAAGGGAGAATAGCATGTTCATCACCATCGAAGGACCCGAAGGCAGTGGCAAGACGAGCGTCATGAACGCCATCGTCGCCAAGCTTCTTTCGGAAGGATATCCCATCGTCCGTACGAGAGAACCGGGCGGCACCCCGATCGCCGAACAGATCCGCAACGTCATTCTCGACAAAGAAAACATCTTGCTAGATGCCCGCGCGGAGGCGCTTTTATACGCCGCCAGCCGCAGGCAGCATTTGGTTGAAAAAGTGTGGCCGGCACTCAAAGATGGCAAAATCGTCATCTGCGACCGCTATTTGGACAGTTCGCTCGCCTATCAAGGCGGTGCCCGCGGCCTCGGAATCAAAAACGTGCTTAAAATCAATCTATTCGCCACCGAAGGCTTTTTGCCTAATTTGACGCTGTTATTCGACGTCGATCCGAAACAGGGTTTAGCCCGCATCAACAAAACGGCCAACCGCGAAATCAACCGTCTCGATCTCGAAAAGATGACCTTCCACCGCAAAGTCCGCCGCACTTTCCTGAAGTTGGCGCAAAAAGAACCATCGCGCTTTGTCATCATCGATGCCTCAAAACCGTTTGAAGAAGTCGTGGCGACCACCGAGGCGATCATCCGGCGGGCGCTAGCGTAAGCATGGACATATTCGCCTATCTATCCGCCCAGCAGCCGACGCTCGTCAGGCAGTTCGCAAACGCGTTCAAAGACGGGCATTTGTCACATAGTTATCTATTAAGCGGCGACCAAGGCAGCCCGCTATTGGAAATTGCCAAATACCTTGCCAAGTCGTTAGTGTGCGCCCATCCATCGCCACTGGCCGACAACACATGCTGGTCGTGCCTACGCATCGACGATGGCAATTACGCCGACATCCAGATTTTCGACGGACAAACGGAAACCATCAAAAAAGAAGCGATACAAGCGCTCGAAAGCAATTTTGAACAAACGCCGGTGGAAACCGCCGGCAAGCTTATCTATATCATTCACCTCGTCGAAAACGTGACACCCGAAGCCGTCAATTCGCTTTTGAAGTTTCTTGAGGAACCGCACCAGGAGGTTTATGCCTTCCTGACGACCGAAAACGAAGAAAAAGTACTGCCGACGATTATTTCAAGGACGCAGCGCCTGCGCGTGCTTCCGATCGACCGAAGCCGCGTCATCGCCGAAGCCGTCGCTAACGGTATTTTGCCCGAAGACGCCGAGTTGCTGTCGTTTTTCCACCACGATTGGCACGAAATGAGCCCGATTGTCGTAGACGAGGATTACCGCATCGTCAAGGATACGTTTGTTTCTTTCTTTGAAAAACTGCCGACGGCGCCCGACGAAGCAAGGCTGATAATCATTTCCGGTTTGGTGGAACGTTCGTTTCAAAAAGAACAGTTGCGGTTTACCATCGACGTGTTCGGCTTGTTTCTGGCCGATTTATTGGCCATTCAAAACGGAACCGCCCCGAAACTGACCGCTTATGATAAAATGTTAAAGCCGTTGGCAAAGCGATTCCATCATCTTGAAGGTGCGCTATTGGAAGTGCTGTTGTGCCGCGGTCAAGTTGATCTTAATGTCAATGGAGCGTTATTGCTCGACCACATATTCAACCAATTGCTGAGGGAGTATCACCATGACGGAGCCTTATAACAACCAAAATGCCGACCACAACGGCTTTTATGTCGGAGTCCGCTTCAACGAAGGCGGCAAAGCCTACTATTTCGAGACCAAAGACGGCACGCTCGACATCGGGGCTCCGGTCATCGTGGAAACGATCCGGGGCATCGAACTCGGCCAAGTGGCCGTCAAACCGGTCCCTTTATCAAAGTATTCGAGTTCGCTCGTGCTGAAGCCGATTTTGCGCGTGGCGACTCCGAGCGACGTCGAAACGTTTGAAGCCAACCGCGAGCAAAGCCGCTACGCGTATAAATACTGCAGCGAACAAATCGCCTCCATGGGTTTGGCGATGAATCTGGTCTCGGCCGAATTCACGCTCGACCGCAGCAAACTCATCTTCTCCTACGTCGCCGAAGAACGCGTCGACTTCCGGGAATTGCTAAAAGTTTTGGCCGGTCATTTCCGGACGAGAATCGATTTGCGCCAAATCGGCAGTCGCGACAAGGCCAAAATGGTCGGCGGTATCGGCATCTGCGGCCTTCCGCTATGCTGCGCCACCTTTCTGAACGAATTCGACAACATTTCGATCAACCGGGCGAAAAACCAGCTCTTGACGCTGAACATCCCGAAGCTTTCCGGCCACTGCGGCAAACTGATCTGCTGCCTCAAATACGAAGACGACGCCTATACCGAACTTAAAGCGGACTTTCCCAAAGTCGGCCAACGTGTTTCCTACCAAGGCGAAACCTACCGCATCACTTCGATGAACATCCTGACGCGCATCATCAAACTCGAAAACCCCAACGGCGTTCATTTCCTCGGTCTTGACGAAGTCAACCAACTGCCGAAGATCGCCTCCGAAAACAAGCCAAAATGAAACGTAATGCCAGTTTCGGCCCCATAGAAGCTTTGCTATACCTCGTGGCTACCCCCATCGGCAATCTCGAGGAAGTTTCTCCGCGGACATTGAAGACGCTGGCTTATGTCGATTACATTGCCACCGAAGACACGCGTGTAAGCGGCAAACTTCTAGCCCATTTCGGCATCGAGAAACCGCTGATCCCCTGCCATGAGCATAACGAAGCGGCCGCCAGCGCCCAAATCATCGACTTATTGACCAAGGGCCAGCGCGTCGCCTATATGTCCGACGCCGGCTATCCAGCCATTTCCGATCCCGGGGCGCGCCTTGTCGCCATGGCCCTTGAAGCCGACATCAAAATCACCGTCATCTCTGGTCCGAGCGCGATGCTTAACGCCATCGTGGCGTCCGGATTGGACAGCGACCATTTCTACTTCCATGGTTTCTTGCCTTCGAAGCCGACTTCCCGCAAAGACGAGCTGCTCGCTTTGCAGCCAAGAAAAGAAACGCTCGTCTTCTATGAATCACCCCACCGCATCATCGCTTCGCTTAAGGCTATGCGCGATTATCTGGGAAACCGGAAGGCGTGCCTGGCCCGCGAATTGACGAAAAAATTCGAAGAATATATCTACGGCACCTTGAGCGAACTAGCCGAACTCGACGAGAAGACGCTTAAAGGCGAGATGGTCGTCATCGTCGGGGGCAACCGCGACGAGTTGGAGGCCAAGGTCGGCGACGATGAGATCGTCAACTTCATCAACTCGCAGACGAACCTCGGCATTTCGACCAAAGACGCGATCAAGCAGGCGAGCCAAGTGCTCAAAGTTAACAAAAACTATATTTATAAACTACTCCATCGGAACTAAGCCGATGGATTTTCTTTACTATCTTCGATTACGGGTTTCTTTTTGCGTTTGCTGTCGATGAAACACACGGCTGCCCACGAGCCGCCGAACAAGACGAATCCGGCTAATGACACCAGAAGTCCTTCAGGCAAATACGGCGTCATGTAACTGACCATGTATGACGTCGGTCCGTCTTCCGATAGAAAGCCGACGAAACCGCCTTGGGCTTTATACACTTTCGGATGGCTGACCGTGCCATCGTTTTTGGTCGCCGTGACCGCCCAGCCCGGGTCATAAGGCGTCGTCAAGACGATGAAACGCCTCGTAGCGTAATCGGTCGTAAACCACTGCTTGTTGGCCGTGTGGTGGAAATCCTGTAGCGGATAATCGGCCAAGGCTTGCCGACGCGATAGGAAATCGGCGTACGGTTCGGTGTATAGCGAAGGATAATACATACCGTAAGTGGTAACAAACTTCGGGATGATGACGATGCGGCTGACCGGTTCGTTGGCGTAATACCCGCGCATGAACTTGAATGAGGTCTGGACGAAGGAATGGGCGTCGCGGACGATGATCTCGTTAGCGCGGTTAAATAAATAAACGGTAGCGTAATGGGACAGCCGCAGCTGCAGTGCATAGAAGAAGCCGTCGGTCTCCGTGCCGAAATACGCTTTTGTGCGCGGCTCGACGTAGATGGCCGACCGATGACCGAGATAACCGACGACCATGCCGTTGTCGTTGATGTCCTTGGTGGTGCAATCGTCGATGTCGTCGTCGCGCGTGGCGTCGAAGTACTGTTCGGGGCAGGTGACGACGGTGACTTTGGTCGGTTCCGAGGCCATATTGCGGCTCGGTAACGATCCCAGCGCCAATTCCGGCGCTTCGGTAATCACTTCATCGGCGTCGTCGTTACGAAGAATCGCCCCTTTGAGATACGCCTCTTCGTTACGAAGCACTTCGTTGGTGACGTTGGTGAAGAGGTCGGACCGCAGACTGGTTTCCGAATAATTGGTCTGGATGATGTTGTCGTAGCTGAAGCCGCCTTCGATGTAGTTGGTATTCATGTAGACGGTGTGCAGATCGGTGGTGTATTCGTCCATGCGTACGAATCCAAGCGGGACGTTTTGGTATAAGTAGCGTAAACTGCCATCCTCTTCTTCGACCGAGGTGTACGAATCGTAGATGTTGCGGACGATATAGTACTTGACGTTGAGGAACAGGTCGAGATTGTATCTCTTCTCGTGATAACCGAGGGACCAGCCTTCATGGTTGTAGTTCATGTGCGACCATTCGTTGAATTCCATCGTGTAGAAGTTGTATAGCGAATGGAACGTCGTCAACCCGTTATAGCCGAGCCGCATCGCGATGTTGCTCGACTCGCCGGCGTTGGTGTTGTAGATACGATAGAAAGTCGGATCGTCGGCCTGGATCTTTTTGACGATCGCCCGTTCGTCATTGACGGTGGTCAAGCCGTTATCGTAATCGTTGACGTAAAAGTTCATCCCGTGCATCATCATCGTCATCCCGCCCATCACGATGGCTTCCATCGACACGAACCAGGTCACGTATTTGACAAACATGTCGCGCCGGGCATGAATGCGGGTGATGACATAGGCGGCCACGATGACGATAAGCTGATAGATGCCGACATAGAACCGCTCTTCAAGATCGGTAAAACCATATTCGCCTTGATAGGTACTGGCTTCATAGAAGGTGAACACGGCCAAGCCGAAAATGGCGATGAACGAGACATCGTAATACCACCTTCGGAAATGCTGGCGTTGGTCGAAGTTGAGCGCGATGTAGGCAATCATGGCCACGACGACGAAGATTTGCCAGCGCCCGTAATCGATCGTGAAGCCGTGGAACAGGTTATAGAAAAACGGCGTGAACAACGCGAATAGGAAAAAGGCGACCGGGATCAAATGGAAGTATTTCTTGCGCCGAAGCGAATAAATCAGCGACGGGATCAACAGCAGCATGATCGGCGAATAGATGAATAGGCTCGAGATCGTGTTGTCGTAGGAACTCGTTCTAAGCAAAGTCGAACTGCGGTTACTGACGCTGGGAAACAGAAACGTGATCAGCGGGAACAATTTATCATATGGTGTCTCTTCGCCCCAGCGGTTGCGCCATATGAGAATGTAATCGATCAGTTTCGACCATTCTTTGGCATCGTAATATTCCTTAAGCTGGAGAAAGTAGTAGGCGTTACCGACCCGGTCGCTTGTCGTGGCGACGACGATCGAAGGCCAGAAAACAAGTGCTGCCATCATGATGCCGACGGCAAACGAGGCGACGCCGAGGAAGGCGATCGTAATGCGGTCGCCCCATTTCTTGTCGGGTGCCAACTGGAAATAACGATACAAGGCGTATAGCACCCCGGCCATCGCGCTTGAAACAAGGAAGAAGTAATTGGTGATGCCCATCAAGAACAAGGCGAACATCAATAGCCACGGACGCTTCTCCTTCAACAGCTTTTCGATGCCGAACAAGATCAGCGGGAACACCAGCGCCACTTCGATGAAGTGGTTGAACCATAGATAATAAGTGATCCAGCCGCAATAGGCATAAACAAGACCGAACAAACGGCTCGTCTTTTCCCTCACGCCAAGATATTTAAGATAGGCGCGCATGACAAGGCCGGCGCCGACCATTTTGCCGATCATCAGCATCGCCAAACCCTGCGGGACCAGCGCCCGCGGGAATAGCAAGATCGGCAGGAAGAACGGATTCATGTAGTAATAAAATGAGTTGCTGCCGATGTTGTTGGTTCCTAGATACGTCGAACTGTCCCACAAGACGAATTCGCCCGTTTTCAGAAAATGCCACCAATCATCGTAGCCGTTATAGTAAAACGGAATCTGCTGCATCACGTAATCGCCGCTGAGGGGAATCGTGAATAGATTGCTGACCAGCGCAATGCCGTAAAACAGCACGCCGATCAGGATGAGGTAAAGAACATACCGGAGCATGCTTCCTTCGTCTTTGAGATTCTTGACGAAGCGAATCCAAAAAGCGGCGGCCATTCTCTTGATGTAGGTCACCAGTTTAATCAAATTATCGCGAAATCGGGTGTATGTTTTTTCCATCGGGCGGATACAGCACTTTATTATATATGGATTTCTATCTTTTCGGTTTCATAAACGTACCGGCCGCCTTCGCTATGTGCGGCTGCTCCGGTGCGTTTTTGAATAACGCGGTGAACGTCGTGGGGATCGGCGCTTTGAATTCATAGGTCTTGCCGCTTGTCGGATGGCGGAGTTTCAGGGCATAGGCATGCAGTCCCAGCCGCTTGATCGGATTGAGCAAAGCGTCGTATTTATCGTCGCCGACGACGGGATGGCCGATATGGCGCAACTGAACGCGGATTTGGTTTTTCCTTCCCGAATCGATTTTGACGTCGAGAAGGGAATAGTGGGCGTTATGCTTCATGACGCGGTAGTTCGTTATCGCCAGCTGTCCGTCGCCTTCGCGGCTCGACACGTACATCAAATGCGTCGTCGTCTCTTTTAGGTAATGCTTTAGGGTGCCCGATTCTTCTTTGGGCACGCCGGCGACGATGGCGTAATAGCCGCGCAGCTCGACAAGATCGTTCCATTTGTCCTGCCATGCTTCGCGCAAAGCGTCGCTTTTGGCAAATAGAAGCACGCCGGAGGTATCTTGGTCCAACCGGTGAACGACGAACGCCCGGGCTTTGGGATCGGTTTGCCGCAAATAGTCGGTCACTTGGCGGAATGCCGTCATTTCCTTTTCTTTGTCGGAAGCGATCGAAAGAAGTCCTTGCGGTTTGTTGATGGCAATCATATCCTCGTCTTCGTAAATAATGGCGATGTTGGGTTTCCCACCGTGTTCGAGACGATGTTTGCCGATCATGACGACGTCGCCCGGATAGACTAAGAAATCGAACTGGGCCACGGGGGCGCCGTCGACGGCGATTTGCCGTCTTTTCAATAAGGCTTTGACGTTATTGCGCGACATGCCAAGATTCTCCGATAAAAGAAAATCCAATAACCCCATTTGCGTTTTGACGCGCGCTTGGTGCGAATAGATGTCCTTGGCTTCGGGCTTTCTTATGCGTGATTGGTGGGGACGTTTTTCCTTGGTTTCCGGTTTGGCAATGCGCGCGAGGCGGGCGTTGATGTCCGCGGGTTTCGCTTTGCTGACGCGCGGTTTCTTGTTATCGATCATGCTTGATGAACCTTCCGTAAAGTTTGAGCGTGCGCCGCGGCATCCGTTTAAGCGGATACGATTCGCGGCATTCGGAATCGGCATACCAGCCATCGAACTCGTGTCCTTCTTTTGTCGGAACGGCCAAGGCCGAGATGTCTTCTAGAGCCCGATAGCGGACTTTGGCAATCATCTCACCGTCGACGATGAGCCAGATCGACCAGCGGTATGAAAGATAATATACGATGCTGAACATGAGCAAAAAGACGATCGAGACGACGATCGCCAGCCACGGCGTTTCCCCGTAGATATCAAGCCAGACCGAGGCTGTTTCATGACGGTCGGTTTCGACGATCGTTCCCTCATCGTAGACGGGTGTCCGATAAACGAGGCGATAGCCGCGCTGGCCGTTCATGGTCGGATTGTAGGTGGCCGCGGTGGCGCCCGGAATGTCGCGCCATTTGCCGTCTTCGGTCATTTTGATTTGCCACCGATAAGCGATATCGGTCAATAACGGCCCATAAAGATCAAGCGACAAGACGACATCGCCACTTTTGAATGTGGTTCCCTCGATCGACTGGGTAAGTTGCGCCTTTCCGTCGACATCGATTAGATAGTCCCATCTTGCGAATAGCGTCATCGACGTGACGATGGTGTCCGAATAGTCGAACAAAGTGCCAAAGTCGCTGTCGATGTACCAGCCGTCGAGCCGGACGTTTGGGCGTTGGACGTAAGTCGGGGCGACGATTTGGCCCGGATCGGCCAATATCTGGTCTACGATTACCTGGTCGTCGTTGACGATGTCAAACGAAACCGTGATCGCTTCGGCCAAAACATGCGTGGGATGATTTAAAAAGTCGACTTGGGATATGGTGGCCAAGCCTAATAGAAGCAGGATGGAGAAAAGTTTCTTATCAGCCTTCACTGTTGAACCGGTGCACGGTCAGCGACACGGTCAAGTTGCCGTTACGCGTGCGAATGTCGTCGATAAGTTGCTTTTGCGATGTCGATTTTTTCAACACGATATAGTAGGTGATTTCGAACATGGTGCCGAAATCGGTCGTCCGGACCCGGTTGATTTGATATGACAGGCAACCGTCTTGGAGCAAATCGTCAAACAGATTTTCATAATTGAGGCTTTCGGGGACGATGATCTTCAATACCATGTTGCGATCACTCGTCTGGCCGAATTTCATGATATACATCACGAACAAGACGACCATCATGATCAACGTGAACAGTGCCGCATATGTGATGTAGCCGGTCCCGCAGATGACGCCGATGACGACCGTCAACAGCACGAAAGCGATATCCTCGGTCTCCTTTTGCTGCGTCCGGAACCGCGTCAGGGCGAATAAGCCGCCGACGGCAATGCCTCCGGCCAAGTTGGCCGACAGCATTAAGATAAGCATCGACACGACCGGAGGGACAATCACTAGCGTCCAGGGAAAATCGGAGGTAAACCCTTGTTCGCGCTTGATGCGCATGTAAAACACGGCCAAGACGAGGCCGAGCAGCACCGACACCAGGGTGGCGATGAGCGAAACAACGATAATGCTGCTGATATGGAGTTGGATTTGATCAAACATCTTCGGCAATCTCCTTTCGAATTCGGCTTTCGAATTCCTTGCCATATTTGGAATAACTCGTTAAATATACGCCTTTATGGCTTAACGCCTGCGCAAACCATAGCGGCATCGCCTTGCCGACCTTGACTTCCATCACGACGTAGCCTTCTTCTAATAATGGTTGGCCTGAGGGACCTTTCGTGAAGTCGAAGCAGTCGCGGCGCGTCAGGATATCATCATCGATCGTCAGGCGGAACTGCGGATCTTCCCGATCGGTGAACGCCAAACGCGAGTAACTCATGAAAACCGTCGGGACGACATGGTATATCTTAACCAGATACGCCACTTCGCTCAAGATTTGATTCGAATAATAGTCGCTCTTGCGGTCAATCGGTTGCCGGGCGAGCACTTTAGCGGCTTCCTCGTCGGTCACCATGACCCGCCGCTTGGTTCCGATGCCATTGTATTTCCGCTTGATTTCGATGAAGACCTCATTGTTTTGAACATCGAAGCGGCCATATTTCCGAAGCCGTATTTTTTCTTTAAACGGCGGACGGTCGATCGAGAGGCGGATCATGTCGTCGTTCTTGGTGTCGTAATAGATGTTGCGGACGATGTATGGTTTGCCATTGGGGCAATACTCATCATAAGCCATCCGCTGTTTAAGAAGCGGCAATAGTTCGTCGCGCTGCCTTATCGTCAGCAGGAACTTCTTCTCATAGCGCCGGAAAACATTGACTACTTCGCTCATAAGGATTGGTTATAGGCGATGAAGGCATCGTTGGCGGTTTTATTGAAGTCGCCGTTAGGAGAATCGGCGAAGTCGACCATGAAAATCGGCATCTTGACGAGCCAGGCGGCGAAATCGGCTTCGTGAACCAGTTTATCGTTGGAATTGTTGGCCATGTCGAGTAAGGACCAGCCGAATACCGTGTCCCAGATTTCGCTGCTACTGAGAGCGCCGGTTTTCTGGGCTTGGTTGACGCGGAGAATGTCCTCATAGATGACGGTATCGGTCAGATATTGGACCTCGTCCCGGATTCCTTCAAGTAAAGTCGTGGTATTCGAGGTGTTGTGCCACAAGCTGCGGATGTTGATGATGGCCGTGTCGCCGTTGCCGCGGTTGTAATGGTATGGCAGCGATACGCTCGAAGCCGTTTTGGCCAAAATGACGAGTCCGGCTTTGGTGCCGGAATCGGTCACGATGTCATAAGTCAGATCGCGCAGTTGGCTTGCCGTCGGATCGTAGTGGATGAAATCGAGCAAGTTGGCTCCGCCCACTTCGTATGTGCCAAGAAAGGCGAACAAAGCGTCCCAAGTGGAGTCGCCGAGATAGACGTGCTGCATGTCGAAGATGATGAATTCGCCCGGGTTGGCGCTTAAGAAGGAAATTATTTCATCAAGATAGGCAGCCAATTTGTCGGAGATAAGCGCGTGCTTCGTATACCATTCGTCTTGGTAATAACTGAGCCGCACGTCGAAGTAGCGGACCCCGGCTTTCAATAAATCTTCGGCGCCGCTTTTTTGGGCTTTGGACAAGCGGACGAAGACGCCGTCGGCGAACTTGCCGAGTGT
>Ga0172371_10008597_pt1 | contig 14260 bp, 12 predicted proteins | sample Lak12m_FD_114543 | JGI IMG/M metagenome (GOLD analysis project Ga0172371, IMG submission 114543) | Freshwater microbial communities from Kabuno Bay, South-Kivu, Congo - kab_022012_12m | ecosystem: Environmental > Aquatic > Freshwater > Lake | place: Democratic Republic of the Congo: South-Kivu... | reverse complement strand
TGAATTTAAAGTCTTATTGTAAAAACCAAGAGATTTTACAATCTTCTCATCATAGGTTACAAGTAAAACTTTTTTCCCGAAAGATGAAGCTATCTCACCTAGTTTATTAACAGTGCCCTCACCAAATACTATCTTTGTTGGTATGTAATATTCAAATGGAAACATTTATTTTCCTCCTCGATAATATTTATAAATAATTAATAATAATTTTGTAAATTAGCTTTTTAAAGAAATTAAAGATTTGTTTCCGATATTTTTTAAAACTTTTTCGTATAGTACAATAATAAAAATGAACATGACACCTTTAAGAATGTTTTGCCAGAAAATTAAAATATTCAACATACTTAACCCATTTCCAAGGATAGTTACAATAACTGCACCTATAAAGGTTCCAAAAACTGAACCTTTCCCGCCTGAAAGCTTTGTCCCCCCAAGAAGAATGGCGAGTATAACATCAAATTCAAATCCATATGCACCCCTTGGATCTCCTGCACCTAGTCTTGATGCTGTCATGATTCCTGCAAAACTGGCTGCTATTCCAACAACAATATAAATCGCTAATATAATAATACCTGTATTTATACCTGAGAAAATCGCAGCATTTTTATTACCTCCGATTGCCAGTGAATATTTACCCAGTAAAGTCTTTTTCTCAATAAATATAAAGACAACCAGCGTAATTATTACTATCCATATGTAAATTGGTATGCTAAGGAAAGATTTCTCTGCCAGATAAAATATTTGCAATGGCATATCATCCCGCACTGTTGTTCCTTTTGCAAGAATAAGCGCTATTCCACGGCAAACATACATCGTACCAAGCGTTGCAATGAAAGGAGGAAAATTGAATTTTGTCACTAGCACTCCGTTTATTATTCCTACAATAATTCCGCATATAATAGCAATGGCTCCACCTACAATAAGACTTAGCCCGCTTTTAACACACAATGCATAAATAACAGCTGAAAAAGCAACAACACTTCCAGTTGAAAGATCAATATTTCCGGTCATCATAAGTATGGTAGCTGCTGAAGCAACTAGTATTATTGTTGCCGACTGTCTGAGTATATTTACATAATTTTTCAACTGAAAAAAACTGTCAGGTGCCTTAACTATAAAAAAAATATTAATCAATAAAAAAATTACAAGAATAGCAAATATCGGACTGCTGAAAAATTTATAAATATTTTCCTTACGAATCATAATTAACAACACCTCCACTTGCAATTATCTTCGTTATTTTATCAGCATCTAATTGTCTGCTGTTTTTTATAATTGAAATTGCTTTCCCTTCATGCATTATCACCATTCTGTCACAAAGATGTAAAATTTCAGGAAGTTCTGATGAAAATACAATTGCGCCTTTACCTTGTTTAACAAAATCTCTGACAATTTCATGGATTTCACGTTTTGCCCCGACATCAACACCACGTGTAGGTTCATCCATAAGAAGAATATCACTTTCACAATTTAAACATTTTGATATTACAACTTTTTGCTGATTACCACCGCTTAAAAAAGCAACTTTCTGATCCCTGTTTCTTGCGGCGATACCCAATTTTTTAATATATTTATCTGCTAATATATTTTCTTTTAACCTGTTCAAAAAGCCATTTTTCAGAATACTATTTATCTTCATCATAGGGATATTGCTTTTTAAGGCAAGCTCTCCAAAAATTCCATCCGCTCTTCTTTCTTCTGGAATCATAGCAATGCCTGTCTTTAACGCTCCCCTTATGTTTTTATATGTTACTTTTCTACCTTTAACAGATACTTCCCCATCATAACTATCAATTCCATATAAAACACGGGCAACTTCTGTTTTCCCGGATCCGATTAATCCATAAAATCCTAAGATTTCACCTTTGAAAAGGTCGAAACTAACATCTTTTAACCTTTTATTTTTTATATTTTTTGCTTCAATAATTTTTTGAGTAAAATCAGTTTCACTTGGTATATATGTTTCAACTACAAATTTGCCGAGCATCATCCTTACTAACTCATTATATGCATCAACAATTACACCTTTACATTCTTTTTTTATTTCGTTAACATTCTTTGTTTGAATCATCTGTCCGTCTCTAAGGACGGTTACATAATCACCTATTTCAAACACCTCTCTTAGCTTATGAGAAATATAGATAATTGTTATTCCTTTTTCTTTCAACTTTTTTACCACTTGAAAGATATAGCTTGTTTCTTCTTCACTTAAAGAGGCCGTTGGCTCGTCCATTATCAGAATCTTGCAGTCTTCTGAGATAGCTTTAGTTATTTCAATGATTTGCTTTTGTGCAGTGCTTAAATCTCTAACATCCGTTTTAAGTGATATTGATTCACTTAAGCTTTTCATAATATCTTCAAATTTATTTAAATCACTGTTTTTCCGGATAATCCCTAAGGTATTCTTTTCTCTTCCAAGGGTGAAGTTTTCTTCTACTGTTAAATCATCTACAATATTTAATTCCTGATATAAAGCTACAACACCCTGATTCCTGGCATCTCTGATATTTCTCGGGTTGAACAGCTTCCCTTCAAATTTAATATCACCCCTGGTCCTATCCAAGGCACCAGAAAGTATTTTAATAAGAGTGGATTTACCGGAACCGTTTTCACCGATAATACAATGTATTGAATTACTTTTTATATTAAAAGTTACTCCTTTTAAAGCATGGACACCCTCATACTGCTTATGAAGCTCGTCTATACTGATAATAACATCGGAATTTATCTCACCCATCTTTCCTCATGCTCTCTTTCGGTTCCTAATTAATTGATTGATTAAAACAGCAATTACAAGTATTAGACCTTTTGTCACTGTCTGATAAAAATACGGTACATTCATAAGATTGAGTCCATTTGCAACCAATCCAACAATAGAGGCACCAATCAACATCCCAAAAATCGTACCTTCTCCACCAATTATACTTGTTCCACCAAGGACAATTGCAATAAGAACATCAAATTCTAACCCTTCTCCAAAATTTGGAAACGCTGAACCTACACGGGACACCTGAATGACACCGGTTAACCCGGCAAGCAAACCGACAATTGCATATAGTGCGACAATAACTCCGGGAATATTAATACCCGATAGTTTTGCAGCTTGTCTATTCCCTCCAATTGCGAAACTGTATCTGCCAAGTACCGTTTTTCTCTCAACTATTATAAAAATAACAACAAATATTATCATTATAAGTATAATAATCGGTATTACACCGAAGACATTTGTTCGTCCGAAAGCACTAAAATTAGAAGGAAGACCTGCTGCAATATTTGCACCACCATCCCATCTTGCAATTAAATATGCAAAACCACTTGCTGAATACATTGTAGAAATTGTTGCAATAACAGGGTTTACATTCAAAACTCCGACCATAACTCCATTCAGTATTCCCCATATAATAGCGAAAATACATGCAATTATTATAGCTGCTGCTATTGGAACACCACGTTTTGTTATAAACGCATGTAAAATTGCACAGAATGCATAAACACCCCCGACAGATAAGTCAAAGTTACCGGATATCATAAGCAGATTAGCAGCAGAAGCTATAATTACAAGAGGAGATATTTGAAGCAATATATTTACAAAGTTGTTTACTTCAAGAAACTTAGGAGACAAAAAAGACATAACAATTATAATTACTACAACAATTCCTCCCAGAACTATTTTCTGATCTATTTGCCTCAGACCAATTTTAGTATTCATAATGACCTTCTAAACTAAAAATATTTAAAATAATATTTAATATTTTATTCTTGTAAGACGCTAAACTGTAAATACAAAGCTTATTTAATTTATTTAATAATTTAAAATAATAAAACTTTATCATTTTAAAAAAATATTTGTGAGAAAAGGTAAATTTTTTAAGTTTACCTTTTCTCGTTTTCATTTTTTTTTATTTAGTAATCTCGTCAGCAAGGTTACCTTTAAAAAGGTAATTATCCACAAGGAAAACCTGAGCATCTTCAATTGAAGTGTTCCAGAAGTCAATTGGCTTAACATATGCTTCTATTATCTGGAATTTATTCATATCAATTTTTCCTTCGATCATGCCCATCATTGCATCCATTTCAGCTCGTGCAACATCTCTTACTGCCCCTTGCGTAATTTTAAATGAACTATTGGGTGAATAGACCTTAATCAAAGCAGCTGGTCCTCCATCTACACCGGCAATAATTTCTGTTAATGGTGCACCGTTATTCATTACACCTCTACCCACCTGCTCGCATGCAGCGAGAGCACCCAGAGCCATTTCATCATTGCCTCCGAAAATAATATTAACTTCAGGATTAGCCTGAAGAATATCGAGTGTTATTTTCATTGATTCATCTGTTGAACCCTGGCCATTTAGTGTAGTTACAAGCTCCGCATTCGGATCAACTGATTGAACACCTTGAAAGAAAGGACCGAATCTCAAAACTTCTCCCTGCTCCCATTTTCCGAAATCAAGTATTGCAACTTTACATGGTTTATCCGGAAAAGCTTCTAACCACTTTGTAGCTGCAACTTTTCCTTCAGTCAATGAAGCCGGTGCTTCCATAGGCTGAACATGAGGAGCAGACTTATCTTCAGGATAAATCAATGTTGTTACAATAGGAATACCTGCTTCATGAGCAAGCTTTATTGACTTTGATGTTAAAGCCATATCAGGGCTATGAATAGAAATTGCATCTACCTTTTGAGAAATAAGGTTTTCAACAGCTGTAAGAGTTTTTTCACTGTCAGCACCACCATCAAGGATAATTACCTTTGCACCATAATATTTTTCTCCATAATCGGTAAGTGCAGCAGCAATTCCCTGATGGAATTGATGTTCCATAGTATAAACAATGTGTCCAACTACTATTTGTTCCCCTCCAGCGGCTGCTGTCGTCTCTGCGGCAGCGGCTGTCGTTTCTTCTGCGGCTGCCTGTTTACAACCAGCCATCGAGAATAGTGTTATCGTACTTATAACAACCATGATAACCATTATCCATTTTGTTTTTTTCATTTTCTTCTCCCTTTAATTATATTTCTTAGGAAAATTTAATATAACCGACATCCTAATTTATTTAATATTTTCGATTATACACCAGCCCAATACTACAATTCTCAAACAATTCTCATTTATTTTTTTTAAACACCTCCTTCTGATTAAAAATTTTAATCTTTAAATCTCACCTCCTTTTAATAATTTGGCTAAAACTATTTTTTATAGGCTTAAAAATTTTTTTATTTCTAAAATTACTGATTCTTTATTAGGTATCACAGCATTTTCTAAAGAAGGTGACATTGGAATTGCTGTGTTTTTTGAAGCAATTCTCTTAACTGGATAATCAAGACAATCGAAGCAATTCTCGGTAATAATTGAGGAAATTTCAGAGCCTATACCTCCTCTTAATACCCCTTCTTCAAGAGTAATTAACTTTCCGGTTTTTTTCACAGACTCAACAATTATTTCAATATCCAAGGGTACTAAAGTTCTTGGATCTATTATTTCAATATCAACATTAAATTCAGTTTTTAATTCTTCCGCAACTTCAGCAGCAATTTTAACCATATAGGAAGTTGCTAAAAGGGTAAGATCGGATCCTTTCCTTATAATCCTGCCTTTACCAAAAGGTATAAAATATTCTTCTTCTGGTACTTCTCCTTTATTTTTATAAAGTTTCTTATGTTCAAAAAATAAAACAGGTGAGGCAAGATTTATAGAGGTTTTTAGAAGTCCCTTCGCATCATATGCGTTTGAAGGTATTGCAATTTTTATCCCGGGAATACTTAAAAAAATAGACTCAAGACATTGAGAATGCTGGGGACCTGTTCCACTCCCCGCTCCTCCTGGAAGCCTGACAACTAAGTTTATATTATATTGATCACCGGAAATAAACTTTATTTTAGAAGCCTGATTTAAAATTCCATCAAAACAAACTGCAACAAAATCCGCAAACATTATCTCTACAACAGGTTTCATACCAAGCATTGCTGCTCCTATCCCTGCTCCTAGTATTGTATTTTCTGCAATGGGTGTATCTATTATCTGTTTTTGTCCAAATTCTTCAAACAATCCATTAGAAACTCCAAAAACACCACCATAACCCTTACCAACATCCTCTCCTATCAGTATGACTTTTTTATCTTTACGCATTTCTTCTGTAAGTGCCTCACGAAGTGCTTCAACATAACTGATTTGTCTCATCTTTTCTTTACTCCTCAACAAAGTTGTTATCAAAAGAGGGATATTTACTTTCCAGTGCAAATTCTTCTGCTTCTGTAACCATCTTATCTATTCTTTTCTTTATAGATTCTATTAATTCAGAGTTTATTTTTTTTGCCTTTAGCTTATTTTCCAGTTTTTTTATGGGATCTTTATTTTTCCATTCCTCAATTTCTTCTTTAGATCGATAAGGATGTTTGTCAAATGCTGAATGTCCAAGTATTCTATAAGTTTTCATTTCAATCAGAGCCGGCCTTTGTTTCTCTCTTATATAATCAACTAATTCCCTGGTTTTAAAGAAAACCTCTTCCACATCATTGCCATCTACACTTACTGATTTTATATTAAATATTTTTGCCTTTTCATAAATATTTATATTACAGGTTTTATCATAAGGCGTACCCATCCCATATAAGTTATTAACACAGGCAAACAATATTGGAAGGTTCCAAAGATCTGCAATATTTAAACTCTCATAAAAGTTACCTTGGTTTGTTGCACCATCCCCGAAAAAACTTATCAGAATTCTCTCGGATTCTTGTAATTTTATCGCCAAACCTACTCCGACAGATACTGGAAATGAAGCGCCAATTATTCCCTGGGCACCAAGATTATTGACTGAACTATCTGTTAAATGCATCGATCCTACTCTGCCTTTACATAATCCCGTTTCTTTTCCAATTATTTCTGCAAGCAATTTTTTTATATCTGAACCTTTTATAATTTCCTGCCCATGCCCTCTATGTGTTGCAATTAAATAATCTTCTTTTTTTAAATTCAAACAGGTACCGACAGCAGTTGCTTCCTCGCCTATACATAAATGTACGGACCCAAATACCAACCCTCTCTCCGCAAAATTATATATTTTAGCTTCAAATTGACGGATAAGATACATTTTTTCCAGAAATTCTAAAAGTAAGTTATTATCAATTACCATATTTATATTCCTCATTTTAAATGAAACTTATTTCATTATATAAAATATATTTTACTTGTCAATAAAAAAATATAACAGTTGATAAAATTTATTTTATTTAAATTATAAGTAGCAATAAGTTATTAATAAGAAGAATATTTTTTATCAGAAATACCAGAATTTAAACCAACCTTAAAAAATTTACATATTATGAGAGGCTTATAGATTCAGCTTTAAAAAAAATCCCATATCTTTATATTAACAATTTCACAATTCCAGGGCTGTTACAGAATCTGTAATTAATACATCAGCTATCTTGGTTTTTAGAAAACCTTTTATAGACAGAACTTTTGATTTGCCAAATGAGATGATGATCTTATTCTTCATTTTTTTTATATCTTCAATTCCAAGATGTACAGTTCTTCCATCAATACTCGTATTGATAAAATTGCCATCAATATCATAGAAGTTTAAACCAATTTCTCCGCAAGCTTTTTTATCAGAAAGTTCTTTTAGAAAAGCTTTATCAAATCCACCTAATTTATACATTCTAGAGGATTCTGAAATAGTCCCAAGGCCAGCAAAATAATAATCGATATTAGATACATCACTAAGTATTCGCTTTATATTATTATCTTCAACAAATAATTTTTTATACTCTTTAGACTCAAAAATCAACGGCATATAAATAAGATAACAGACTCCACCAATCTTTTCGCTAAGCATTTGAACTAAGTTATTATTTTGATATTCTGTAGTTGTTAAACTTACTCCACCTAGAGTTGAAAAAATATTAATATTTTTAAATTTTTTTTCAACTTGAATATTTTTTATTAAATAATAAAGGGTTTTCCCCCATGCTAAGGCTATATTTATATTATTTTCCAAAATGCGGTTAAAATAATTTGCACCTAATTTACCAACTTCGGGAAAAATCAAATTTTCATCATAATCTTTGTCTTCTGTATTAAAATAAATAATCACCTCTTTGAGTCCATATTTATCTTCAAGCTTTTTTTCCAGCTCTATTTGTCTTTTATTAAAATCTCTTATTGAGAATTGAATTACTCCTTTTTTCTTAGCTTCCTTTATAATCCTGCAAACTTTTGATTTAGAAAAATTGAATTTTTTTGCTATTTCATACTGTTCTATATCATGGATATAAAATAGTTCAGCAATCCTGGCCATTATTCTTTCATCCATATTTAATTACCCGCTAATTTAATAAGATTTAAAAGATATTTGTTTGACTTTGAGTATTATTCATACCATATATACTCATATATTGTCAAATGTTTATATAGCTGCTTATATAGCTGCTGAGATTTATTATATGTGGTATTGAGTAGATCGTAAGTTTTTTTATTTATAAAAAATTATCTTGTAATTCCGTAAACTGATACAGCTGGTTTTTTAAATTTATAGCCTAAATCAGATGATATCTTGCTTAAAGAGTACTTAAATAAATTGTTGTAAAAATCAAACTTATTAATCTCTTTATATCCGGTATAAAAATCCAAAAGTCACCGGTAAAAAATCTGCGCATTTTTTGATAAATAATATATATCTTTAGAATTATTTGCTCAGTTTGTTTAAAATAAATCGAAAAATAAAAATTTGTTATTTTAGTATTCAAAGTAGTAAAATATTTATAATATTTATTTAAAGAGCATATTCTAAACATTATTATCATAATTAATCAGAATAATTATGAAAAAAAGCAACAAAATTAATTTGGGGCTTAATAAAAAATTATTCTTACTGTTTGTCATTATTGGTTTATGTATCATTATTATTGTAAGCAGTTTCCTTGTTTTTGCAGTAAGGAATAAAGAATTTCAAACAGTTCAGGAAAACTATCAAAACCAGATTGAATTAATTAACTTTGCTACTAATAATTTTATTAATGAAGCAAAAAATGATGTAATGATTTTTTCTTTGACCGATGCAGTACGGGTCAGAGATGATAAAAATTTTACAAATTTTCTGAATGCTGATCCTGAAACTTTTCAATATAATTTTGGCAGAGCAGAACAGACAATAATTGATATTTTTAATAATTACAGGATAATCCACCCATTTGTAAATGCAGTATATATGGGCAGAGAAAACGGCAGCTTTGTGAGATCTCATAAGTGGCCGGAACCTGTAAAATATGACCCGCGGATAAGACCATGGTACACTCTGGCTAAAGAAATTCCCAACAAAGTAGTAATGACAGATCCCTACAGTTCTTTGACAATGCCGGATATCAATATAGGCATAGAAAAAGCACTTGTCGATGAAAATGGTGAGTTCTTTGGGGTTGTTGGTATGGATATAACACTTAAAAATCTTTCAGATTACATATCAAATATTAAAGTTGGAAAGAATGTCCAGGCGATTTTAATTAATGAAGGAGGTACTATCCTTGCCAGCCTCGATGAGGAAGATCTGCTTAAAAATATTTTAACATTTGATGAAAAAAATCTAAAAGTAATAATGGAAACTACACAGGGTTATACCACTTTTATCAAGGACTCACAGAAAAATTATTTATTTTATGACACCTCGCAGGATTCAGGATGGAAGATTGGTTTCATAATTCCTGTCGAAGAAATTGACAGAGAAGTGTGGATTTTTGTACTTAAAATCGTATCAGTTCTGGCGGCTGCTATTATTCTCTTCGGTGTAGTTACTTTGATCAGTCTTCAAAAATTTGTAATTGGACCAATAAAAGAACTTAGCGATGTTACGGGTTTAATTACAAATACCGGCAAGCTGGATCATTATATCAAGGTAAAATCACAGGATGAAATCGGATATCTGGCTCAATCTTTTAATAAAATGATGTATAGTATAAATAAGACTGGCAGCGATCTTAAAGCTTCAGAAAAAGCTTTACGTAAGCTTAATGATGAGCTGGAGGAAAAGGTAAATAAGCGAACAGAGGAACTGGCGCGTGCAAACACCCAGCTCAAGGAACTGGACCGTCTTAAAAGTATGTTTATTTCCAGTATGAGCCACGAATTAAGAACACCGTTGAATTCCATTATTGGTTTTACCAGCATAATACTGAAAGGAATGGTCGGAAAAATTACAGGCGAACAAAGGAAACAGCTCACTATGGTAAAAATCAGTGCCGACCATCTCCTTGAGCTTATAACCGACGTAATAGATGTAAGCAAAATAGAAGCAGACAAGATAGAGATTTTCGTAGAAGAATTCAATCTTTCCGACCTTATTCAGGAAGTTAAAAACTCGCTGGTGGTTATTGCGGACAGGAAGGGACTTGAAGTTAATCTCATAATACCCGAGAGTTTATTGATCAGTAATGACAAACGAAGAGTAAAACAGATTGTAATGAATTTTGCAAGCAATGCAATAAAGTTTACGGAAAAGGGTAGAGTAGATATAAAGGTTGAGAAAAAAAATGAGAAAGTACGCATTCTGGTTGCTGATACTGGCATGGGAATAAAAAAAGAAGATATGAAGAGATTATTCAAGCAGTTCAGCCGCATTCATAATACTAACGAACAGATTGTGGAAGGTACAGGATTGGGACTTTATCTATCACAAAAGATGGCTTCTCTTTTGGGAGGCAGCGTAAAAGCTGAAAGCAAATATGGAAAGGGAAGCATATTTACATTAACATTGCCATTAAAATATGTGGAGGTAAAAAGTGAAAAAGATACTGGTGGTGGAAGATAATGAGAAAAATATGTATCTTATTTGTTTTATTTTAAAAAATAATAAATATGAGGTAATAAAAGCTACAGACGGAGAAAAAGGTTTGGAGCTTGCGATAAAAGAAAAACCTGACCTGATATTAATGGACATACAGCTTCCCGGAATTGATGGCATGGAGGCTACCAGAAAGATAAGGGAGGCAGAATCAGGCAAAGAGGTCCCGGTAATAGCCATCACTTCTTATGCCATGAGCGGAGACAAGGAAAAATTGCTTAAAGGTGGATGTACCGGGTATATCGAAAAACCTATCAATATTGATACTTTATTGTCAGAAATTAAAAAATATTTATGAAAAATAATGTGGAACAACATTAAAAAAAATCCGGACAAGACAAGTAAGGGGAAAAATTATGAAAATTTTAGTAGTGGATGATATTGATGAGAATATATATTTGCTGAAAACAATACTAAATGGTAATGGCTACGAATCTGAAACTGCAAAAAATGGTATTGAAGCTCTTAAGAAATTAAGAGAAAATTCAATAGACTTAATTGTATCCGATATATTAATGCCAAAAATGGATGGCTTTCAATTATGCAGAGCTTGTAAAAAAGACAAAAAGTCAAGAAATATTCCATTTTTATTCTATACTGCAACTTATACCGAAAAGAAGGACGAGATGTTTGCTTTAAGTCTAGGTGCCTCAAGATTTATAATAAAACCACAAAATCCCGATATATTTTTAAAAATCTTAAAAGATGTTTTAAAAGAACATCAGGAGAAAGTACCTGTTGAATCAAAAAAGAAAAAGGACGATGAGATTACCTATTTATCAGAGTACAGTAAAAGGATCGTAAAAAAACTTGAGAAAAAAGTAAAAGATTTAAACAGGGAAATTGCAATCCGCAAACAAACTGAAGAAGAATTAAGGGAAAGCTATTCAAGACTGGAAAAAACATTGGATAATACTATAAATGCGCTTGCTTCAATGCTGGAGAATAAAGACTACTATACTTCAGAGCACCAGAGAAAAGTAAAAGTGCTTGTAATTGCCATCTCAAAGGAGCTGGGTCTGAAAGATGATGTGATAAATGCTATCGGTACCGCTGCCCTGGTTCACGACATCGGGAAGATAAGCGTACCTACTTCTATCCTGTCCAAACCTGGAAAAATTTCTGATATTGAGTTTGATATGATAAAAGCTCATCCTGAAACTGGTTATAACATATTAAAAGAAATAGAATTTGCCTATCCTATTGCAGAAATTGTATTTCAGCATCATGAAAGATTAAATGGTTCGGGATATCCTCGAGGCTTAAAGGGGAGAGAGATCCTTTTTGAAGCAAAAATACTCGGTATTGCAGATGTTGTTGAAGCGATGTCTTCCTTCAGACCGTATCGTCCATCATTAGGTATTAATAAAGCTCTTGAAGAAATAATGAAAAACAAGGGTATCCTATATGATGCCAAAGTTGCCAATGCATGTTTCAATATTTTAAAGAATGGAAAATTCAAAAAGCTTTAAGAACCTTGGGATCTGCTTTTCGCCGCTTGAACTTCAATATTTCAATATTTTTTATAAGCTATCCGGAAATATCCAGCCTCTTAGAGCTTTGCCATAATCCATGCAGATTACAAAAAGAGGAAGCCAGTAATGTTCCCGGTTTTTCAGTCTTAAATATCAGGACACCTTTGTGATTGGTATATATAGTACTTGTATCAGGACCTTGGATAGAACTGCCATGAGCGGTAAACGTAAGGTCCCCTATTTGTATCGGATATTTTTCACCATCAGGCAAAAAAAACAGGGATATCCACATTATATGATGTTGGGTAGTATTTGGATGAGATATTTCCTTTCCTATACTTAAAGTTACCTCTATCTGCTCACCTTTTTTTACCGAACCAGGAGCATCTATTACCGGAGTATGTTTTTCTATTTTAAAATCCGCATTTTGCATTAATTCATTGATTTCGGTCATTTTATCGCCCTCCTCCTATATTTTTTTTAATATTTCAGTTTATATAATTACTGTGCAAATTCTTTGCCAGTTCCACCCTGTGGTAATGTGGTCACAGGTGTGCTTTCCCCGGAAGATCCACCAAGCTTTAATGCAAGAAGAACCGGATTTTGCCCTACACCTACAGGAAATATTATAGTATCTCCTGAAACAGCTGGCCATCCATTTATACCACCTGGTGCCTGATATGTCCAGACTTCATCCCCTGTTTTTCTGTCAATTGCATAAATCTTACCGTTGTATGTGGAGGTAAATACCAGATCATTTACGACTGTTGCAGCTCCTACTGCCATCTGATCAAACTTTTTATCCCATAATATCTGTCCTGTTGCTGCATCTATCGCAACCAGTTCCCCTGTAGCTGCTCCAAAATCAAATGATGATGCTACGAATTCAGCCGGAGTATATTCAACTATCATATTGACAACTGGCACATAGACAATACCGTCTGCGTAAGCCATAGGTGTTTCCACTCCGCCTAATGGACCAGGAGCCACTTTGGTTACCCCTTCGGGAAGTTCTGTAATCTCACTATTTTCGTGAAGACCAACTTTTGTTTCCCATAAAGTTACGCCCGTACTTTTATCAAATCCATAAACTTTACCCATTTTACCTGCACTGATTATGATGTTCTTATCAGAACCATTTATACTTACTGTTGCAAGAATCGGAGATATCTGTAGGTCATAATCAAACAAATCGTGAGGAAGCACCTGATTATACCAAAGCATTTTACCCGCTTCAGCATCAAGAGCTAAAATACTGTTGGTGTATAAATTGGGTCCAGGCCGGCTTGAGCCGTTAGGAAATTCTTCTGTGCCTGGCCATGGAGCAGGATTGGCAATTGCCCAATACATAACATTGCTTTCTATATCTATTGCCGGAGGATACCAGGCTCCCCCACCGCTGTTAACTTCAGGGTTTCCCCAGATATCCTTTGAATCTACAGTGTCAAAACTCCAGACGATTTCTCCAGTTTTCTGATCAAGTGCATATAGAACTCCTGTGCTTCCACCCTTGTAAAAATTAGAATTGCTTACTCCCGGAACAGTGGAGAGATAAAATTTACCATTAAATGCAACTGACTGTATATCTATCCCGACATTTTCATTATCTGAAATTTTTACCGACCAGAGTTCATTACCCTTCATATCTAGAGCAGCAGCTTCGTAATGACCCTTGGTAATAAATATCCTTCCTCCTGCTATTGCGGGACCTGTAGGACCTGCATTATCAAGGTTGTATTCTTTGTTCCATATAAGATTACCGTTTTTAAAACTAATAGCATAAACACTGCTTTTTAAATCCTGCAGATAGACAATATCACCTAGTATGAGAGGATTTGTAGCTGCAGCTCCCCACTCGCTTGCACCTGGAATCGTAAAAGCCCAGGCAACTCCAAGTTCTGAAACATTTCCTGAATTAATACTGGAGTCAAAATTTGCCCTTGAATTAC
>Ga0172371_10008595_pt1 | contig 14263 bp, 8 predicted proteins | sample Lak12m_FD_114543 | JGI IMG/M metagenome (GOLD analysis project Ga0172371, IMG submission 114543) | Freshwater microbial communities from Kabuno Bay, South-Kivu, Congo - kab_022012_12m | ecosystem: Environmental > Aquatic > Freshwater > Lake | place: Democratic Republic of the Congo: South-Kivu... | reverse complement strand
GCGTTTTTCCCGGCCCAGGGTCAGGCCAGGACCATATTGGCCATGAACCGCCGAGGTCTGCAACGTTTCGGCAGCCCGGACGCGGTGCCTCATCCTTCACTGATCAGGCTGGTAGAGGACAGTCTCGCTGCCCTCAAGATGATACACTCCTCCGGAGGGAAAAAGGCTGCCAGCGACTCGTTGATCGCCTCGTTGACAAGAAGCTACAAGGAGATCATGAGTTCCGCCGCACCGGGAGAAGCCGCTCCAACCCAGGTAGAGGCCGCTGCAGGACAGGATAGCCGCAGGCAGTATCCTGTGGTGATGAACAACATGGGAACCACGATCCGTTCCCTTGAAGAGGTGAGCCAAAGACTGGCGCGAATTCTGGGAGTGCTTCGACAAGGTGGGGATATGTCCACCGAAGAAATGACGCGGCGCTTGGGAACCGTGGAAAACTTGCTCTCGGAGAGAGTGGAACAACTGTCTTCTTTCCATAAGGAACTTACGGATGTGTCAGCACCGGCAGCAGATTCTCAGCCCGGTGGACCCCACGAGTTCCCTTCAACTGAAAAGGCTCGTGACGGGCTCTTGATGCTTGTTTGGGAGGGGACGTACGTGGCCATCCCAGCATCATCCGTTTCCGCACTCTATCCTCTGACCAAGGCTCAGGCACATCAGGTTGCGGGAAAGGACGCTCTGCTGCTCGGAACCCGTCCCATGCGGAGACTGCCCCTGAAGAAACCCAAGATTAAAGCAGGCAAAGTCAGTACTCTGCCGGCATGGCTCCTTCATCTCGCTAAGGATGGCAAGGACTTCTTCCTTCTGGTGGACAGGTCTCTCGGATTTAGAGTTTCGCCTGAAGGATTCGATTTGTCCCGCCAGAAACAGGTCAAGTTCGGTGACGTATCTTTTGCCATCTTGAACCCAGCGGCTTTGCGTCAATAACCCACGGCAGGCAATATTACTGATGGAATCTTACGAAACAGAATACGCGCCCAGTCAAATCCCTCAGAAGGTCTTTGAGCCGCATTTGTTCGGGCGCTATTTCTTGATTGATCAGATTTCCAAGGGTGGGATGTCAGACATATTTCTGGCCAAGATGGTCGGTGCCAACGGTTTTCAAAAGCCCCTGGTCATCAAGAAACTGCTGCCGCAATACTCCAACAAGTCATCTTACGTGAGGCGGTTCGTGAACGAAGGAAAGACCCTCGCCCGCCTTAATCACTCGAACATAGTTCAGATTCTGGATACAGGCATAATCGACGGCGAATATTTCATTGCCATGGAATATATCGAGGGGCGTAACGTGGCCCACATCGTTTCAAAGGCCGCCAAAACCCGCCGCCCCCCTTCTCTTGAATTCATCCTTCACGTGGCTCTGGAGGTTGTACGCGGCCTGGCCTATTCTCACAGAAAGAAAGGCCCCTCCGGCGAGAACCTGATGCTTGTACATCAGGACGTCAACTCATTCAACGTTATGGTCTCGTACGAGGCCGAGGTAAAGATCATCGATTTTGGTATCGCCCGGATCTTTCTGGACGAAAAGACCAAGAACGGGCTTCCCGTTGCCGGAAAGCTGCTCTATTTCTCGCCCGAACAGCTCCAGAGAAGACCGCTGGACAGGCGCGTCGACATCTACGGAACCGGCGTGCTTTTCTACGAGATGCTGACTGGAGATCGACTTGTTAAGCATCAGGATACGATAGCCGAAACCGTAAGAACGATTTTGGAGATGAACGTCAGGGACCGTGTCACGTCCAACGAGAAGATCCATCCGGAGTTAAGGCCGATTCTGGTGAAGGCAATGGCTCTGGACCCAATGGACAGATACTCCTGGATGGAAGAGATGATGGACGACCTGCGGGCCGTGGTCAACAGGCTGAGGCTTGACATGGACCCCAGAAGCTTTTCCCGGTACATGAGGGAGCAATTCCACAGAGAGGTTCTGCTGGATCGGCGCAGGATGAGGAAACTAGCTTCTGAATCTCCCGCCAGAGGCTCCGCGGTCGCGTTCGATCGTGGGGCAGGCTTTTCGGGTAGAAGTCCCACACAACGGCAGAGCACGTTTGAAGGCGGGTTGAGGCTTTCTTCGTGGCCTTTCGGACGGGAAGCCGCTGCTGCAGAAGAGGACAAGACCCAACTAGTCACAAGGAGCGTGAGCTTCGCGAACGGTACCACCATATTCAGCGGCGGTGAACGAGGCTCTGATATCTACGTGATAGTGAAGGGGAAAGTAAGAATATCCCTGGATTTGGGCAGAAGCAGTCGGACCCTGGCCTTACTCGGTGAAGGGGATATACTGGGAGAGATGGCCATAGTCGGCGAACAGGCCCGCTCCCTGACTGCCAAAGCGGAAGAGAACTGCGAATTGGTCTGCCTCAGCAAGGAAGAATTGGCCCGGCTAGTCGATCAAGATCTCGCTTGCAGAATTATATTCAACCTAGTGGAAAAACTCAGGGATGCGCATTCCTTTGTCCGGGGCGTCCTGTTGGACGATTCTCTGACACGCCTTATCTTCGCGCTGATATATCTTCATCGCCGTGGAGGCCAGCTAAACGGCACAGAAATAGACCTGAGAGAATTGCAAGCGTTGTTCCGCCTGGAAGATTCGGACCAGGTTAAGAAGTATTTGAGCAAGCTGGAGTCGCTTGATGTAATCCGGGCGAGTGAAAATGTGGTCCGGGTGACAAACGTGGAACGGTTGGAAATCGTCCTTAACGCCCTAATGGGTAGGGGCGGGACCCTGTTGAAATTGTAGTCCCCGAGGGGTTAGCGGCTGGCCGCACCGGATCCACTGGAGAACGTATGAAGGTCATAGTGATCAACGGCGCGCCTCGTATGGAGACGGGCAATACACAGGCCATCCTTAATCCTTTCCTGGTAGGTATGCGGCAGGAGGGAACCGAGGTGGACGTTGCGATGCTGGGCAGGATGCAGATCGCTCGATGCCTGGGGTGCTTCACCTGCTACGCGGTGACTCCCGGGGAGTGCGTCCATGACGATGACATGCCGGCTCTGATTGAAAGGGTCCGGAAGGCCGACATGATGATCCTGGCCACACCGGTCTACATCGACGGCATGACTTCGCTTGCCAAGACTTTTGTCGACAGATTGGTGCCTTTTGTGGACCCCCATTTCGTCAAGGACGAGATCGGACTGATTCATCCGCTGCGCTGGAATTTCCCGGGAAAGATGTTCCTCGTCTCGGTCTGCGGATATCCGGGGATTTACAACTTCGGGCCACTTCTCCTTCACATGGAGAGAATCGCTCGGAACTTTCATTCCGAGTTCTGCGGAGCGGTTCTGCGGCCGGCTGTATTCTCGATTCTTATGGGCAAGAAATATCCGGCTCGGGTAAAAGAGGTTATGGACGCCTTGAGGACCGCGGGGGAGGAACTCGCAAAGGCGGGGCGGGTATCGAGAGCGACGCTTGAGGCTGTATCCGCGGACATATGCTCTTCAGAAGATCTCATGGCCATGGCTAACGCCTATTGGGACAAGGAACTCCAACGCGCGGAGGATGAGCCGGCCTGACCCGGCCTATAGTGCTGCGCACTAAGAATGAGACAACTGCAGAAACTGAGATGTCAGTCAGCCAGGTTGTTTCTCGAGCGCAGTCAGGCTTGCCGTCCGAAGCGGAGGGGGCACCTGGTTGACTGTTGAGAGTGATGTCCATTTCAATGCGCAGCAGCATAGCTACGGTTACGAAATGATTGTCACAATCTGAAAATTCCGACCTTACGGCAAATCTTACCCCCTTGAAAACAGTTCTACTGACATTGCTGGTTCTGATTTCGGCCCAGGCCGTGATCCCGACACGTTGCCCGGCAGGGGGCATTCTTCATGTCTTTCCACCCACCGTTAAGGACGAAACCATTGCTGTAGCGAGACCCGCTGTTCTCCTCTCAAGATCCGCTGCAACCGTTTCGGAATCCAACATCGAATACCGGATCGATCAGACATTCTACAACGACAATGACTTCGCCCTGGATTGTATGTACGTGCTGCCGTTGGAAAAGGGGCAGGCAGATGCCAGCCCGGAAGTTAAGGTGGACGGGCTTTCCGTTCCATGCACAATCACGCCGGCTGACCAGTTTTTCCCTACCTTGAGGAGATTGACAACGGCCACCAGGGATCCGTCTCTCCTGGCATTGTCCGGAAAAGATGTCCTGACAGTGAGACCTCTCAAGATCGGGATTCGACAGCAGAAATCCTTTCGAATCCAGTTTCAGACACCGCTGTCCATTGATAAGGACGTGCTGGAGATTTGCCTGCCTCTGGATGGCGAGCGCTATTCGGTGGGGCCTGTGGGCGAACTGGAAATACGCGTCAGGTACAAGATGTCCCGTCCATTGAGAACCATCTTTTCCTGCTCGCACCACATCGCGGTTTTCAGGGAGGCTCCCCACCGGTGTCTGGTCTCGGTGCAGGCCAAAGACAGGCGTGTCAGAGAGGACTTCAGGCTCCTGACCACATTCTCCGGCGACAACCTTGATCTGAGATCCCTCACGTACAGGCCTTCCGGTCGACAAGGGGTTTTTGCTCTGTTCGTAGAGCCGCCGGTTAGCGTCAGTGCCGGCAAAGACTCGGATAAGGACATCGTCTTCCTTGCAGATTGCTCGGGCAGCATGGGCAGGGTTAACTTTGAGCTTGCCAAGCGGGCGATCGTCCGGGGCCTCGAGACGCTGCGACCCTCAGACCGGTTCAACGTGATCACTGTAACTACCACTCCGACCAAAATGGCGGACCAGCTGCTACCCGCGACCGAGCATAACGTCCTGGAAGCGGTCCGGTTCGTCAATTCTTTGAAAAGCCAAGGTGGCACGGACTTGTACAATGCCTTGACCAATGCCTTGGAACAGTTCGGTCCCAAGCAAAGAAATTGCGTCGTCATGCTGGTCGGGGACGGCCGTAGCACGGTCGGAATCACTGACCCCAATGCAATAGCTGAGCAGGTGAGCCGGAGCAACAAGTCCAAGGCCCGGATTTTTGCATTGGCCTTGGGGGAACTTGCTGACGTGGCGTTGCTGGATAGAGTGGCGGCATCAACCAAGGGAGCGACTCTCCGTTATGCCGGAAAAGAAGAATTTGCCGCTGTGCTCGGCCAGCTGTTCGCCAATGTGACCCCTCCGCAGGTTTCAGATCTTTCGTTACGTTTTGAGAATTTGGCTCCTCAAGACCTCGAGCCTCCGACCATTCCCGATCTGGTGGGTCAGGAGAGCCTGCTTGTCCTGGGGCTTTACGGCGAGAAGCAGGACGTGCAGGGAAAAGTCCGACTTCGGGGAAGGATCAAGGGCAAGCCTCGATCCGTAACCAAGACACTGTCGTTCCCGCTGGTCGATCAGAGCCAACCTGGCATCCATGCGCTGTGGGCCATGCGCAGGATGGCAAGGCTCTTGGAGCGGGAGTGGCTCCAGGGGGAGGATCTGAAGTCTTCCGGAGAAATAGAGAGCCTTGCCAGAGAGTTCGGATTCCGCCTGACGCTGGCAAGTGCCCTGAGCAGCATCTCTCAGGCGACTGGGAAGCCGGCAGGGGAAGCCGGGCAGCTGTTCTGGCTTTTGAAGACCTCGCTTGTCCCCGCGGATGTGGAATCAGACCACTACGCACGAGCTGCCGGAAGAGTGTTCCAAGGTACGGAAACCGGTTGGCTAGACTCGGAGTATAGGACTACTCTGCCGGTAAGAAAAATAAAATTCCTCAGCAAGGACTATTTCGACCTTCTTGCCAAGACACCCGATCTCGGGCCCTACTTCGCCCTGGGGCCGGATGTCACGTTGGTTCAAGGCGATGCAGCCCTGCACGTAACCTCCCACAGCGTGTCTCCATCACCATAGCGTTTGCCACAAATGATGTCCGACGACGGCTGTGCCCTGGTGAGGCGTACAGCTGAAACCATCTCGGAATTTGCGGCACCCGCCACATTGCGCCGTATAGCGGAATTAGACCAGTGGAGATCTGACCAGCAGAGGGATGGCCTTTTTCGCAGTCTCGGCCAGATCGGGAACCTCCTCGGCCAGAGCTAGCAGTTGGCGCAGATGGTCGGCGGTCCGAAGAACCAACATGGCAAGGTCTCCTTCGTCGGCACCGATATGGCCGGTCAAGTCGCTCCACTCGACTCCTTCAGCCCACAGATAGACCGCGGCAGCCGGCCAGAACATGACAGTGGGAACATCGAACCCCCGCTCCATCATGAACTTCATCAAAGGATTCAGGCTCTTGAGCATGCGGCGGAACTTCCTCCACAAATGCCGAGTTTTGTCCCTGAGCGACTTGCTGAGAGCTATCTCGCGATCCTTATCCAGCACGAACGGGGCAATAAGCGCGGCTAGATCCTGATACCCTAGTCCGATGAAATTCCCGTCTCTAATGAGCTCGGCTATCAACAGCGGATGGTCGAGGCGCAGCTGGGCCGCCCATCTTCCATCGTGCGTCGGAACACTGTGTTCATCAAGGTAACCCAGTTCCTGCAGGACACTCAGATGTTCGCTAAAGCGCCGGAGCAGTCTCCGGTGCGACTTGGCGGCCCTGCGGGGGTTCTCGTGGAAGGCTGCGAAAGAGTACCCCAGCAGATCCTCCACACCTGCTGGATCATGGGAAAGTAACAGGTTGAGGGTCATGGAGAAGTTTATCGTGATCCGCGATTGCAGGGGTTCCGGTTGCGCAAGAAGTAACTCCCGGACCAGAGAGATATCCAGATACTTCCCGGGGACTACCAGAATGTATCCTGCGTTGTCCATTCCCCGCCTGCCTGCCCGGCCCGTCATCTGGTGGATGTCGGTTGAAGTCATGTCCACGAAAACGCGGCCGTTGAAGCGGTTGCTCTGCAACAGAACCACGGTACGGGCCGGAAAATTGACCCCCGCAGCCACAGTGGAAGTCGAGAAGATCGCTTCCAGGTGCCCCAGAGACATCATCTTTTCCACCAGGAGCCGCCACGAGGGGAGTTGTCCTGCGTGGTGAGACCCTGCCCGACAGTATAAAAGGCGACCCAGTTGTCGCTGACTCTTCAGCTCGGGGTAGCTCTCGATTATCGATTCAACCGCCTCGGCAAACCCCCCTTCGTGCTTGCTCTTGGGAGACGGAACCAGTTCGTGAAGAGCTCTGTCGCAATCCGACCTCGATTTTAAAAACACTATGGCCGGTAACAGGTCAGCCTCGCGCAGAGTGTCCATGATGCTGTTTACAGCGGGAGCCCTGGTAGTAAAGCGTTTCTTTGAGGCAACAAGGGCTTTTTCGCAGGCCGCGACCCCCGGGAACAGGCGTTTACCGCTCAGAAACGGAACCAATTTCCCCTCAGGCGTCCGAAAAAGGACATGAAGTGGAACAGGCCGATCATTAGATTGGACGACGGCACAGGGAGTCCCCCGGACGTGATGCAGCCATGCGGCAAGATCATGCGCGTTGGAGATGGTCGCTGACAGAAGAAGGAGGCGTACTCGTCCGGGAAGGTAAATAAGAACTTCTTCCCACACGACCCCCCTGTCGACATCGCCCATGTAATGGGCCTCGTCCAGGATAACCATCTCCACGCGAAGATCCACTCCTGACTGCATAGCGTCGTAGAGCTGATTGCGCAGTATCTCCGTCGTACCCACGATCACGGGAGCATCAGGGTTTTCTTTGCGGTCGCCGGTGAGGATACCCACGTTGTCGGAACCGAGGGCTTCGCCAAACTCCTCGTATTTTGCATTGGACAGAGCCTTCAGCGGAGTGGCGTACCAGACGCCGCATCCTCGGGCTAGGAACTCTTTGGTGGCCTCAAGAGCGATCCAGGTTTTCCCCGAACCCGTGGGCGCACTAACCAGGACGTCTTTCTCTAGCGCCGTCTGAACGGCTTCAACCTGAAAAGGATCGGGAACGAATCCCGACGGTTCGGGCTTTCCTATCTCTGCCAGGAGTTTACGGGTCTCTTTGTGGATTCCAGATGTGTAGGTCCCGCGCGGCGAGCCCGACGGGCGGGACTTTTTTTCGTCGCGCATTGCAGAGCGTTCACGCGGTTGGGCTCTCTTTTTGCTGGACCGAAAGGATCTAATCTGCATGTGGAACAGTAACTCAAACGGGAGAGGATAACAAGTTCTGCAATAGATGTGGCGAAATGCGGTCGCCTCCGCCGTCAAACGGTCAATGACAGCTGTCCTCACTCAGCCGGGATTTACAGTGTGACATACGTGCCACAAGCTCCTAATATATTTCTTAGGACAACTGATCTTCCAGGGGGTATCCTCTGAAGCCGGGGCTTCCCGTGAAACGCACTACATACTAGGACACAGCCAAAACCACTTGCCAATCCGTAACGGTGGAAGCGGAACACGGCTTCACAGGCTGAAGAGCAGAGTGCCACCTCCGAGTGCCTCGGCTACTTGTTTTCACAGGTAACATAAATGTAATTTAACATTAATTTAACGATTGGCTAACGTCGGCTTGCAAGCATATTTACAGTCCGAAGCGGAGGGGACACCTGGCTGAATGTTGAGCGAGTCGTCCATTGTCGAGGCGCAGCAGTTCCGACTCCGGGCGAGGCCCACTGCGCGGCTCGTGTAGAATAGTCTGAACATAGGACTTTAGTCCGGGCAACTGTCCGGTGAAGTCCAGAATCAGTGATGGTGTTAGACCAAAGTGTCCAAGGAAACTATTCTTGTAGTTGAGGACGAAGAAGATATCCTTGAGCTTGTCAGGTACAACCTGGCCAAGGCGGGCTATCGGGTCGTCTGCGCTCAGTCAGGGGAGGAGGCGGTCAACAAGGTCAAAGAGGCCAGACCGGACCTGGTTGTTCTTGACCTCATGCTGCCCGGTATGGACGGGCTGGATGTCTGTAAGAGGCTCAAGTTCGACAAGTCTACATCGGGGGTGCCTATTTTGATGCTTACAGCAAGGGGCGAGGAGGCTGACATTGTGGCCGGCCTCGAACTGGGAGCGGACGACTATGTCACCAAGCCCTTCAGCCCGCGGGTGCTCACTGCCAGGATACGGGCTGTGCTGAGACGGCCGAAGCTCGAGGAACAGGAAAAGGACCAGATTGTCAGCATTCATGGACTGACGATAGATACGGCCCGGCACGAGGTACTCGTCCGCGACGAACCGTTGGCGCTGACAGCAACGGAATTTAATATACTGCTTTTTCTGGCCCGGCGGCCAGGCTGGGTGTTCACCCGCGACCAGATAATCAGCGCGGTAAAAGGCGACGACTATCCGGTGACCGATCGCTCCGTTGATGTGCAGATAGTCGGCCTTAGAAAAAAGCTGGGCGACCTGGGATTATGCATCGAGACTGTCAGAGGAGTAGGGTACAGAATCAAGGAGTAAACGATGAGGAGAAGACGCAAGCTGTTGTGGCAACTGTACCCCTCGTATCTGATAATCGTCGTTCTGTCCGTAACGGCGCTGGGATGGTACGCCTCCCGTGTCCTAAGGGAGCTCGACCACGAGAGAAGCGTGGCCAAATTAACAACCGAGGCATTTCTGATCGAGAAGCTTGTGCACGGACTATGGTCGGTCGACAAGGGGCCGGAGCTGGATTACCTTCTTAAGGAAATCAGATCCAAGACATCTGACAGAATCACGCTGATACTTCCTTCGGGAAAGGTTCTTGCGGACACCCATTTCGACACTGATCGACTGGGACAGCACGCCGGGCGCCCTGAGGTGAAAAAAGCGCTTGGAGGAGAGATATCCGTCGCCAAGAGACCAAGCTTCTCCTTAAGCCGGGAGATGACGTACCTGGCTGTCCCGGTTAACGTAGACAACCGGTTAGCCGGCGTGATCAGGGTCGCGATGCCCGAGTCGGCTCTGACAGGCCTTCTGAGCAAGCTGCAGGGTGAACTGCTGTTGGCAGGGGTTATCATCGTGATGCTGTCGGCAGCAGTGAGCCTGTACGTGGCTCAAAGGATAAACAGGCCACTGGCGCAAATGCGCATTGGTGCGGCAAAATTTGCCGCTGGTGATCTCCAGCACAGGCTGGAGTTACCCAATTCGGAGGAGTTCGAGGCCTTGGCCGCGGCCATGAACGAGATGGCCGCCCAGCTGGACAGCCGCATACGCAAGATAACGCGGCAGCGCAACGAACTTGAGGCCGTACTTTCAGGAATGGTGGAAGCGGTTCTCGTGGTGGACAACAATCAGCGCGTGTCGAGAATCAACCAGGCAGCAGAGCAGCTTTTTCAGATCTCAGAAATCAGGGTGAAGGACCGGACCGTTCAGGAGGCAGTTAGGAACACGGAATTCCAGAGATTCGTCAGGCGGACGCTATCCAGCTCTGAGCCGGTCGAAGGCGACTTAAGGTTGCTGGGAGATCCTGACCAGTTTCTGCAGGCTCACGGGGCACTTCTGAAGGACAGTCAGGGCGCGGCAGTCGGCGCGGTGGTGGTACTTAACGACGTGACCCGCATGAAGACCCTCGAGAATATACGCCGTGATTTCGTTGCCAACGTATCCCACGAGCTCAAGACACCAATCACTACAATCAAAGGCTTCCTGGAAACGCTGAAAGACGGCGCGGCTAAAGATCCCGAATCTGCAGAGAGGTTTCTGGATATAATCATCAGGCACGCCAATCGGCTTAACTCCATCATCGAAGATCTTCTGAGCCTCTCCAGGATCGAACGGTATGCTGAAAGAGGCGAGATAGCACTGGAGACACATGCCATCGAGGAAGTGTTCGACGCTGTGAAGAGAACCTGTCTCAAGAAGGCGAGACACAAAGAGATTCAGCTTGAATTCGATGCAGGAGACCAGATATACGCGAGGATGAACCCTACGCTCCTGGAACAGGCCGTCGAGAATCTTGTGGACAATGCGATCAAATACAGCGAAACGGGGAAGATGGTCCGGGTCAGGGCGGTAAAGGGGCCGAACGACATAATGATAACTGTTGAAGATCAGGGATCGGGAATTGCAAGAGAGCACCTGACCAGAATCTTTGAGCGCTTCTACCGGGTGGACAAGGCCAGAAGCCGTAAGGTCGGCGGAACCGGGCTGGGGCTGGCTATTGTGAAGCACATCGCCACAGCTCATAACGGTCGCGTGACTGTCGAGAGTTCTCCCGGAGACGGGAGCACCTTCTCGATCCATCTTCCCATCGAGTGAAAGGGGACCATAATAATGGCAGTGAGGCTCCAGAGGGACATAGACAAATTGAACAGGAGTGTCTTGTCACTGGGTGCTCTCGTAGAAGAGCGCTTTCGTATGGCGGTCAAGGCAATTGAATGCAGAAACGAAGAACTTGCCAGGCAAGTTGTAGAAGGTGATATCGAGATAGATCACGCGGAAGTCGACGTGGAAGAGGAATGCCTCAAGATCCTGGCCCTTCATCAGCCGGTGGCGGATCATCTGCGGTACATAGTGGCAGTCCTGAAGCTGAACAACGACCTAGAGCGCATCGGAGACCTTGCCGTGAACATAGCTCAACGGGTAGCCGATCTGGTGTGCAACCATGGCGACTTTTTTCAGATTCCGTTCGACTACCACACTATGGCGCAGAGCGCCCACGAGATGCTGAGGAACAGCCTCGACGCGATGGTGAACAGAGATCTGGACCTCGCTTATCAGGTTTGTGCGCAGGACGATGATGTGGATTTTATGAAAAACCAGATACAGGCACTGTTTGCCAAAGAGATCCGCAAGAACCCGGATGAAGCCGAGGATTTGACAAACCTCTTCCTGATATCTCGCCATCTGGAGAGGATTGCCGATCATGCCACCAACATCGCGGAGGACGTGATATACATGATCACCGGCGAAATTCACCGGCACCGGCGCTTCGAATATGAATCATCCTGATCCGACCGAAGACTTTCGTGGTTCGAGGCACCACCAATGCCAATGCAATGTCCGACAAGTGATAATGGCTGAAGGCGGCCCTGCCGGTTTTTCCGAAGCGAAGTCATACCAATGCGCGGTCAAAGGAGTGACAATGAGTGAAGCCGGTCCTGCCAGATCTCAAAAGCGAAGTCAGGCTGCGCCGTTCGCACCGGAGGAGACCGCGTAGGGCCGGCAATAAAACAGAGTCTCCAAATCACTCACATGAAAGTGCATTGGTTCAAGGGGCAGCATGAGGGGATCAGGCTACCCGAAGCGGCCGGTTACGTATTCCATTGTCTTGCGGACCTTGGGGTTGGTGAAAATAGTGCTGGTTTGACCATGTTCCAGCAGTCTCCCCAGGTACATGAATGCCGTGTTGTCCGAAACCCTGGCGGCTTGCTGCATGTTGTGGGTAACGATCACTATGGTGTAGCGGCCTCGAAGCTCGTCTATGAGGTCCTCTATCTTTGCCGTAGCCACGGGGTCCAGCGCGGAACAGGGCTCGTCCATGAGAAGCACGTCAGGATCTGCCGCAATGGCCCTGGCAATGCAAAGACGCTGCTGTTGCCCGCCGGATAGGCCAAGGGCATTGTCCCGGAGGCGATCTTTCACCTCATCCCAGAGGGCTGCCCCTTCGAGCGCATTCACCACCGTATCGTGCAAGATCCTCTTGTCACGGATACCGTCCACCCTCAACGGGTATGCCACATTGTCCGCTATTGACATGGGGAATGGATTGGGCTTTTGGAACACCATTCCCATGGATTTGCGGAGGCCGATCACATCAACCCCAGGGCCGTATATATCAGTTCCATCCAACGCTATCTTCCCTTGAGTTCTAAGACCCGCTATCAGATCATTCATACGGTTTACGGACCTCAGAAGCGTGGACTTGCCGCAACCCGAGGGCCCTATCAACGCGGTAACCAGCCCTTTCTCGACGTTCATGGTCACGTTGAACAAGGCCTGAACCTGGCCGTACCAAAGAGAGAAATCCTGTATGGACATGAGAGTCCCGTCAGGGCCCGGCTTGACGTGGTAGACGGTTCCTTGCGTGCTGTCAAAATCCTGGACCATGCAGCATCCTTCGCACTCTTTCTAGAAGTGCCCTTCGAAAAATTTGCGTTTCAGCCTGTTTCTGACGAAAATCGAAGCCGCGTTCATCGCGAAGACCAGGCTGATCAGCAATAACGTTGTCACAAAGACCATCGACTTGGCAGCCTCGGAATTCCTTGACTGGAAACCGACATCATAGATGTGGAACCCAAGGTGCATGAAGCTCCGCTCCAGGTGTATGTACGGGAAAAAATGGTCTATCGGGAGTTCAGGGGCCAACTTGACCACTCCAACAAGCATCAGCGGCGCAACCTCGCCGGCGCCCCTTGCCATGGCCAGGATAAGACCGGTCATGATGCCGGGCATGGCTCGCGGCAAAACGATGCGCCTTATGGTTTGCCATTTCGAGGCTCCGCAGGCCAAAGAACCTTCGCGCATGGACTGCGGCACAGCGGCCAAAGCCTCCTCCGTAGCCACTATGACCACTGGAACAGTCAAGAGCGCCAGGGTCAAAGAAGACCAGAGTAATCCCCCTGTCCCGAATGTGGGGGAAGGCAGTCTCTCCGGATAAAAGATACTGTCGATGCTCCCCCCAAGGACGTAGCAGAAGAACCCGAGGCCGAAAACGCCGTACACGATTGATGGAACACCCGCAAGATTGTTGACGCAGATTCTGACGATAGAAACCAGCCGACCCTGCTTTGCGTATTCCCGCAGGTACAGGGCGGCAACCACGCCGAACGGCGCCACTGCCACTGCCATCAGCACCGTCATGCAGAACGTGCCGAATATAGCCGGCATAACTCCACCTTCGGTGTTCGCCTCACGCGGCTCCTGGGTCAGAAATTCCCGCCAGCGCGAGAGATATACGCCGAGACGGTCTGCGAAGGAGAGGTCGTTTGCAGGATAGAATCTCGTGATATCCGACAATTTGAGTTTCTTTTCACGACCGTTCGCGTCGACCAAAGTCATCAGGTACTGAGCGTCCGTGTCCTTGATGGCGGTCGCTTCTCTGGTCAATTCCTCGTAACGCCGCGTCAGGTCCTTGGAATCAGTCTTGAACGCCTCCTGGGCCTGTCGATACTCGGCGCTGTCTTCACCGTATCTCAAGGCGGTCTTCCTGAGTTTGAGGCGTTCTTGCTCGATGAGGTGGTTGACGGCGCCGATTGCGCCGCGCTCTATGCGTCTTATACGTTCGCGGCGGTCCGTCGCTTCTTCATGCTCTTTCGCCAGTAATTCGCGTGATATGGACTGCTTTTTTATGGCCTTTCCCTTGAGTTCCAGCGACTCGATCCGACCGATGAAAGGGCCCCATTCCATGCGTTCCAGAAAATACATATCCACAGGAGTGCGGGCGCTTGCGATCTGGTAGTCCGCAACCCACTTGAAGTCCTCATTGTACAGATCGTAGTTCCCGGTTCGGTAAAGG